>Ga0265297_10007218_pt1 | contig 15533 bp, 13 predicted proteins | sample Munlanlwell13791_FD_192502 | JGI IMG/M metagenome (GOLD analysis project Ga0265297, IMG submission 192502) | Leachate microbial communities from a municipal landfill in Southern Ontario, Canada - Leachate well 137-91 | ecosystem: Engineered > Solid waste > Landfill > Unclassified | place... | reverse complement strand
CTCTTTTTTTCGGCCATAAATTTTATCACCTACTACTGGGTGGCCTATACTTGCTAAATGAACCCTAATTTGATGTGTTCGCCCTGTTTTGGGAAAAACTTTCAACAAAGATAGTTTTTCTCCTTGATAATCAAAACTTCTTAAAACTTCATATTCAGTAATCGCCTCTTTTAATTCTTTCATTTTTTTTGCCGCCGTTGAGCGTTTAATGGAAGAAGCCACAATGCCAATGGGTTTATTAATTTCTCCTTTTTTATTTTTTATTTCCCCATAAACTAAAGCCAGATATCCTTTTTTAATTCGATGCTCCTGAAAAAGTTTTTTAAAATAATCAAAAGCTTTTTTATTTTTGGCAATAATTAATAAACCAGAAGTTTCTTTATCTAACCGATGAACAATGCCCGGCCGATTTTTATCTTCACCCACTTCAATAATTTTAGGATAACGTTTAATCAACCAATCGACCAGACTTTTTTCATTATGCTTTGTTGAATGCACTAAAAGCCCTGGGGGTTTATTAATCACTAAAAAGTCTTTATTTTCAAAAACAATTTTAATATTTTCCATAAGCACATCTTATCATTGTATCACTGGTTTTTCAAATAAAAAATCGCCTCTAAGAAGAGACGATTTAATTATAGCCAGCGCTAAATTTAACAAAGAGATAGCCATTACTTAAAACCAGAGCATTATAAAAAAGATGGAAGAAAATCATATAGAGTGATGCTTTAAAGTAGTGCTGATTATAACCGCCAGTTTTTAAAAACAAAAAACTCCAAGCCAATCCAAAAACTCCTTGAATTAAAACATTGAATGGAACAGCATGTGATAAGCCAAAACAATAGGAAGAAATAAAAACAATTGAAAGTAAAATCAAATTGCCAAAATCTTCTTTTTGTATCTTATTTTTTAATCAGACGATAAAAGTTAATGGCAATATCCGCCAAATAACCTCTTCACCAGCAGAAACAACGGCAACAAAAAAATTTCTTAATCCTTTGATCAAAAAACTCTTCCAAAATCCCACAAAATAAACTTGAAGTAAATAAATCTCGTGAAGAATCAAAGAAATCCCTAAACAGAAAAAGAGTGTGTAAATGAAACAGGGCAAAGAACAAATTAGCATCAAAACGAAATTATCTGATTCCTTCAATTCGCAGAAAATTTTATTCAGCATTTTTTCCTCCATTGTTTAAATTTAAAGGAGTATGTGGTGCGCGCGACAGGACTCGAACCTGTGACCCCCACTATGTCAAAGTGGTACTCTAACCAGCTGAGCTACGCGCGCAAACAAAATAAATTTTTTAGAAATTATTTAAAGACGCTCTAATTAGATTATAAAAAACTAATAAAGAAGTCAAATAGATAAAAAATCGCAATCACCGCCTGTAGTGGATAAACGAATGTTAAAACAATGCCGAATAAATAAATATTTTTGATACGAAGTAATGTTTCTGAAATATTTGGAGAAATAAATTTTAAATCGTCGGCCTGCCGCGCTCGAGGCAAAGCCTCGAGCGCGGCGCATTCCGTCATAAATAAAGTTAGTGGACCTGAGGGGACTCTCCTACAAGTAATTTGCCTGACGGCAAATTCTCGCAGGCCGCCGCTCGCGAGGCTCGCCTTTCCAACCTTCGGTTGGAAAACTCGCCTAACGCTGCGCGCTTCTTTTCCCCACGCAAGCCAAGCAGTTGGCTTGCTTCATGTCCTATATAGTGGACCTGAGGGGACTCGAACCCCTGACCTCTGCAATGCGAATGCAGCGCTCTACCAACTAAGCTACAGGCCCATCCCACATTTTTCACATTATTAAACTCCCTTTCCAAACAGAAAAATGACCTTTTGCTATACTTCAAATGATATTTTATATCTTATCAATTTTTGATTTTTTTGCAATTCTTTGCTTTTTTATAATTTTTATAATCTAGTAAATTTATCCCATTGACAAAAAATTAAAAAAGTTTAATTTAAAAGTGGTTGCTTAAAACCTACATAAAGGAGGTAAAAAATGGATTTGAAAAGAGTTTTTCCGCTTCTAGATTTTTTGTATGCCGAAAGAGACGACCTGCTTTATTATTTGCTATTTGGAGATAGAGTTGCTGATGAAATCTCTCCGGATGATTTTCCCTTAATTTTTATTGGCGAAGATACGGCTTTTATCCCTCCGGTGATTTTCCAAGGACCACAAGAGATTCATCGACATTGCTTTGTGTCTCACAGCTTTTTAGAACATTGCTCAATCAAAGAAAAAAGTCGTGTGCTCGATAGCCGACTCTTCCATGCGATTATAGGCCAAAAAAGTGTTGTGATCAATTCAACTTTTGAGCAAACCTCTTTGGGCAACAACAGCTACGTAAACAATAGTACCATTAGCGATAGCCGAATTAAAAATGGGGTGACTATTTCCAATGGTTGTTCTATTGAAGATAGCATTATTGGAAATAATGTTACTCTTTTTCCTCAAGTTGTTGTTGATTTTAGTCGCGTAGATGAATTCTCTGCACTTCAAAGCGGAGTAAAGCTTGTCAGCTCTACTGGCCAAGGTCGTGAACCGATTGTTATTGAGAAAAAGACATATCTCGGAGCTAATGTTACCATTATCGGCCCAGCTGTTATTGGACATAATTCTTTTATTGAAGCAGGAATCACAATCCATAATGACTATATTCCACCTTTTTCGTACGTAAGAAAATTGATGATTTCTAACCATTACGAAATTCAACCCTATGGAGCATTTCAACTTATCAATGGTCTCTGGTATATAGATCGCACTAGATCGCTTAAGTTGGCCGAATTGATTCAAGCAAAAAAGAAATGCTTGCTTTTTGAAAAAGAAGCTGAAAAAAAGAACATAAACATTTACGAGAAGCTGAATACTATTCCAAGGAAACGATTAATTCTTGACCATTTGCTAGAAAAAGAAGGATTAAATGCTTTTATGCATTTAATCCAAAACGAAATAGAATCCCTGGTCAACTGATCAGGGATTTTTTTGACTTATTTTTCAAAAAAAATTAAAATAAAATGGTATGAAGCAAAATGTTTGGGATGAACTTTCCTGGCGCGGATTAATTAATCAAACAACCGACGCTAATAAATTGAAAAATCGACTTACTCAACCAATCAGTTTGTATTGCGGTTTTGATGTTACTGCTGACAGTTTGCATATTGGACACCTTCTCCCAATAATTACTCTCAAACGCTTTGCTCAATTTAACCATCAGATCATTCCTCTGTTGGGAGATGGAACGAGCTTAATCGGCGATCCCAGCGGAAAAAAATCCGAACGCCAATTAAATTCTGAAGAGCAAGTGGAACAATGGACTATTGAATTAAAAAAACAACTAGAAAAAATCTTTGACGAAGAAATCCACGCCCAAAAAGCAACCATTCTGCAAAACAACCAATGGCTCAAAGAATTAAAATTATTACCTTTTATTAGAAACATTGGAAAACATTTCAGTTTGGGGTATATGCTGGCTAAAGAATCTGTTAAAAGCCGCTTGGAATCAGGTATTTCTTTCACTGAATTCAGCTATATGCTTCTTCAATCCTATGATTATTTATGGCTTAATGAGCACTATAATTGCGAACTGCAAATTGGCGGCAGTGATCAATGGGGCAATATTACTTCGGGCATTGATTTAATTGCCAAAACAAAAAATAAAACAGTTTATGGTCTTACCTTGCCTCTTTTATTAAAATCAGATGGCACAAAATTTGGAAAAACCGAAGGAGGAACGGTTTGGTTAAATTCCCAAAAAACTTCTGTTTATCAATTTTATCAATATTTTATTAACGTAAGCGATGATGACGTAATTGGATTTCTTAAATATTTTTCCTTTCTTTCCCAAGAAGAAATTAATGAGTTAGAAAAACAAGTTAAAAACAGCCCTGAAAAACGCTTAGCTCAAAAAACTCTCGCTCAAGAATTAACACGAATGGTTCACGGCGAAACCGCCTTTAAAAAAGCAGAAAAAATTTCTGAAGCGCTGTTTTCTAATCAACTCTCCGATCTCAGCGCTGAAGAAATTAAAGAAGGTCTCTATGACGTTCCGACATATACGATCTCCCAACAAAAAGAAATGAACCTCATTGACTTGCTGGTTAATGCTAAAATTTGCCCTTCTAAACGCCAAGCCCGAGAAGATATTTTGAATAAAGCCATCTCCTTAAATGGACAAATTGTAACTGATGTTAATTTAAAGTTAACGTCTCAAAATTGTTTAATTGAAAATATAATGGTTTTGAGACGAGGTAAAAAAAATTATTATCTAATTTATTGGCAATAAAATTTTAAATTGACATATTTTTTTTCTCCATTAATATCAAAAATGAATATAGGAGGAATTTTTTGATTATTTAAATAATAGAAGCCTAAAGTCTAAATGGACAATCGAAGAAAATTTTAATTTTTAATAAATGCATTTACATGCTTGATAAAATCGTTCTAGACATTGAAACTAAAAATTCTTTTGCTGATGTAGGTGGAAAACAAAATCTCCATTTGCTTCAAGTTTCTTTAATCGGAGCCTATTCTTACAAGCGCGATGAATATTTTGCTTTTGAAGAAAAAGAATTTCCCTTATTTGAAAAATTATTAAAAGAAACGGGCGCTATTATTGGCTTCTCAATTTATAATTTTGATTTGCCGTTAATCAGTAAATTATATAATTATGATTTTTCTAAGCACGTCATTTTAGATATTTTACAAGAAATTGAACAAAAGCGCGGACATCGCATCGGCTTAAACGAATTAGCCCAAGCCAATATTGGCACCGGAAAAAATGGTAATGGGCTTGAAGCCATTGAGCTTTATAAAAATGGAGAAGTAGAAAAATTAAAAAAATATTGTCTCAACGATGTTAAAATCACTAAGGATTTATATGAATTAATTTTGCGACAGGGGCATTTAATCATTCCTTCGCATTTTCATGAACCCGTTAAAGTGCCATTTGATTGGCCAAAAATGCAAGATCAGATAAACGAACAACTCGACAAATTAGAAATTGAGCTACGATCAATTCCTTCTCAAAATTCATTATTTTAAGATTTTATTTTAAAAACGTCTTTTGACGGTTTTTAAATTTACAATTTTTCCCCAAATAATTGATTTAAAACTTCTTGTTTTTGGCCAGAAGTTATAATTTCTATTCCTTGTTTTTTTAATTCTTTTATTTTTTCTTTTGGCAAATTTTGAGATTTTTCTAAAATCTGCAAAATCATTTTTTCATCGTCATCACCAGCCAAACGATTAATGGAAATTTTCCCACATTTAAGACATTGGTGAATGATCATCAACTCTCCCCGCCGTTTTAAACCATATTTATTTAGTCCTTCTTGTTTAAAAGTTAATCCTATCGGCTTCATCGCTTCCAGACATTTTGCCTTTCTATCGCCGGTTTTCAAATCAACATGTTTTGACCACAAACAAAAAGGACAATGATTTCGATGTGCCGTACCGATGAACGGTGAATAAAAAACTATTTCCCCACAATTTAAACAATCAAATTCTTTCTCTTGCTGGCTTTCTTTTTGGATATATATTTTTCTAATTTTATTTTTTGATTTTTGGATCATTTTACAGTTTTTATCCAATTAAAAAATATCACCTTTAAAAATGTTTCTTTATAAAAAAACAAGTTCCATAATTAATTTATATTCTTTATTATAATCCAAATAAAAAACTAGAAAAAATTTTTGTAAAAATTTTTACTGGTTTTGGTAAATTTGCTTCGTCAATTTCTTTCAAAAGCGCTGGACGAATCATTTGGAAAAATTCTCTGAATTTTACTCAAAGAAAGACCTTTCATTATCCAATAAATACCACCATATTGAATTAGCCACATCGCTCGGAAATTAGCACGGCAATCAGCCGGAATTTTATTAAAAATAAGCTCCATCTTTTTCCAGTAAATACTATTTCAGAAATTTTTTGGTTGATTGTAATAAATAAGCGACCTGCTAGTTTTAATTTCTCTAAATGAAAAAGGCATCGTTTACTTTAAAACGATGCCTTTGGTTTAGATTTTAAATCTTCGCTCGTATTCATGATAATCACGCAAGTCGTTTAATTTACCGTTTTCCATGAGATAAGTTTTAGTGACGCTAATCTGCTCAATTAAATACCTATCATGACTGACCATAATAATAGTGCCGGAAAATTCTTTGAGCGCTTGTTCTAAACGATTAAGCGCTTCGGGGTCAAGATGATTTGTTGGTTCGTCAAGAAGCAAACAATTTATTTCTTGAGCCATTAATGTAGCTAAGATAAGCCGGGATTTTTCTCCTGGGCTCAAATTCTTAATAGCCAATTGAACATCATAAGCAGAAAATCCGAAACGATTAAGAAGACGGCGAGCATTTGTTTGATCAATTTCAGTAATTCTTAAAAAATAATCTAAAACCCATTCCTCTAGTTTAAAATCTATCTCCTGGGGAAGATATCCTATTTTAACTTTGGAGCCAACTCTAAAGAGGCCATTGTCTATTTTACATTTTCCAGCAAGTACTTGAAGTAAAGTGGTTTTCCCTTGCCCATTAGGCCCTATTATAGCAATACGATCGCCATAACTAATTTCTAAATCTAATGGTCCAAGATAGAAATCATTACGAACAACTTCCGCATTCTTTAACCGAAAAACGATTTCTCCACTCCGTTCAGAAAATTGAAAATGCAGATTAAGAGGTAACCGATGCTTAACGGGTTGAATTTCTTCCAACCGACTTACTTGTTTTTCTATTGCCGAAACGCGAGAATCAATTTTTTTTGCACGATCTTTTTTAAATCCAACTATATATTTATCTTTATCTCTCCGTTCTTTAGGGCCTCGAGCTATTCTTAATGCTTCTTGTTTCTTTCTGCGAGCCGTTTCGAGAAGGCGTTGTTTTTTAATTTGATAGGCCTCATATGCTTGTTGTTTTTTTTCTTCTCTTCTTTTGCGTTCTTTCAGATAAGCTTTATAGGAAATATTACGATAAATTTTTACATTATGACTTTCTTCATCCATTTCCACTACTCCGTCTATTAATCGGTCTAAAAACTTTCTATCATGGGAAACAATCAGACAACTTTGATGATTTTTGAGGATAAAACTTTCTAGTAAAATTAATCCTTGAAGATCTAAATTATTTGTAGGTTCATCAAGCAAAAAAACATCAGCTTGAGATTTCAAAATAAGCATTAACATTAGTTTGCTTTTTTCCCCGCCACTTAAAGTTTCTATAGTAATGCCGAGTTTTTCTGTAGGAAATCCGATTTGGTTGCAAAGATTGCCAATTACGCCAATCACCTTTTCTTTTTCCATTCCGAATTCTCGAGCAACAAATTCTCCGCCAGTTATTTTTAAATTTTCTTGTGGTATTTCTTGAGGAAAATAAGCTATTTTTACATCAGGAAGTTTTTCTACTTTCCCTTCATCCGGCTCTAAAATACCTGCTAAAATTTTGAGAAGAGTTGATTTGCCAGATCCGTTTGCACCAACCAAAGCGATGGATTCATGCTCAAAAATTGACAAATTAACATTCTGCAAAACCATTTGCCCATTAAAACTTTTGCTAATTTTTTTCAAACCAATCATCGTTAAACCCTCCTTTTTTGCTTTTTCCGTTCTATTTCTTTCTTTCATAATTTTGTTTATTGTTCTGATCTCAAAAAGCAATTCTTATAACTATATACGATTTAATGAATTAACTATGATTTTATCTTAATTTATAGCTAATTTATAGTGGACCTGAGGGGACTCGCCTACAAGTAATTTGCCTGACGGCAAATTCTCGCAGGCCGCCGCTCGCGAGGCTCGCCTTTCCAACCTTTGGTTGGAAAACTCGCCTAACGCTGCGCGCTTCTTTTCCCCACGCAAGCCAAGCAGTTGGCTTGCTTCATGTCCTATATAGTGGACCTGAGGGGACTCGAACCCCTGACCTCCTCGATGCCATCGAGGCGCTCTACCAGCTAAGCTACAGGCCCAATTTTTGAAAATAGCATTCTTTTGTTTTATTTTAACTTTTTCTTTGGAAAAATCAAATTGCTTTCGGTGTTGGTGCGGCTGTGAGTGCGGATTATATAATCCGCACTCACATCCGCCAAAAATAGGTCTTAAATAAAAAATCCTCAACTTATAGTTGAGGATTTAATTTTTTGTTCTATTAATTTAATTAATTTTTCCATTTTCTTCTTATCTGGATCTCTTAAATAATCAATCGGTTTTTGAAAATCCAAATTCGCATTCGTTGCCAAAAACCATTTTTTAATATCAAATAACGTCTGATTTTTCAAAAAATCTTTCCATTCAAAAATCTTCTTCTGAATAGGTTGAAACAGATCTGGATTGACGCTTGAAAGAGTAATAATCCATCCCACGCTTTGTACATAAAAACAGCGATTTTCGTGAACTTTATACTGTTTGCCTGATCCAGTCACTAAAGAATGCTGCTTAATTTTGGTATGGGGGAAAATACTAACTCCTTCACTTACAAACACTTCATCTTCTAAGTTGCAAGGCGCTATCAAATGAACACCTACACCAATAAAACATTTTTTTCCTACAACAGAACTATATTTTTCTACTCCATCAAAATTACAAGTAATGACACCGGCAGCAATATTAGTTTGAGCGTTAATTTTAAGATCGCTCAAATAAGAAACATGGGGGATTTTTACTCGTTCTTCAGTAATCACCCGATTAAGAGAAGCGCCTGGTCCTACATATGTTTTAGCGCCAAGCTTACTCTCTTTCATAATGGCATTTTCTACCTTAACATCATTGCTTAATTCGCTTTCAAAAATTTGAGCATAATGAATTTGACATTCTTCTTCGGTTTTAACATTTCTTAAATAAGAAGCTCGGATGGTATTTTCTGCTCCAATCCGAATTTCACCTTCCAAATGAGTCGGTGGAAAAATGGCTGAACGAGGGCCTACTAAAATATCTGTCCCTAGCAGATATTGGCTCAATTTATCTTCTGTTCTAAAAACTTCATCACCGATAAAACAAGAAAGTTCCATTTTTTCCTCCTTCTAATATATTAATTTGCTATTTTTAGTTTAAAATTATAGACGGAAATGTCAATAAAAGGCTGGCAAATTTTCAAAGAAAATTTGCCAGCCCGTCTTATATCTAACCCGCACGATAACATTCCTAATTAATCTAATCCGAAACGTTAGGAGAAGCGCTTGGTGCTGTTGTCGTAGACTCAAAATAAATATTTCTCGTAATTGTTTTTTTCTTGCCTAGTCGATTCGTAGCTTCGACAATTATTTCATTTAATCCGGGTTTCAATTGAATCGGTTCAGAAAATTTGCCATCATCACTCAGATAAATTTCTTTTCCATTAAGTAGAATATAGGTATGCGGCTGACCTTCGCCTTCAATGATAAATGGATTGTCTGCTGTTTCTATGTTTTCAAAAACCGGATTATTAACTTGTAAATGAGGTTCGCCAAAAAGATTTTTACTTTGAAAAAGAACAAAGCCTATTGCGGTAATAATAATAGCCCAGATGGGGACATAGCGCAAAGCTCTCAATATTTCTGCAATCGTTTTGCCTTTTGATTCAAAACGATTAGTTGGTAGCATATCTACTGGTGGTGGCATCAAGTTGTTATATTCCTTTAAATAAAATTGCCACAATTCTTCTTCGTCAGTGTCTATCACTGCAGCAATTTTTTTTAAATAACCCCTTGTAAAGACATGAGCAGGTAAATGAGAGAAATTTTCTTCTATTAAAGCGCTGATGTAATGCTCTGGAATGCCCGTTAATCGAGCGAGATCATCAACGCCAAAATTTTTCTCTTCCATTTTTTGGGATAAAAATTCTCCAAACATTAAATTATTAGTAAATCATTTTATTAATTACTCTTCGACTTCTTCATTAGTCTCATCACTCGCGTCAATTTCATCTTTATATTCTTCCTCTGAAATATCAGCCGCATTAGTATCCGACTTAATTAAAACTTCTCTCGGTTTAGCTCCTTCGCCAGGACCAATCACTCCTCGCTCTTCTAAAAGATCTAATAAACGAGCAGCGCGCGCATAACCAACGCGCAATCGTCGCTGTAAAAACGAAGCCGATGCCTTGCCGCTACTCACTACCAATTTATAAGCTTCGGGATAAAGCTCATCCATCTCAAAATCACTTCCAACACTTTCGTTTAAAGAAATTTCCTGCATTTGTTTCTCTAATTCTTTTTCAAAATCCATTGATTCTTCTATTGTTTCTTCATAATTGTTATTGTTTTCAATAATATATTTCACTATTTTTTGCACTTCACTTTCAGAAATGAAAATACCTTGAATACGCTTTGGCTTAAAGGTATCACCAGCTAAATAAAGCATATCGCCTCGACCCAATAGCCGTTCCGCTCCTGCCATATCTAAAATAGTTCGTGAATCAACTTGGCTGGCCACCTGCAGAGCAATGCGCGAAGTAATATTAGCTTTGATTAATCCTGTCACTACTTCTACTGAAGGTCGCTGCGTAGAAACAACGAGATGAATACCAGTGGCTCGCGCCATTTGAGCCAAACGAACGATAGCCGCTTCAATTTCCCTGCCATAAGCCACCATTAAATCAGCCAATTCATCAATGATAATCACCAAATAAGGCATCAGGGGTTTGTTTTGTTTCATCATCTTTTGATTATAGCCATTAATGTCGCGCACATCACTAGCCAACAATTGATTATAACGCTCATCCATTTCGTTAACTGCCCATCTAAGAGCTAAAATAGTTTTTTTAGGATTAGTAATAACATCAGAGATAAGATGAGGCAGACGATTATAAACAGACAGCTCTACTCTTTTGGGATCAATTAAAAGGAATCTGAGCGTTTCAGGTGTGTTTTTGTATAAAAGACTACAGATGAGCGAATGAATGGTGATTGATTTTCCAGAACCTGTGCTTCCAGCAACCAATAAATGCGGCATCTTGGCTAAATCAACAAAGACTGCTTCTCCCGCAACATCTCGACCTAAAGGAAAAACTAGTAAATCACTATCTAAAAAACGATCCGATTCAACAAAATTCCGTAAGCGAACTATTAATTTTTGTTTGTTGGGCACTTCGATACCAACAAGTGATTGGCCAGGAATTGGCGCTTCAATTCGAATAGGATGGGCAGCTAAAGCCAAAGAAAGATCATTTTGCAGAGCGACAATTCTTGCCAACTTAACGCCTTCAGCTGGCTTCAAAGTATAACGCGTCACTGTCGGCCCTACATATACCTCACCCATTTCAACTGGAATTCCAAAATTCGCTAAGGTTCTTTTAATAATGTTTACATTGGCTTTAATATCTCCGCTGGTTGGCTGACCACTCTCTCGTTCCAATAGATCCAGTGATGGAAAATTCCATTTACTAATAAATGTCTCTTTTTTAAAATTATTATTTTTTTCTGCTTTGCGTTTTTCTGCTTTATCCAATTCCTCCTTTATAACATTTGCTAATTTTGTTTTAGATTCATTTTTTTTCTCTTCTGATTCGCCCGTCTTAATAGTCACGTTCTTCACCGGCTCCACCGGCATCATTCCTTTTGATATTTTATCTACTATTTTTAATTCTTCTCTCTTCAATTTAATAGACCACTCAAATGCCACCACTAACCCCACCACTAATACCACCAAACAAAAAACAATGCCTCCCCAAAATCCAAAAACCTGCTCCAGGACACCAATCCCTTCGCCAAATAAACCAGCAGAAAGTGGTTTAATTAGATCGGAAATGCCCAAAAGACCAATAGTAATCAAAAGCAGACCAATAATAGTTGATAAATAAAGATGCCTGCGAAAAGAACTAATAAAGATAATACCAGCGCCAACCAGAATAATCGGCAGAAAAAAATAAACCCATCCAAAAAGATAATATAACGTATCGTAAAGAAAATATCCGAAAGGCCCTGCTAAACGGAAAAAACTTAAAACAAATAAAATCGCCAAACCAAAACAAATAATACCCACTATTGTTTTTTTCGTCTCTGATTTCAATTGAACAGAAAAGCCGTTTAAATCCTCTTTTTTGTTATTTTTTTCCTTTTTATTAGCTTTATTAACCATATTATTCTTCTAAAAGTTCGAGTTGAACGAAAATTTGCCGATAGAGTTTAAAAAAGAATTCTATCTCATTTGATTCTAAATTAAAAGTTGGATCATTTTTAATTTTGTCATAAACATAAACGCCAACTAATAATTTTGCTTTATCTGATTCGCTTATCTCAGCAATTTTTAAATTCTTAACCTTATCAATTAAATTATCACCCGACGAAACAATCCTATTTAAAACTTCGGTGAGTAATTCGTTCATTAAAAGAAAGGCTTGTTTTAATGATTCCTTATCGCCCGCAGACATCAAATGCTCAATATTGCGCCAGACCGCTACAGAATGTTTTTTTTCGTGTTTCCGACCCATCCAAAAAGTTTTATATTTTTCAACTTGATCCTTAATTTTATTAGTTCTAATTAATAAAATTACCCAGATCACAATTAAAATCAAGGTTAAAAATAAAACAATGTATTTTATTTTATTGACAATTGGCAAACTAAAAAAATGATCAATCTGATCTAAAAAATAATTTAAAGTATTATAAAAATTTTCCATAGTTTGAAGCTTGTTCAAATAAATAAGCGACATTTAACATTTTAACTTCTTGAAAATGGGATGCAAGGAATTGCAAACCATAGGGCAATTGACCTTCGCCATAAATTGGTAAAGAGACGGCCGGTATGCCAGCGATATTGGCGGGCACGGTAAATATATCGGATAAATACATAGCTAATGGATCATTTAATTTTTCGTTAAATTTAAAAGCTGGAGTAGGAGTAGTAGGCCAAACTAACAAATCAACTTTTTTAAAAGCTTCTCCAAATTCTTTTTTAATTAAAGCTTGGACGAGACGCGCTTTTAAATAATAAGCATCATAATATCCGCTCGACAAAACAAAAGTACCCAAAATAATTCTTCTTTTCGTCTCGGTGCCAAAATATTCACCGCGCGTTTCAAAATAAATATCTTTTAAAGAGCCGGTTTTCTCTGATGATGAATATCTCAAGCCATCAAAGCGGGCTAAATTACTACTAACCTCCGCTGGCATCAAAACATAATAACAAGGCAAACTCAAAGAAATATGCGGAATAGAAATTTCTTCTATCGCCGCGCCCAATTGCTTTAAGCAATCCAAACTTTTTTGATAACTTATGGCTAAATCTTTTTCAAACGAATTGCTTTCGATTTCTTTAACTAAACCAATTTTTATTCCTTTCAGATCTTTTCGCTCATAAATTGATTGGGCTTGAAATTGAAAATTTTCGCTTGTTTCATCATAAGAATCTTTGCCAGCAATGGTTTCTAAAATCAAAGCAGCATCCTCAACATTTTTAGCAATTGGCCCAATTTGATCAAGCGAAGAAGACATAGCGATTAAACCAAAACGCGAAACCGCACCATAAGTTGGTTTTAAACCAACGAGTCCACAAAAAGCCGCTGGTTGCCGAACTGAACCGCCGGTATCCGACCCTAAAGCCGCTATTGCCTGATGAGAAGCTACTGCTGCGGCGGAACCGCCGCTTGATCCGCCCGGAACGCGGCTTAAATCCAAAGGGTTTTTAGGTTTTTCAAAAGCAGAATTTTCGCTTGAAGAGCCCATGGCAAATTCATCTAAATTGGTCTTGCCCAAAAAAATCGCGTCGGATTTTTTTAATCTTTGAATAACGGTCGCATCATAGGTCGCCCGATAATTTCTAAGCATTTGCGATCCAGCTGTCGCAAAATTATTTTTAATTAAAATATTATCTTTAATCGCTAATGGTACTCCTGCTAAAAAAGAAATATTTTCGTTAGCCGCAATTTTTTTATCTACTTCATTCGCCTGACGCAACGCCTCATCTTTTAAAAGCAAACGATAAGCGTTAATTTCTTTATCTTTTGTTTCAATATAATCAAAAAACTCTTTTGTTAAATCAAAAGCGCTAATCTCTTTATTAAGCAAGAGAGAATGAGTTTTTTTAATTGTCAGCTCATGAAGTGTAATCATAAATTAAAAAATGGGCGGAATTTTCAACCAGTCCTCTTTTCGATCATAAAAGCCATCGATTAGATCGTCTCTTTCAAAAGATAATTGTTCCTTTTCTATATTCTCTGTCGCTTCTAAAACCGTTTGTATTTTTAGCAATTCTTCATCTAAATTAATACTTAAAGCATCAACTACCTGAAGCTGATTTACATAATCAATAATCGCATTCAAATCCTTTTCTAATTTTTTCTTTTCTGAATCAGTCAATTTAATCCGACTCAATTCGGATAAGTAATCAATGGTTTTTTCATTAATCAAGTTTTCCTTTCTCATTATGTTTATTTTAACATAAAAATGGAAAAAGACAAAGCGTTAAATAAAAATACGATAAAAAAACAGCGAATTTTACGAACTCGCTGTCTTTATAGTTTAGCCAATTAAAAATTCTTTTTTCTGAATTAATAAGTATTTCTTCTTAACTCAGAAAAAAGGAGGTTCTGCAGTCGTGCAAACTGCTTATAGGCGCGAACCTCCGAGTGCTTGTTTTTTTCACTTTTTTATTAAGCGCCAAATATTCCATCCTAGCCAAGCGCTACTCAATCCCAAAACCCCCACAATCACCGCTTCTTCTATCTCTCCCGGCCGTGCAAAAAAAATCGCAACGCCCATACAAAATACTCCAACTAGCATAAAATAGATGGCGGCGATCCACCTCGCCATAGCAACAATATTCAGTTTTTTCATTTTCCTCTCCTTTTTGCCTTGGGTTGGATTTATCACTGCACAGGCCAGCGATAGACCAAGGTTTTTAAGGATCTATATTTATTATAGCATATCAGAATTTATTTGTCAAGAGAAAAAGGGGCTGGAGAGAATAAAAAATCCGACAAATTGCTGAAAGCCGAGGGATCCTTTGGGCGTTACCCTCAGGATGACGGTGAGAAGTGAAAGCCACGGGATCCTTCGCCCGTCTGTTCGCCTGCCTGCCGCCTGCCTGACGGTAGGCAGGGTAGGCAGGGTGGGCAGGCTTCGCTCAGGATGACAATAAAAAATAGGATGACAATAAAAAACAGAGATGTGATAATGAAAAAACAAAAATCAAAAATCAGAATGACAATGCCGCGAGCAATCGGACCTTATAAGTAGATGCTCTAAATTACGAAAGTAAATTAAGAAGGTCTTTCTCGCTAATAATTTTAATTCCTAATTCTTTAGCTTTTTGATATTTTGATCCAGGATTGTCTCCTGCTACTACATAACTGACGTTTTTGGAAACCGTAGAGGACACTTTGCCTCCTAACTGACGAATGCGCTCTTTAGCCTCCTCCCGACTCATACTTGACAATGTCCCTGTTAAAACAAAAATTTTTCCTTTTAATTTTTTGCTCTCCTTTGGCCGCGGAATAATTTCAACTCCCGCCTCTTCTAATTTTTTTATTAATTCAGTATTTTTTTTCTCTTCAAAAAACTCTTTGATACTGGCAGCTACTTTTGGTCCAACGTCTTCAATTCCCTGCAAACTTTCCAA
>Ga0265297_10007217_pt1 | contig 15535 bp, 19 predicted proteins | sample Munlanlwell13791_FD_192502 | JGI IMG/M metagenome (GOLD analysis project Ga0265297, IMG submission 192502) | Leachate microbial communities from a municipal landfill in Southern Ontario, Canada - Leachate well 137-91 | ecosystem: Engineered > Solid waste > Landfill > Unclassified | place... | reverse complement strand
GCAGATGCGCGCAGACCCGGCATGCAGGAAAAGCTCAACCTGAAGATAAAATTCCGGGAGTCTTTCCGTCCTTTTGCCCCTTCGGTGTTAGGGGAAAAGGTTTCCGAGTGGTTCGATCTGGACCGTGACAGCCCGTATATGCTTTTGGTGGCGGATGTCAAAAAAGAAAAAAGGCTGGATGAGAATAAAGAATATAGCGGTTTGGATAAGCTGAAAGCCGCGCGTTCGCTGGTCCCGGCGGTTACCCATGTGGATTATTCTTCCCGCGTGCAGACGGTAAGAAGAGAGGACAACCCTCTTTATTACGACATGATTATGTCTTTTTACCGGGAGACCGGCTGCCCTATGGTGATTAATACTTCTTTTAACGTAAGGGGCGAACCTTTGGTCTTAAGCCCTGAAGACGCCTACAGGTGTTTCAGGAATACGCAGATGGATTATCTCATGCTCGGGAATTTTCTCCTCGATAAGAAGGAACAGCCTTTTCCTGCCGCTGCGCCGCATGCAGCGGAGAAAAGGTCAGGCTGTTCGGGAGGCCGGGAATGGATAAATTGAAATTAAAGAAATTCGGCATGCTTATGGGGTTTGCCCTTGCGCTATTGTCGTTTGTTTTCTGGATCCGCGGCGATAGCGTTTTGTCAGCGTTAAGCCTGGCATCCGCCTGCCTGTTTTTTGCCGCAGGATCAGCCTGGCCGTTTCTGCTTAAGCCGGTATATGCCTGCTGGATGTTCGCCGGCTCGCTGCTGGGGTGGATCAATACCAGGATCATCCTGGTAGTCATTTTTTATCTCGTCATTTCACCGATGGGCGTGCTGATGCGTTTATGCGGGGCTGATTTTCTGGAGAGGAAGAACAAGGAGGATTCGTACTGGAAAAAGAGAGAGGGCAGGGATTTCTGCCCCTCGGAATACGAGAGGAGATTTTGACCGGATGAGCAAACTGTATATTTTGAAGGAGTTTTGGGATTTTTTAAGGGTAAGAAAGAAGTGGTGGCTTGCCCCGATAATCATCATGTTCCTCCTCCTGGGGGTGTTGATCTTTTTTACCAGGAGCAGCGCGGTGGCGCCGTTCATATATACTTTATTCTAAAGGAGGTGTATTGTGATCGATATAGATGTGTTGAAGCTGGCCTTATCCAAGGAAAAAGGCGCGATAAAAATGTACCAGGATATGCTTGCCCAGCACCCTAATCTTACGGAACTTCTTTCCCTCCTGGTGACGGAGGAGCAGAAACACAAGATGATGATAGAGAAAAAGATTGCCGAGTTGACGCTTGACTGATCCGGCGGTCTGTCCTTAAACACGGAGGGTAAATGCGTAATTTTGTCCTTTTGTTCCAATGCCTTGACCGCCGGGGGATTGTCGCCCGGATTTCAGATTTCGTCCTCAGGCACGAGGGGAATATCGTGGCCGCCGACCAGTACAGCACCGACCCCGAGGGGGGGTATTTTTTCATGCGCGTGGAATTTGTCCTCAGCGGCGGGAAATATTCCAAAGAGGCCCTTGCCGCAGAGTTTGCCCCGGTAGGGAACGAGTTCTCCGCGCAGTGGAGGATAGTGGATAAATCCGAAACCTTGCGCATGGGGATACTCGTATCCGCGGAGGACCACTGCCTGCTGGACCTGCTTTATCTCTGGATGTCCGGCGAGCTGAAGGTCGAGATACCCTTCGTATTGAGCAATGACGAGAGGCACCGTAAGATAGTCAGCCAGCATAATATCCCCTTTCATTATGTCCCGGCGGACAGCGGTGACCGGCGGGAAGCGGAGCTGCTGTCTTATGCCTCCGGCACTACGGATTTTTTGGTATTGGCGCGTTATATGCTCGTGCTTTCTGCGGGGTTCCTGAAGGAATACAATAGGGATATTATCAATATCCACCACGGGTTCCTGCCCGCTTTTAAAGGGGCTGACCCGTATGGCAAGGCGGAAAAGGAAGGGGTGAAGGTGATCGGGGCGACCGCGCATTTCGTGAATGACAAGCTCGACGAAGGCCCGATCATATCCCAGGAGGTCGAGCATGTCTCGCACAAGGACAACCGGTTTGATCTTGCCAGAAAAGGGAGGAATCTCGAAAAGAAGGCCCTGGCCGGCGCAATATTGAATTATGTGGATTACCGTATTATCAGGCATGAAAATAAGACTATCGTCTTTTGACGGCAGGCATCTGCCGGGGAGGTGAAAGGTGGGGGCTAAAGTAACGATCGTGGGGGCCGGGGTAGGCGGGCTGGCTGCGGCGGCGCGCCTGGCGCATGACGGTTATGATGTGGAGGTCTTGGAAAGGCTTCCGGAATGCGGGGGGCGCAACCACCTGCTCGAGGTATCGGGCTTTAAATTCGACATGGGGCCTTCTTTCGTGCTTATGCCTGATTTTTTCGAGGAGGTTTTTTCTTACTGCGGACAGTCCCTGAAAGATTACCTGGATCTGCGCCCGATCGACCCGAGCTACAAGATTTTTTTCCCCGACGGTGATATCTTTACCGTATACCGCAACAGCGAGCATACCAAGGAGGAGATGGAGCGGATAGAAAAAGGTTCCGCCAAGGGGTTTGACGCCTTCATCAGGGAGACCTCCCGGATATACGGGATGATCAGGCCGTTGCTCTATAAGAGCGTAACTTATAGTTCGCTGTTCAACCCGTATTACTGGGGGCTGGTGGGTAGGATCCATGCGTTCCAGAGTTATTGGCAGCTGGCGCGGAAGTATTTCAAAAGCGAAAAACTTTGTTACGCCTTTACCTTCGAGGCCATGTTCATGGGGGTTTCGCCTTATCAGGCCCCGGCCTTCTACAGTATTATCAGCTATACCGACCACGCGCAGAAGATTTTTCATCCCATGGGCGGGATGTATAAGATACCCCTGGCCCTGGAAAAGCTCGCCCTCAAGTTCGGCGCCAGGATATTCTATAATTGCCCGGTGGAAAAGATCAGTAAGCCGGGCAGGAAGATACTCGTTAAACATGCTAAGGGGGTAAGCGAGGCCGATTATGCCGTGGTCAATGCCGATTACGCTTATTCCCAGGCCGACCTGCTCAAGCGCAGGATCCCGAAATATAAGTATTCCTGCTCCACCTATCTTGTCTATCTCGGGTTGAAGGACAAGCTGAAGAATCTGGCGCACCATAATTTATTCTTCAGTACCGACCTGGACAGGAACCTGAGGCAGATCTTCGATGAGAAAACGGTGCCGCAGGACCCTTCTTTTTATGCGCATATCCCTACGGTAACCGATCCTTCTTTGGCGCCTGACGGCAAGGAGATATTGTATTTGCTGGTCCCGGTCCCCAACCTGTTGAATGCGAAGGATTCTTTCTGCAGGCATGAAGAAGCGATCAATAAGCTGGTTTTTGAGAAAATAAACAAGGTTTGCCCATGCCGCCTGGAGGATATTGTCGAAACCAGGAATTGTTTCTATCCGGAGGATTTCGTGAGCCGGTACAATGTCAAGTACGGGGCTACTTTCGGCCTTGCCCACAACCTTGCCCAGAGCGCTTTCTTCAGGCCGGCGAACACCGACCCGAGGATAAAAAACCTTTATTACGCCGGTGCAAGCACCCAACCGGGAGGAGGCCTTCCGGTAGTGATTGCCAGCTCCCGCATAGTAGCCGATTTGATCAACGGGAAGAAAGCGCTTTAAGTTTTTGGATTACCTGCCTGATGATTGATTCCGGGGTGGACGCCCCTGCGCTGACCCCTATGCTTTTTGCCCCGCGCAGCCATTCTTTCCTGATTTCGCGAGCGGAGTTTACCCGGTAGCTTTTTTTATTCAGCGACCTGGATATTTCGTACAGCCGCCTGGTATTGGCGCTGGTTTTTGAGCCGATGATCAGCATTATATCGTTTTCCAGCGGCATGCTTTTGATTTCGTTCTGTTTGGTGCGGGTCGGCAGGCATATGGTGTTGTGAAATTCTACCTTCGGGATGAGGCGCCGCAGGATGCCGGCTATCTCGAGCGTCCTGTCGAGGTTTTGTGTGGATTGCACGACTATGCCGGCTTTTTTGAGCGCGCGCAGTTTCTTGAGCCGGGTATCCTCTGCTTTGTCTATGATCAATGCTTTGGATTTTATTTGTCCGGAGATGCCCTTGACTTCATCGTGGGATTTGTCTCCGATAACGATAATCCTGAATCCTTTCTTTTCCAGCTTTTGTACGATAGCATGTATCTCTTTTACCATCGGGCAGGTGGCATCGACTATCTCGTAGCCGTAGCTTTTCGCTTTCTCCAGGGTTTTCTTCGAACAGCCGTGCGCCCGTATGAGCAGGATTTTTCCTTTTCCCCGGGCAAGCCGGTTTATTTTCAGGATCCCCGATTTCTTGATCCTGGCGACGACGTTTTCGTTATGCACGATATCTCCGAGCATGCATACGGTTTTCTGGCCGGAGGCGGTTTTTAAGGCCAGGTCTATCGCCCTTCTTACCCCGAAACAGAACCCGGCCGATTTTGCCAAATTTATCTTCACAGGTATTCCCTCTTTAGTATTATATTGAAGATGATGTGGGCCTTTCTGGCGTTCGCCACGTACGCCCTGCCTTTAAAGACGCGGTAAGAGTTTTTTTCTATTTCATCGAGTATCCCGGCATAGAGTTTGTACATACATAATGCCACGAATCTGCATGCGGGGCAGCTTATGAGTTTTATGCCTTTTGCCGCTTCGCGGTAAAGTTCCCGGCAGCGCGCAACCTGGAAACGCATGAATTCGCAAAATCCTTTTTCCTCCGCTTCTCCGGAAGGGGGAAGGGCATGTACGCCGAAGCGGCGCATTTCGTCCTGAGGCAGGTATATCCTACCCCTGCCAAGGTCTTCCTTTATATCGCGCAGTATATTGGTGATCTGCATGGCATTTCCCATTTTAACCGCGTATCCTTCGGCCCGGCTGTCGTCGTATCCGAATATCTTGAGCATGATCAGCCCCACTACCCCGGCCGCCCTGTAGCAGTATTTGTCCAGGGAAGGGTAATCCGCGTATCTTCTGACAGACAGGTCCATGCGCATGCCTTCGATAAGCAGGGAAAAGTATTCTTTCGGGATGGCGTATTTTCCTGCGACCAGGCGGAAGGCCTCGAGCAGCTCTTCGTTTGAACCGCTCCCGGAATAAGCCCCGTTTATCCTGGCCTCCAGCGCGCGCAGCCCTTCTTCTCCCCTGGCGCCCGGGTCATCGACCGTTTCGTCGCTCAGCCGGCATATTGCATATATTGCGTAACTGGCATATTTTTTTTCCTGCGGCAGGAAGAGTGATGCGAGGTAGAATGTTTTGGCGAATTTCCTGGTGATCTCTCTCGCTTTTTTGAAACCTTTTTTTATGTCTGTTTCCGGCATACGGCTATTTTACAATCAAACTTCGGAAAAGCCAAGCATAAACACGCATCCTGCGCGGATGGCTGCGAAAAAACGGAAAATCGGTTGTAAAAACGCCTGTTCAGTAATAAAATAACTGCATGTCTAAATATATGGCCGTATTGCTCCTATCCGGCATCTTGCCTTTCTTGCTCAGTTTTTATCCGCCGCTCGGGTTCTGGAAGAATTTCAAAGCGCTGTTTTTTTCGATAGGGATAATAGTTATTGTCTTCGGGGGATGGGACATGTTCGCCGCCTGGCGCGGGCATTGGTATTTTGACAGGAGAGGGGTATGCGGGGTATGGCTGTTCAACCTCCCGCTCGAGGAATGGCTCTTTTTCGTGGTGGTCCCGTTCTGCTGCATATTTACCTGGGAGGCGCTCAAGTTCATAAAAGGAAAAGGAAGATGAAGGAATATACTTTGCTTGCCGCAGGATCGCTTGTCCTGGTTTTCCTGGCGGACAGGCTGACGCAAGTTAGGCTTCTAAAGAAAAAACTATTTTATTTTTTCCTGTTGGTTATCCTGGGGTTCAAGTTCCTGGTGAACGGGTATCTTACCGGGGAGGGGATAGTCCTTTATAACCGCAGTTTCTTCCTTGGCGCCAGGGCGGGGAGCATACCGCTCGAAGATTTTATTTTCGGTTTCAGCATGGTTTCCCTGGCGGTAATATTCTGGGAGTTTTTCAAGGGCAGGAAGAGATGAAGATATACGCGTTTTCATTATTTATATCGCTTATTTTTTGCCAGGCATGTTATTCCATGGATTGGGTCGCTCTGCATACTAAGGCGGATAAGACAACTTTGCCTGAGGCTTTGAAATCCGCTGAGCAGAGCGGAGGGGCCCCTGAGGCGCGCTACCTCCTTGGCCTGGTTTATTTGAACAGCCACCGTGACCTGGAGGCATACAACCTTTTTCTTTTACTTTCGAGAGAGTATCCGGACGAAGCGGGATTTAAATGGGGGCTTGCTGAGTCCGCCCGCAGGATGCATGAGACAGGCGATGCGGAAAAGCTGCTGGATGAAGTGCTTGCCCGGGATGGCAGTTTCGCCCCGGCGTTGATAAGCCTGGCTTACATAAAATATTTCAAGATGGATTTTTTGGGTTCCGTGCGTCTGGCATCGAAGGTTATCGGCCTGGGGCAGGATAAGGTCGATTTAAGCAATTATGCGCGCGCCTATGCGATGTACGCGGGGGCAAAAGGGATGCTTGCTCATTACGGCGGAATTTTCTCCAAGGCCGTTGACGGGCTGGCGGTAAAGACCAACCTGGACAAGGCGCAGAAGCTTCAGCCGGATTCCCCCGCCGTGCTTTTCGGGTTGGGCAGTTATTACCTGCTTGCACCGGCCATTGCCGGAGGGGATAAGAAGAAAGCGGAAGAATATCTTGAGCGTGCCTTGACCGTCGACCCGCTTTTTGCGGACGTATATGTGCGCCTCGCCCAGCTGGCAAAAATCAACGGAAAAAAAGAAAGATACGGGTCTTTTATGAAGAAAGCCCTTGAGATAGACCCGGGGAATGAATTGGCTTTGGATACGATAAGCGGCAAATGCGACTTTATCTGTACGGGCGGTAAAGAGTGATCAGGCCTTTAGGGTCTTGCGCGAGAAGTCTTCGAGCATGTTTACGTATTTTTTCTCCATGCGCGAGGCGCGCAGATGTTCCTGGGCCTGCGTAAAGAGGCGGGAAATTTGTTCTTTGGCGTAAGAAAGAGACCCGGATTCCGCTATAATCCGGCGTATCCGGGCGAATTCGCCGGGGTCCGAGGATAACCCGTACATGGCTTTTTTTATCGCCTCTTTGTCTTTCTTGTACGAGTGATTGAAGGCGTGCCAGATAAGTATTGTTCTCTTCGCTTCTTTTATATCCGTAAGGCTGGATTTGCCGGTATCCTTTTCTTTCCCGAAAATGCCGATGATATCATCCTTGATTTGGAACGCCCTTCCCAGAAGCATACCGTAAGAGAAAAGGTTTTTTGTGCACGTCTCCTTTGCCCCGGCCAGTATCGACCCCATTGACAGGGGAGAGGCGAATGTATAATTGGCGGTCTTGTAATCGTAAACCTTGTAGATATCGTCCAGGGATACTTCTTCGATGGGCTTCTTGCCGAGTATGAGTTCTATGAACTCGCCGCTTCCCGTGTAAAGCGCAGCGGAGATAAGTTTTTTCAAGGCAGCCTCTTTTCTGCGCGGTTCTTCTTTTATCGACAAAAAGGCATCCAGACCCATGGCGTACATTACGTCCCCTATGACGATGGCCAGGTCTTCTCCGTCGAAACGGATCTTCGTATTTCCGGAGAGCGTTTCGTTCAGTGAAGCGTGCATCGAGGGCAGCCCCCTGCGGGTATCCGACTTGTCTATGATGTCGTCATGCACGAGCATAAAATCATGCAGGAGTTCCAGGGAAAGGGCACTGCGGTAGAGCCCGGGAGTGGTCTTTTTGGAAAAGCCCAGGTAACCGATGCAGAAAAGTATCGGCCTTACCCGTTTCCCAGGGCGGCAGATGAATTCTTTGATGCTTTCAAAAAGCGGAGGGGAGAGCCTTTTGAGAGAATATGTCTTTTCCGCATCTTTTATATAAGCGTGCAGTTCTTTTTCGATGCGGATTTTCATTTTCATGAACATGGATTTATGTTAACATATAACAGATAAATATGCAATTACAGTTTCGGTCAAGAATATGCTGTAAATATGCGTAAGGTCGTCGTCGTAGGTGCAGGTTTTTCCGGTTTAAGCGCCGCTCTCAGGCTGTCCTGTTCAGCCAGGGAGCTGGATATTACCGTTTTTGACAAAAAGGGGTCATTGGATTTTCTGCCTCTGCTTCCGGATGTCATCGGAAGAGGGATAAGCGCGGATTGCATATCTTCTCCTGTCTCCGCTTTATTGCGCGGTAAAAAAATCAAGTTTATCGCAGAAGAAGTTGTTTCCCTGGACAGGGGGCTGCGTACTTTATTTACACCGTCTTCTTCGCATCCTTACGATTATCTGATTATCTCAAGCGGCACGCAGGTTAATTTCTTCGGTAACCGGAAGATTCGGGATTCGGCTTTTACCTTGAGCGGCGCAGGCAGCGTGAAAGAGATTCTGTCCGCTCTTGCCTCCGGCAACTTCAGGAATTTTATCGTCTGCGGGGGAGGATATACAGGCATAGAGGCCGCCACCTGCCTGCGGGCTTATTTTCTCAAGAGGCATATCAATCCGAAGATTATCATTGTAGAGCGTTCCGCAGGGATACTCGGGCCTCTCCCCGGCTGGATAAAGGAGCATACGCTGCGTAATCTGCGGCGTATGGGGATAGACGTACTTACCGGTTCGACGGTAGAGGATGTCAACGGGCTCAAGGTGGTCTTATCCGGCGGGCTTGTATTCGATAGCGCTATGCTTATCTGGGTGCCCGGGGTCAAGGGTGCGGATTTTGTGGAGAACCTGGAAACAAAGAAGAATCCGCAGGGTAGGGTTGTCGTGGATAAATTCTTGAGGTTTGCTCCCGATTCTTTTTGCGCGGGGGATGCCTCCTGTTTCGACTGCTCCGGAACCCCTTTAAGAATGTCCATGCAGTTTTCTATTTATCAGGGGGCCAGGGCGGCGGATAACCTTGTGCGGAGCATAAAGGGCCTTCCCCTCAAGGGGTTTCGCCCCGTGGATTTGGGTTATATAATCCCCATGGCAAACAATAATTCCTGCGGTCCGGTTTTAGGCCTTAAATTGAAAGGGCTGTTGCCTACCTTATTGCATTTTGCCATGTGCTTATACCGTCTGCCGCGCTTGAAGAATAAGTTTCACCTGGCAAGCGGTTTGTTGAGGAGTATTTTCCGTTAGCCTTGGGACAGGAAAGGCATATTAAGGAGGTGGATATGGCGGATTTAGGGATTCTGGTTTTGCGTTTAGGTTTGGGCGTGATGTTTGCTGCGCATGGTCTGCAGAAGGCTTTTGGCCTGTTTGGCGGCCCGGGGATCAAGGGTTTTTCCGCGAGCCTTTCTTCTTTAGGCTTTGCCCCTGCGGTTTTCTGGGCCTGCCTTGCGGCTTATACGGAGTTAATCGGCGGGTTGTTCTTGATTATCGGGTTGAAGTCCAGGTTAGTCTCGGCGGCGCTTTTGATTTTGATTTCAGTCGCCGGCTTGAAGGTCCATCTGAAGAACGGTTTTTTCCTCTCCCAGGGGGGATTCGAGTATACATTCGTGATAGCTGTCTCCTGCCTGGCGCTTATTTTTCTGGGCCCGGGAAGGTTCAGCGTGTTAAAATAATAATATGCGGCTTTGGAGTATTCATCCTGCATATCTTGACAGGCAGGGGCTTTTGGCCGTCTGGAGAGAAGCCCTCTTGGCGCAGAAGGTGCTGTCCGGAAGGACTAAGGGGTACTGCAGGCATCCCCAGCTGGAACGTTTTAAAGAAAGCCATTACCCCCTGGCCCAGATAAGTTCATACCTTAACGGAATTTACCGGGAGGCCTCAAAGCGGGGGTATTCTTTTGACAGGGGTAAGATCGGATTTTGCGCAAAATCTTCTTTAAAAAAAATACCGGTAAACAGGGGGCAGGTGAAGTTCGAATCGGCCCATCTTTTGGATAAACTTAAAGCGAGGGATCCGGTAAAATACAGGGTTCTTGTGAGTTCCGGCATAACCCGCGTACATCCCGTTTTCAGAGTGGTTGGCGGCGGGATAGCGGATTGGGAACGCGGGGCGGGGCAGAAGGCGGGGGTGCATGTTCGCTAAAGCAGGCAGATACATAGTCTTATTATTCTTTTTATTCTTACTCCCGCCGTCCGTTTTCTCTTCGGAAAAGCAGACGGCTTCGGAGCTGGTCGTTTTTCATTCCCCCAATTGCCACGAATGCGTCAAGATAAAAAATGAGGTCATGCCCGGGCTGGAAAAGGAATTCCGGGGGAGGGTTGTGTTTACCTATCTTGACGTGGATGAGGTGGAGAACTACAAATTACTCCTGGACCTTATGCGCAAAGGCGGCAATGGGGACAAGTTCGAGATCCCGGTTTTTTATATGAACGGGGAATCCGTGAGCGGGGCGGGGAGTAACGGCGCGAAGCTTCATGATTTTATCATCCGTTCTCTGGCGAAAGGCACTGCCCGGGCGGGATTGGTTCCGGTTGACCCGGTTGAGTATTTCAGGGGCTTCGTTCCCCTTTCCGTAACCATCGCCGGGCTCGAGGACGGGATAAATCCCTGCGCCTTTACGGTGATAGTTTTTTTTATGTCCTTCCTGGCCTTGCAGGGATACCGCAGGAGGGAGCTTTTTCTTATCGGTTTGTCTTTTATTGCGGCGGTTTTCCTGACCTACCTGGGTATCGGCCTCGGCGTTTTTAATTTCCTTTACCGCTTCCGCTCTTTTTGGGCAGTGACCCGTTTGTTGAATATGGCCGTAGGTTCCATGAGTATAGTTTTCGGCTGCCTTGCGCTCAGGGATTTTATCGTATTCAGGAAGACCGGTTCCGTGGAAGGCCTGGCGCTGCAGCTGCCCAGGAAGATCAAGAATCGGATACATGAAGTGATCGGCTTTTTTTACCGCAGGAGCGGCGAAGAGAGGAAAGGGGAGCTTCCCGTAAGCGGGTGGAAGCTTGTGCTCAGCGCATGGGTTACCGGGTTTCTCGTCTCCCTGCTGGAGGCACTTTGCACGGGGCAGGTTTATCTGCCTACGATAACTTTTGTCCTAAAGTCCAGCCCTTTTAAACTGCGGGCCTTGGCTTATCTTTTATTGTATAATATAATGTTCATTATCCCGCTTGCGGTGATCTTTGTCTTTGCGCTCATGGGCACTACGGGGGCGCAGTTTTCTAAGTTCCTCAGGAGGCACATGGGGTTGATAAAAGTGCTCATGGCTGTTTTGTTTTTCGCCCTGGGGATATTCTTGATTTGGAGGGGTTGATGCGGAAAAGAGTTGTTTTTTTTATTTTGTCGCTGTTTTTATTTTGCGCCCCGGCTGCCTATGCCCAGGATACGAATACTGCTTCCTGGGATTTCGGCAGGATCCATTCTTCCGCCGGCCCGGTGACGCATGTATTTGTACTGAAGAATGATTCCGGAAGCACGCTGAATGTCAGCGGCACGCATGCCTCCTGCGGATGCACGGTATCGAAAGTGGACAAGAAATCGCTTATGCCCGGGGAGCAGGCCGGGGTGGAGGTGCAGTTCAAACCGAAAGGTTACTCCGGGCACATAACCCAGCATATATACGTGAACACCGACAGCCGGGATGCCCCGGTTTATAAATTTATCATCTATGCGGACGTGATTAAGGATTAACCGGAAGAAAGGGGAAGCCAATATGTGGTCGCTGCAGTTGAGGATGTGGTTTTTAGTCACTCTCTTGTTCGGCATTATTTACGCGTTGATCGTAGTCGTGGGGAAGGCCTTTCTCCATACGGGGACGTTCAGTTTTTACCTGATCCTCTCCCTGGTAATGATGCTTATACAGTATATGATGGGGCCCAAGATAGTCGAGTGGAGCATGCGCGTTAAGTATATAAAGAGGCAGGATAATCCCCGCCTTTTCCAGATGGTGGAGGCGTTAAGCATGCGCGCAAATATCCCCATGCCCCGGATCGGGATAGCCCAGATGGATATACCCAATGCTTTTGCGTTCGGGCGTTCAATCAAGGACGGGCGGGTATGCGTGACCGAAGGGATCGTCAGGCTCCTTGACGACGAGGAATTGAAGGCGGTGCTTGGGCACGAATTAAGCCATTTGAAAAACCGCGACGTGCTCACGATTACCCTGCTTTCGGTTATTCCCATGGTGATGTACCATATTGCCTGGCAGTTTCTCTTTTACGGGCGCAGGCGCGACAGCCGGGGAGGGAATACCCTGCTTATCGGCCTGGCCGCTTTCCTTTTTTATTTCATAACCAATCTTCTGGTTTTGTACGCTTCGCGCATCAGGGAGTATTTTGCAGACAGGGGATCGGTGCTTTTGGGGAATCAGCCGAAAGCCCTGGCTTCGAGCCTTTACAAGCTCGCTTACGGTTCGGCCAGGCTCAAGCCGGAGGCGCTGAAGCAGTCGGAGGGGCTGAAGGCTTTTTTCATCAACGATCCTTCCCGCGGGCGCAAGGAAGTCCTGGAGTTATCCCAGCTTGACCTGGACAAGAACGGGAGCATAGATTCTTCGGAGCTTGAACTGTTGAGAAAATCGGATATCCGTTTGGGGATAGGGGACAGGATGATGGAGCTTTTGAGTACGCATCCTAATATGCTTAAGCGGATCAAGAAACTGTCGCAATACAGGGCCTGAAAAGGCGCATCTAACAGCCAAAACGGGGCGGGAGAACGGATATTTCCAGCCCCGTTTTCTTTTGACACAACTTTAAACATACGATATAATTACTAATCTATGGATATAGAAGAGATAATCAAGCAGAGAGCTTCTAAATTAGAGGCGCTCAAAGAAAAGAATATACCTTTGTACCCGGCTTCCGTGCCGGAGCACGGGAGTGTCGGGGACACTTTGTCCACTTTTGAAGAGGGCAGGCAAGTTACGCTTTGCGGAAGGATTACGGCCAACCGCAGCCATGGAAAAGTCAGTTTTATGGACCTTAAGGATTCCACAGGCAGGATACAGCTTTACGTAAAACGCGATACCCTGCTTGAAGATAAGGCTTTTCTTGTCAGCCAGCTGGATATCGCCGATATCGTAAGCGTAAGCGGAGAATTGTTCAAGACGCATACCGGCGAGCCTACGCTTAAGGTTACGGACCTTATTGTGCTGGCGAAGTCCCTGCGCCCTTTGCCCGAGAAATGGCATGGGCTCAAGGATGTGGAGGTTCGCTACAGGCAGCGCTACCTGGATTTGCTTTCCAACGAAGAGGTGAAGAAGGTCTTTTTGTCCCGCGCCGGCATAGTTCGTTCTATCCGCACTTTTCTCGACGAAAAGGGGTTCCTCGAGGTGGAGACGCCGATGATGCACGATATTGCAGGAGGCGCGGCGGGCAGGCCATTCAAGACCTTTCATAACGAATACGCGATGGATCTGTACCTGAGGATAGCCCCGGAACTTTACTTGAAGCGACTTTTGGTAGGCGGGCTTGACCGGGTATATGAAATAAACCGTTCTTTCCGAAACGAGGGTGTTTCTACGCGGCATAATCCCGAATTCACCATGCTTGAGGTATACCAGGCTTACGCCGATTGCCAGGATATGATGAATTTGACCCAGGACCTGATCTGCCGGGCGGCAAAAGAGATCTCGGGCAAAGAAGAAGTCGTTTTTCAGGGCAAGGTTATTTCGCTCAAGACCCCCTGGCCAAGGCAGTCTTTCGCCGGGCTGGTCAAGGAAAAGTTCGGAATAGAGCCTTCCGATGAGCCGGGCAGGATGCTTGAGAAGCTGCAGGCCAAGGGGCTGGCCAGGGATAAAGACCGCCTGAGCCGTTCGCAGATAAATAAGATTATCGAAGACGCCCTGGAGGAAGGCTTGCAGCTTAACCCGGTATTCATAACCGATTATTTCACCAGCCTTTGCCCGCTGGCCAAGACAAATAAAGACAACCCCCTGATTTCCGACAGGTTCGAGCTTTATATCGGCGGGATGGAGGTTGCGAACGCTTATTCCGAACTCAACGATCCGAGGGAGCAGCGCAGGCGTTTCGAGGAGGAGGTCGGGGAGATGGACAAGGAGGATGCCCAGGTCAAGAGGGCAGGCGCGCCCGCGGAGAAGCGGGAGAAAAAGAGCGTGGATGACGATTATATCCTTGCCCTCGAGCACGGGATGCCTCCGGCAGGAGGACTGGGCATAGGCATAGACAGACTGGTCATGCTTCTTACCGGCCAGCCTTCCATCAGGGACGTGATCTTGTTCCCTTTATTGAGAAAACAGGAAGAGGTTTCGGGATAGATGTTTGCGGAGTTGTGGCTCAGCCAGCGTTACCTGAGGGCCGGCAAGAGAGAAAAGATCATATCGATAACCGCGCTTATTTCGATGACCGGGATAGCCATAGGTGTGGCGGTCTTGATCGTGGTCATATCGGTGATGACGGGGTTCGACCGTTTTCTCGAGGATAAGATGGTCGGCACCAACGCGCATATGTCGCTTGAATTTTACGGGGGGTCAAAAGAGCCTTACCGTACGATAGAGAAATTGAAAACTTTGCCTTATGTCAAAGGGGCCGCTCCTTTTATCGAAGGGCAGGCGCTGGTAAAAAGCGGCAGGTCGATATTTGGCGTGGAGGTGCGCGGGGTCGATCCGCTGCTCCAGGGGGAGACCTCCAAGATCAACGAGTACCTCCAGGCGGGCAGTTATGATTTTTCCGGCAACGAGATCGCCGTGGGCAAAGAGCTCGCCGCCCGGCTGGGCCTGGGCGTGGGGGAGGAGATAAGCATGATCTCCCCGGTTACTTTGGCCAAGACGGATTTTCGTATCAAAGGTATTTTTAACAGCGGCATGTACCTTTACGATTCAAGCCTTGTCCTTACCGGTATCAAAGGGGCGCAGGATTTTTATAAAATGCCCGATACGGTAAGCGGCGTCTCCCTGAGGGTGGACGACGCCTATAAGGTGGAGGACGCCAAGGAAAAGGTGTACAGGGACCTTTCCGGGTCCGGGCCTTTCCAGGCGCGTACCTGGATAGACGCGAACAAGAATTTTATCGAGGCCTTGAAGCTCGAGAAGCTGGTCATGTTTATAGTGGTGACCATGACCACGGTGGTCGCCGCATTCGGGATAGTAAGCACTCTGATCATGTCGGTGATGAGTAGGATCAAGGATATCGGCATATTGCGTTCCATCGGCGCAAAGACGGGAAGCGTGCTGCAGATTTTCTTGTTCCAGGGTTTGTTTATCGGAGCATCCGGAATACTCCTGGGGTTGGCCGGGGGGGTATCCCTGGCGCTTTCTTTGGATAAGGTGGTAAATTTCATATCGCGGATTATCGGCAGGAGCCTGATCCCGAAAGATATTTATTATTTTGAACGCATCCCGGTGAATATAAATACTGCCGATATAGGGGTGATTCTGTTTTCCGCCCTGGCGATAACCCTTGCGGCGAGCATCTATCCGGCATATTATGCCGCCAGGATAACCCCGAGTGAGGCCTTGAGACATGAATGAGATTGTGATTGAGGCCAGGGGGATCTGCAAGAGTTACCGGGACAGCAGGAACAGGCTGGAGGTGCTGAAAAACGTTGAGCTTAGAGTGGGCAAGGGGGAATTCGTGGTTATCCAGGGCCCTTCCGGTGCCGGCAAATCCACTCTTTTGCATATCCT
>Ga0265297_10007216_pt1 | contig 15536 bp, 17 predicted proteins | sample Munlanlwell13791_FD_192502 | JGI IMG/M metagenome (GOLD analysis project Ga0265297, IMG submission 192502) | Leachate microbial communities from a municipal landfill in Southern Ontario, Canada - Leachate well 137-91 | ecosystem: Engineered > Solid waste > Landfill > Unclassified | place... | reverse complement strand
GCATCGACGACGAGGTCGCGACCACCTCGACGCTCGTGACCGCGCTGGGAGCGCTAACCGCTCCGACGCCGACCGCGTTGACGCTGGCGGACGCGACCGGCTTTGCCGCTGGCTCGCGGGTCGTGGTGGACGTGGACGAGCGCACCGAGACGGCGACGGTGCAGTCCATCGCTGGCGCCGCCATCACCGTCCAGCTCCAGAAGGCGCACTCGGGGACTATCCCGGTGAGCGTCGAGGGGCCGATCACAATGGTCCGAGAAATCCTGGCGAAGATCGAAGCCGTGCGCGAGCGCATGGCCGGGGTCTACGGCGAGGGGGCCATCAAGAAGGTGGACGAAATCGAGTTCTACGGTCAGCGCGAACGGTCTATGTTCGGCTCCCTCGGCAGCCAGCTCATGTACTGGCGCAATGAGCTCGCATCTATCCTCGGCATCTGCAACGGGTGGCAGTACCGGTCGGGAAGTGGCGGGTCTTGCGCGGTGAGCGTCTATTGAGCCGTCATGACCGCAACAGCGAACCGCCACCACTATCGACAGCTCGCGACGTACTACCGCCGTCTGCCCGGCGAGCATGGGCTGAGGCCATGGCGCGTTTTCGCGAGCGTCGGCACCTGGAGTGCTGGGGCGCATCCCGGCGAAGGTACGAGGAGCGATTCGGAGGCGGAGCTGCTCGAGCATGGGCAGCCGCCCAAGGTGGTGGAGGTCTCTGCGGAGCAGGTGGCGCTGGACGCCGGCCTCCAAAGCGGTGACCTCAACATCGGACCGGTGACGCCCGAGCTGGGGACGCCATGGGCCACGCTGGCTGGTTACGATGTGACTGGCGGACAGAGCTTCCGGATTCGGCTGGTGAACGCAGAGCAGGGCCTGGACTACCAATGCGTGGTGGTCGGGGTGAAGCGTGACCGAGCGCTGCACACCATCCTCACCGTCCGCCCCGCGAGAGGTAGCCCATGATCCGAAAGCTGGTCCGTCGGTTTGCTGAGATGGTGGCGGAGCGACTGATCGAGCTGATGCCAGACGAGGACGCCGAGGACCAGGGCGACACCGAAGAGGGGAGCGAGACGTCGAGCGCCGGTCCCATGCGGATCACGATCGATTGGGAGGGTGACATCGTGGGCGTAGCGGTGGAGACGGACATTCCGGAAGAGCAACTCGCGGTGAACCTTTTCCTCTACCAGTGCCGGCGCATCAGCCGCGGGGAAGAGCCGCAGTCTCGTGCCTGATTCGCTACACCATCAGGTCGGCGGCTTTCGGATGCCGCTGTCGGCTGGCGACATCACGGCGGCCGGCACCTTCGAGCCCGTAGACCCGGCGCGTGAGGTGCTTGCGGGGTTGATGGCAGCGGCCATCCGGGGAGAGCTCGGAACGGGGCCTGGCTCGGCGTGGCGGGCCGTCACGGCGACGCTGCCAACGGGGCATCGCCTGGCGGCATCCACCGACCCGGTGGGGACCATCTGGCGAGACGACCCGTCAGCTACAGCACTCCGGCAGGTCAAGGTCGGGAGTTGGCCCCTGCTTGCGGTGTGCCCCGACGGAGCCGCCGAGTACGAGCAGATCACGACGATGAAGGCCGCTGTCAAGCAGCGGTGGCTGATCATGTGGTGCCTCGGGGACTACGAGGCGGACCTGGCGCTGAAACTTTCGCCGGTGCTGTCCGCGGTCTCCAAGGTGATGGCAGAGACCATCTGCGCCGGACGGCATCCCAACTACGAGAGCGGCACGCGGCAGTTCGGGCCAGGCCGCGGTGACCTGTCAGTGGTGCGTCCCCTCACCTACGAGGCCGGCGCGGCGCGGTTCTCCGACGGCGAGGACTCGCGGTTCTGGAGCGCCTCCCTCACGCTGGAGACGGTGGAGATGGCGCGCGACCTTGACGTCGGCGAAGAGTCGTCGGGCTTGGTCGTGACGGCAGCGACCGGGAACGAGGTCGAGCTCTTGCCTGAGTTTGTGACCGGTGACGGCGATTTCCCGGGCTGAAATGTTCAACCTCGAGAAGCTGAAGGCCGACCACCGGCGAGCTCTGAACGACCACAAGTCAGCGGTGGCGGAGGCGACGCGGATTGCCGGCGCTCACGCCGAGCAGCACGTGCGGAGCCATTCGACGTTCCGGCGCCGCTCGGCATCGTCGCTCAAGGACGACACGCGAGCGCGGGTTGTGCGGACGAGGGGCGGCGCCTTATTGAAGCTGCAGTGGTCGAAGAAGCACGCGCCCTTCATCGAATACGGAACGGGCAAGTACCGCATGACGGGGGAGTACCCGATCCGCCCGCGCCGTGCCCGCGCCCTGCGCTTCGTCATCCGCGGTCGGGTCATCTTCGCGAAGAAGGTGATGCACCCCGGAGTGCGACCCTACAAGTTCGGCTGGAAGGCAACGCACTCCGCCGGACGTGTCCTCGAAGACCGGCTCGAGGTCGGCATGGCTCGAGTGAGCCGCCGCTTCTGAACGCCGTCACCCCACAGATTCTCCGCCGCCCGTCGCGTTCTCCTCCGCTGGTTCTCCTATCCTCCCCAGCGTCCTCTCCGCGATGTGTGCGGCGGCACTTTTACCCGGGCAGCGCCCGGCAGGAGATTGTGAATGTCGAAGCTCTCGTTCGTGCCGCTGGGCGGCGCATTGGTCCCCATCCCCGGTGAGCTCACCGTCCACGGCCAGCAGCCGCGACGGCTGTGCGCGAGGGTGGGGGCGAGCGGCTGGGAGTTCACCGGCTCGGCGCTGTCGGTCGAGGCGGGGGCCCCGGTAGCGGCTGGGCTCGTTCGGATGGCCATGCGCGGAGACATTGCCCCGGCGGATGCCGAGACGGCGGCGGCCTGCGGGGTGGCGTTCGCGCCGGTCGAGTTCGTCGGCGCGGCCGAGGGATGGCGCGTCAAGACCACTGCACCCAAGAGCCGCACTGCGGCCAAGGAGTGATGAGCGATGGGCACGATCAGAATCACCGGCATCGCGGACAATTTCCGCACGCCTGGCGGCTGGGCGGAAATCCTGTTTGCGCAGGGTCCGGCCAATGCTGCCCTTGGGCCGCGAACGGCAATCGTAGTCGGCCCCAAGCTGGCCACCGGCTTGGCGACGGCGAACGTTCTCTATCAGCTCCCCGACGAGGGGACGGCAGCGTTGCTCGCCGGCACCGGCGCGCCCGCTCACCGGGTGGCGCGCAAGTACTTGTCCTATGGTGCGGCGCCCGCTCTGTCGGGATGCTTCTACACGCCCACCACGGGCACTGCGGCGAGATTCTCCGTGCCTGTGACCGGTGCGGCCACCAAGAAGGGCAACGCGTCCCTGCGGGTCTGTGACGCGGACTGTGCCTATGGGTTCAGCACGTCGGACACCCGGAGCACGGTCGCGTCGGGCCTCGCTGCCGTCGTGAACAGCCGCACCCATCTGCCGGCTACCGCGGCCGCGTACAGCTCCGGCACGGGTACCGGCGTCACGCTGACGGCGAAGGTCCACGGGGTCTCGCAGAACGATGCCATCCGCGTTCAGCCCGACGTCACCCTGGGTGCAGGCATCACGCTTGGCGCAGCGGGCGACCTGACCGGCGGAGTCGGTGACGACTCGACGCCGCTGACGAATGCCCTCGCGTCCCTAGCGACGATCCGACGCTACTACATGGGCGTCCCCGTGAGCGACGCGACGCTGGCCGGGCTGCTCAAGACCCACGTGATCAACAAGAGCCTCCCGAACCCCGGGCTCCGCTCGGTGGGCATCGTCGGCGGTCGTGGGACCCTGGCGGCGACGACCGTGATTGCTAACGGGCTCAACAACGCGCGCATCCAGTACGTATGGCAAGAGGACGGCGACCACGACCCGGCGGAGCTCGTCGGCGAGGTGATGGGGCTGCGAGCGCAGACCGAGAACACCGACCCGGCCGCGAACATGGCGGGGACGAGCCTGCGACTGAACAAGCAGCACGACACCGCGGATTGGCCGACTCCGGACGAGCAGAGCACCGCCATCAACGAGGGCATCGCTCCCGTCGCCTCGACGGACTCGGGCGCCTACCTGGTCATGTCGGTGGACACGCAGTCCAAGAACGCGGCCGGAACGGTCAACGACTTCCGCGCCACCGAGACCCACCGGGTCAGCGTCCCCGACCACGCGATGGACACCATCCTGCAGACGTGGGCGCTCAACTTCCAGGGCAAGAAGTTTGCCGACGACAAGCGCGACGCGCGCGGAGCCATCGACCCCAACCAGACCCACACGTCCACCACGGTCAAGCCTTCCCACGTGCGGAAGATGATGACCATCATCCTCCGTCAGCTCGAGGAGGAGGAGATGCTTCAGAACGTGGACGCGAGCGTCGCCGCCCTGGTCGTGCAGAAGAGCACGGTCAACGCTGGCCGCTGCGAAGCTCAGATCAACTTCCACACGATCGATCACCATCACCAGCTTGTCGTCCTCGGCAAGGAAGTCAGCTCCGGCTGAGTGAGAGGGACCTAAATCATGCCCGCATTCGGTACGCTGCAAGACTACCTCGTCCGCCTCCCGGTGTTCCTGAACGGAACGCCGCTCGAGGAGGTCACCTCGGTCGAGCTCACGCTGGACTCCGGCCGGTCGCAAATTTTCACCACCACCAAGGGGCTCGCCGGCTTTGCCGAGGGCGCCAAGGTCGTCACTGCCCGAATCAACCTCGCGGTCCCGGTGTCGGGGCTCGAGGTGGACGTTTGGGGCCTCGCCAACAGTGGCGATTGGGTGACCCTGCAGGTGGGCGTCGGCCGGGGCGACTTCGCCTCTACCGGCAAGGTGATCAACTGCGGCATCAGCGGCTCGGTCAATCAGGCTGTCGAGAACAGCTTCGAGTGGCAGGGACCCGCCGCCGACCTGGAGTGAACGCAGCGCCCTTCGTGGCGCCAACCATGACCGCGACTTGAGAGGAGGAGCGCAAGGCGATAGGCCCGGGGATACGTGCGCAGTTGCGCCCGTGTCTGCCGGGCTTGTCGTGCGCCAAGAGGATGCAATCACACAAGCCCCCGACCGACATTGAGCCGTCTGAGCTGTTCCTGAAGCTGACGGAGCGCCCAGCTCCTAGCGACGTCTTCGACTTCCCTCGACGTGGACCAAACGGGGAGAGTCTGTTCCCCGTCCGGGTCTTCGTCCTCGCGGAGAAGAAGCTCGAGGCGTGCCGACTGCGCGCGCGCCGGTGGCTCACCGAGAAGGCCAAGGAAGGCGCCGACGTGGCGCGGATGCTCGACGAGCACGCGATCGGAGACCGCATCGCAAAGGAGCTCCTGGCCGAGTCGGTGCACGAGGACCGGATCATCTTCGGGACCGACGGCGACCGCCCGCAGTACCGCCGCTTGTTTCGCAACGCGGACGACGTCGGCGAGCTGACGGCGGACGAAATCTCCGCCCTCTTCGGCGCATACACGCTGACCCAGTTCCGCTTCGGGCCGACCGACGTGACCTTCACCGATGAGCAGGCCGTCAACGAATGGGTCGGGAGGTTGGCCGAGGGAGCGCGCCCTTTCGCACTCTCGCTCTTGGCATCGCATCAGCGAGACGAGTTGCTCTTGTCCCTTTTGGATCGCGTGTCCACTGTGTTGAAACTGATCGGTGGCCCGCCCGAGAAGTGGCAGCAGTCCTTGGAATCCCTCCGGGAGAGCTGGCAGGTTGGCACCGCCTCCTCTTCTTCGGATGCTGCCGACTCTTCCCCCTCCCCCGCTGAGCCCGAGCACGTCATCACCAAGGAAGAGGCGATGGAAGCGGCTCGGATGCTGCGTCGCCAGAGCGGTCTCTAATGGCTACCCTCGAATACGACATCAGCGTCATTGGGACCCGCAACGTCGAGAGCGCGTTCGCGCGCATCGAGCGCCGGGCCGCACTGGCCAACCGCCGGCTTGCTCAACAGGGAGCAAGGCGCGGCGCTGCCGACGCTGGGTCGCGTTCGGGGGCCATGCGAGCGGGGGGCGGTACCGCTGCGGCATCTGCCGAGGACCGCCTGCGTGCTCAGTCCGAGGCGCGCATCGCCAAGATTCGGGAGCGGTCGTCGGCTCGAATCGCCAAGCTTGAGCAGGCCTCGATGGCCGCCACCGAGAAGCAGCGGTCGGCGCTGCGGGCGGCCAGTGCCAAGCGTCAAGAGGCGCACCAGCTCCGGATGGCGCGGATTGACGAGGCGCACAAGTCGCGGATGCGCCTGCAGGAAGAGTCCAGCAGCCGGCGCATGGCCGCGGACAAGCAGCGGCGCGAGTTCCAAGCGCAGGAACTTTTGGCGCGCAAGAAGCTCGCCGACATGCGGCGGGCGAACGCGGCGGCAGGAGCGGCCAGGACGCAGTTTGCCGGCACCGTGGGCGCCGCTGGACTCGGCTCGGCTACGTCCCTCGGCAGGGGCGCGGCAGGGCTCGCTACCGTCGGCGGGGCCGCGATCATCGGCGTCGGTATCGCCAAGCAGATGGCCACCAGCAAGGCGGCGGCCGCGCTCGCGAACAAGGCGTTTGGTATCCCCGGCGAGACCCGAAGCCGTGAGGAAATCCAGCGCGACCTCGTAGCGCAGAGCACGACGCTGGGGCGCAAGAGCGGCAACCGTAGCGGCGTCATCGAGGCGATCGACAAGTACGTCGCCATCTCCGGGTCGCTGCGTGGCGGGGAAGCATTGGCGCCGTTCATGATGGACCTGGCTGACGCAACCGGCGCGACCACGGAGGACGTGGGGCGCACGACTGGGCAAATTACGCAGAACATTGTCGCCACGAAGGATCGCGACATGACGGACCCCGAGCAGTTTGCGCAGACGATGCGCGAGACCCAAGACGTCATGCGCGCGATGGCCGGGCAAGCGAAGATTGGGTCTATCGAGTTTGCGGACTTGGCGCAGCAGATGGGAAAGGTCATGTCGGCGACGTCAAGGTTTGACGGCGAGGTGGGGGACCTGGCAAACCAGATGGGCGCGGTTGCGCAGCTCGCCATCGCTGGCGGCGCGTCCTCTCCCGAAGAGGCCATGACGGCGATCATGCGCTTCTCGGACGACCTGGTCCAGAATGCGGCGACGTTCGACAAGATGGCCAAGAAGGTCGGGATCAAAGAGTCGTTCTTTACCGACAAGGGCAAGACCAAGCTGCGAGACCCGACGCAGATCATGATGAACGTTTTGCGCGCCACCGGAGGCGACCTCACGAAGGTCAAGGGCATCTTCGGCATCCGAGCCATGAAGGCGATCGAGCCCTTCCAGCAAGCATACGTCACCGCTCGCAAGTCGGGCATGACGGAGGATGAGGCGCTCGAGCGGGTGCAGACCACCGTGGACACGTTCAAGGACGCGAAGATGTCCGAGGGCGAGGTGGCAGATTCCGCGGAGTTCGCGCGCGCGCAGGCCGGCGCCCAGCTCCAGATCGCATTCGAGGGCCTCACGACGACGATGGGCACGGAGCTGATGCCCATCATCACGGAGATGGTCCCCGACCTGCGGGATTTCATGCTCGGGCTGAAGGACGCAGCGCCGACGATCAAGAACTTCCTCGGCTTTTTGAAGGACAACCCCTACGCAGGACTTGGTGCGCTCATCGCTGGCAAGGTCACTGCCGACATTGCGGCCGCTGCCATCGGGGCCAAGGTATCAGCAGCGCTGACGGCAGCTATCGCCAAGGCGATGGGCGGAGCCGCAGCGGCGGGCGCTGCTCCGGCAGCCGCTGGCAAGCTCGGGGCTCTAGCCGGGTACGCTGGGCCGGCAGCGGCTGCGCTGGCTGGCATCGGCGGCGCAGTCCACGAAGGCTTCGGCCTCTACGGGCTGCTGAAGGAAAAGGGCGGCCCCATCCTAGGAGCGGATGACTTCTCCCTCGGCTCGGCCGCCAACTTCCTGATGGGCGGCGCGGTGGGAGCCATCGGCACCGGGCTCGGCAACATCGGCACCGGCATGGGCTTCGGCGGTGTGCTGCGCAGCGCTGCCGAGGAGCTCACGCCAGTCAAGGGTGCAAGCGCGCTCTTTGGCGAAGAGCCGGTCGGAAAGATCATGGGTGGCATGTTCGGTGAGGGGAATCTCGACCTCTCAAGGATCCAAAGCTCCAACGACATCCGCCGCGAGAAAGGTCAGGAGCTGCATGTGCCGGAGTTCGGCAAGGCTGCCGAGCAGCAGACCGAGGCGGCGAAGACCAACGCCGACGCAGCGCAGAAGATGAACGAGGCGGCCGAGGCGTTTAAGGCATTCGGCAGTGGTCTAAACCGAGGGTTCAACCCCTCGCCCCCGGCGGTGAAGTGATGACCGATCGCGACGCACTGTCCAAGCTTCCAGAGTTCGCGTGGCGGGGGGAGTCCTACCCGGTCAGCTCCACCAAGCACTCCTTCCGCCACGAGACGGCAGAGCACCGCGTCAGCTACGGCGGCCTATCGCTGGTCGAGCCGCTGGGTCCGCAGAACCCGACGTTCTCCTACGACATACCGATGGACCAAGGCGTCGCGCGCGGTCCCTACTCCGACCTGGTCAAGAAGGTCCCGTTGCTCGCCCGCGCGATGTACGACCGCACGCCGGGGCAGCTCATGGACCCGCTCTTCGGGGCGTGGACGGTCATCCCGGTTGAGTTCGCCGCCGACACCGAAGCGACGCGGCGTTCCGGTGCTGCGTGTCGGGTCTCTTACGTCTGGGCGCCGGACCTGGACCAGGACGTGCGGCGCACCGGTGGCGTTGATACAATCGCCGACCTCGCCTCTGATGCCGCCGCGCTGGAGCAGGAGGTCGAGATTGTGGCGCGCCGCTACGACCCGGAGGCGCGACCGCCCCGCATCAACGCGCTTGACCTCATCTCGTCGATCACCGGCCAGCTCTCGCGCAACATCGAGAAGGTGCAAGCGCAAGTCCAGCGGCTGACCTATCAGGTCGAGAAGACCGAGCGGTTCTGCGTGAAGCTCGTCAAGCAGACCAAGGACCCCGACGCCTTCCGGCTGCACCGAGAATCCCGCCGCATTCGCGCCAGCGCTGTCCGCACGCAAAAGGCCCTCAACTCACTAACCCGAGACATCACGCAGGTGGCGCTCGCGCAAACCAAGTCGGTGCTGTCGGTGGCCTTCGAGTTCGGGATGACCGTCAAGGAGCTCTTGTCGCTGAACACCGAGCTGGCCGCCTCGCCGGTGGTTGAAGCCGGAACCGTCATCAACGTCATCCGACCGGCGGCATGATGCAGACCCCGACGTCATCGCCGCTCACCATCGTCTGGGAGGACCTGCCCACGGAGCTTTGGCCGCGGGTGGTCGTGGACTACTCGCTCGACTCCGACTATCTGACCTCCACCGATGGGTGGTCCGTCACCATCTACGACACCGACCCGGAGCGGCTCCGATACCTCGCGCTCGCCCCGGTAACGCTGTCGATCCACGGGCGCCCGCAGCTATTCGGTCGGGTCGAGCACATCAACCGTGGCGGCAACGGCGGAGAGGTACGAATCGCCGGGCGCGACCACATGGCCGAGCTCGTCGAGAACAACATCGACCCCGGAGTCCGCATCACCGAAGACATGACGCTGGCGCAAGCTGTGAAGGCTGCCGCTGGTCCCTGCGGAATCTCCGACGTGTTCGACGAATCGGACGCGCAGACCCGCTCGCTCAAGAGCGGCGCCCCGCTGAAGGCCGGCAAGGACCAAGGCTTCGGCAAGCTCGAGCCCGGCAACCTGAAGCCCGAAGCGGGCGTGGGCGTTTTCGAGTGGCTCAACCGAATCGCTGCCCGTATGGGATGCACGATTCAGCCGGGCCCGACCCGCTCGTCCGTCATCCTCACGGCTCCCAACTACGAGAGCGACCCGATCGCTACATTTGTCCGCTCGCGAGACCCGACGCCATCGATGCGCAACAACATCGCCCGTGCCACCGCTGACGAGAACTACGGCAACTTCCCCACGGTGGGGCTCGCAACCGGCAAGGTGGTGACGTCGGGAGAGAGCGCGAAGTCCGCAGGCGCGGACGTGAGCATCGCCGACTTCATCCGGCAGAACGCGCCGAAGGTGGCAGACAAGGTGGCCGCTCGTCTGCTGAGCAAGCGGGTCAAGCCTACGGACCCGCCTGCCGATCCGTTGCTCCTCTACCGGCTCCTCTACGTCAAGGACGACCAGGCGCGAAAGCCCGAGCAGGTCGAGCGGTCGTTGTCGCGAGCGTTGGCGGAAAGGCTCCGCTCCTCCCTCTCCTACGAGGCGACGGTGCGCGGGCATATCGACCCCGACAGTGGTTACGTTTTCGCTGTGGATACGATGGCGACGGTCCGTGACGAAGTGGCGGACGTAGATGAGCGGCTCTGGATTGCCTCGCGGACCTTCACCTACTCGCGCGGCGCCGGGGCCCAGACACGGCTCCGCATGTGGCGCCCGGGGAGCTTCGTTCTGTGATCCAACTGGTCAGGCTCAACAACGGCTTTCTTGCGGCACGCACCAACGCTCCGCAGGTGAGCTGTTTCGACGTCGCCGGGGCGTCGGACGACGACCAGGAGCCCTTCGGCGACGTGCCGATCATGCAGTGCTTGGGCGTCTCGTCCCTGCCGGCGCCGCCCACGTCAGACGGGCACGCCGAGGGGATCCTCGTCGAGGGTGTGGGAGGGCTTCCGGGTATCGTGGTTGCGGCTTGGGATACCCGGACCTTTTCGCTGTTCGGTAGGCTCGACGCTGGCGACACCGTGCTCCACAGCACCGGGCCCAATCAGGCCGCTCAGGTGCTGTGCAAGGAGGAGAAGCGGCAGGTCATCCTCGCCACCAAGGACGACAGCGGCGAGGGCGCAATGGTCCTCGTGGACGGGAAGAACAGGAAGATCCAACTGCTCGGGTGGGGGCTGTCGATTGAGCTTAGCGACGCGAATGGGATCGTGCTCGAGGCGGGGTCCTGTCGGCTGATGGTCCACCCGGACAACGGGGTCACCATCCAAGGCGGTATCACGCTGGGCGGTGTAGCGGCGATGCCTGGAATGTCTATGGCGATCGCAGCTCCCCCGACGTGGGCGGCGCTGTCAGCGCTCGCGGGACCGTTCACGCCGATCATGGCGGTCAGGGGTGCGCTGTGAGGGCGTGCGGGATTAGGTTGGCGCTGGTGCTGCCACCGCTCCCGGTGCCGGCGCTGCCCGCCATCCCCCCGCCGCTGCCCATTCCCACGCTTGACGTCTCGCTCCCCTCCCTCCCTCGGCTGGCAATCCCGATGCCGCCGCTGCCAATCCCGGCGCTACCCGCCATCCCCCCGGCAATCCCAATCCCGACGCTCGACGTGTCGCTCCCGGCGCTCCCGAGGCTACCCGTGATCCCCTTTCCTCCCCTGCCCATCCCGGCGTTGCCGGCCATCCCCCCACCACTGCCGATTCCGGTCGTGGATTGCCCATTCTGAGGCCGCTTCATGGGACTCGGCACCTCACCCCTAGGGCTCTCGCAGGCCGGCTTTGCGGAGCCTGTGGAGGCCCCGGAACCACCGGTGGCAACGCAGTTCGTCCGAGCCATCGACCAGGCCACCCGGGACTACGGGATTGACCCGGTTGATGGTGGCTTCGCGCGGACGCTACCGGTGCGTCAACGGGTCCAGCTCGCTCTCTCCACGGCCGCTGGGAGCTCGACCACGCTCCCCGAGTGGGGGCTGTCGAGGCCGCGCAAGCAGGGGGACGCTTTCGAGGCGCAGATGGACGCATCTCTCCGCCTCGCCCTGCGGCAGCTAGTCGAGGTCGAGCGCCTGGTCGCCATCGAGTCAATCCGGGTCGAGAGGGGCCAAGGAGGGCGAGCAAAGGCCATCCTGCGGTTCCGCGACCTTACCACCGAGCAGACCTTTCAGGAGGGCGTGATCCTTGGCTGAGCTCTTCATCCCCGACGTGGAGGCAATCCGCGATCAGATGCTCTCGGACCTGGAGCTCGGCGCCATCGACGCCGGGGTCCCGGAGCCGCCTATCCAGGCTGGTGGCGATTGGTACGCGCTGGCAACGGCGGAGGCCAATCTCCACGCGATCGGATTGCAGAACCTGGCGCTGGCGCAGCGGGACACCACCCCACTGGAGGCCGAGGAGCCCAAGCTGGACGAGTGGCGACAGGCCTTCGGGCTCCCGGTCGTGCCGGCGACGGCGGCTCGAGGTCGGATCATCCTCGAGACCACCGGTGGGGCCACCGTACCTGGTGGCGCGCAGCTCACCCACGCCAAGGGGACGCGGTACGCTGTCGATGTGACCACGACCGGGGTGGCCAACTACGATGAAGTAGAGGTGACGTGCCTGGACCCCGGGGAGGAGGGCAACCTGGACCCGGGGGAGGTGCTGCAGTTCGTCGCACCGCCGGTGAACGTCAAGACCCGAGCGGTGGTGTCGGAGACGGACCCGCTTGTCGGCGGCGCCGATGGGGAGGATTCGGAGCGCAAGCGCGACCGCATCTTGAACCGCACCGAGAACGCTCCCGGTGGTGGCAACTGGGGACAGCTCCGTCAGATCGCAATCGACGCTTCGCCGGCCGTGCAAGGAGCCTACCCCTACCCGGCGCTTGGCGGCCCGGCTTCAACCAAGGTGGTCTTGACGAAGCGGTTTGTGCCGTCGCGGCGCGACTTCTCACGGGTGCCTTCGAGCACGCTCGTCACGCTGGTCCGAGACGCCATCCAGACCAACGCGGCGGACTCGCTGGGCGTGGTCGTGCAGGCTGTGGCTGAGCAGGCGGTGAACGTGTCGCTGCAGGTCACCATCCCCGATTCGGTGCTGACCGGAGGCGACGGGAACGGTTGGCTTGATGCTGCTCCGTGGCCAGGTCTCAACGGGGACAACCGGGTCACGGTCACTGGTGTCGCGTCGGAGCGAATGATCACCGTCTCGGCTCTGACCACGGCCTTTCCGACGGCGGGCCAGACGCGGATTGCCTGGTGGTCCCCAGTGGACCTCGCCTTCGTGACGCGGCTGGTCACCGTGATCGGTGGGGCGACGGGCGCATGGGTGCTGACGCTAGACGCACCGCTGTCATCGTCTGACGGGTCGCTGGTCGCGATCGGTGACTACATCTGCCCGGCCGCGGCGAACCTCGCCGCTTACGGCAACACCTGGCGCAGCGTGCTTGAGAAACTCGGGCCCGGCGAGAACACGGCGGACACCGCGCGGCTACCGCGTTCCTTGCGCCATCCGCTGACGTCGAGCCAGGACTCGCCGTCGCTCAGCGCCACGCAGATTCGAGCCCTGCTGAACAAGCACGCCGAGATTCAGGATGTGGCTTACAGCTACCGGAGCTCGGTGGCGCCGTCGATTCCAACGACCATTGCTGCGGCTCCCTTCGTGCTGGTGCCCAACCACTTTGGAGTCTACCCGCTATGACAACCCCAACCGGTGGACCTGCGTGGACGCGATCGGCCGACTTCGCGACTTATGGCGGCCACCTCGAGAAGGCCAATTTCCAGGGCGAGCCTGTCATCAACCCAAAGACGGACGTTGACGCGGGGCACCTGCAGCGGCTGAGCGCAGATTTGGCGGCACTGACGCGGGTGGCTCCCTTCTGCCAGATGTCGTTCTCGGCGGTCGCGGCGGGGTCAACGGTCACCGTGCACGAGTGCCGCTTGATGACCGGGGTAACGGCCGCGGCTTACGATGGAGCGGCGCCACCCGCGGGCTTCCCGGGCGTCACGCACGTCTCGGCGCAGGTGCTGGCGATTGAGATCGGCGGCCTCTACTCGGACGACTACTCGGTCTCGGACATCTTCGAGCCGGCGTTCGCAAGCGCGACTTGCACGTCGGACACGGACCCCGCGCGAGCGTACACGTCGGGTACCTCCACGGTGATCGTGGAGTCGGGGCTCACCATCGGCACGTTCTCGGTCTGGATTTCCTGATGGCTGGCTTCGGTGGACTCTGCCCGCTCCCGCTCCGGCTTGGGGGCACCCGTGCCGAGACGGCGTGGACGGCGAGCGACCAATCGGCGGTCTGCCGGGACTTGGTTGCGGTGGCGAGGGTGCTGCCGTTCGCCCACGTGGTGACCGACCGAGATGGCGCGGTGTTGCGGTACCGCGGGGTCAACGGGCTGTCGTCGGAACATCACCCGGTAGTGACCGCTGAAGACGTGGGGCCGCTTCGCTTTTTGCATTTCGTTTTCCCGGCGGAGTGGGAGGACTCGCTCGGGCTGCGGCGTAGCGTCAACATCAAGACCGCCGAGGCGTCGCCAGCGAATGCGGCGCAGGCTGACGTGTTGACTGCTGAGGTCAACAACGCCGCCGGGCGCCAGCGGGTCACGGTCGGGTCCATGAACGCTGGCGGGTACGTTCAGCTCACCGTGTGGGGCTCTTACCTCGACTACGTGAGGATCGAAGACTACGGCGGGGCCACCGACAAGACCGACTGCGAGCCGGAAAAGACGCCCTACGCCTGGAATTTCCTGAACGCGCTCCGCGACGCTCGCGGGAGCGGCTACACACGCGAGCGTGGCGGGCTGGTTCACGTCGAGAACATGGCGCTTGCTCGAGCCCACGCGGCATCCTGGCGACGGGCGGAGCGTCTCGCTTGCAACGCCAACCCAGGGACTGCCCTCGAGAAGGCCGAGGAGTGGCGGCAGGTGCTGGGCGTGCGGCGACGGGACCGCGACACCGACGCGACCCTGCGGACGCGCAACGCCGCCAAGATGCGGGCCGCGCTGGGCCCGACGCGAGCGACCGTGGACGACGCGGTGGCGGAGCTGATGGGCCCGCTCTACGTGCGGACCTGGCGCAACTACGACCCCACCACCATGGCCGACGACCCCGGTACTTTCTGGCCCGGAGTCAACCCGGGAGCAGCGACGCGCGACCTGGGCGGCGGTGCCTGGTATTCGGACCGGCAGCATGTGGTGGTCGAGCTGGTGCAGCCGGCCGCGGTGGGCGCGCTGGAGTGGCAGGACAAGCTCGCGGACTTGACCGAGTTGCTGGACCTGATGCTCCCGGCAACGTGCACGTTTGACTGGGTGGTGAGCGCTGACAGCGGGTTCGTTTTGGACGTGAGCCGCTTCGACGAGGGGTGTTTGGGATGACGGTTTCGATCTTCACCGAGCCGACGCTGATCATGCCAGGGCGACCTTGCGATGTGCGCGGGGTCGCGACGGTCGGCAACTTCATCCGCGTCTCGGTGACCGATGCACCCGAGGGGTCGGCGTGGAAGAAGCTCCTGCTCGACGAAGACCGGACCGAGATCCATCTGTGGGCCGCCGACTCCGGCGCTCGGCACCGCGTGAACTTCGACAAGCCCGGCGCCTACGTGTGCACCATTCGGGAGTACACCAAGAGCGGGGTGACGTTCGGCGGGGACCACCTCGGAGACCCCGACGGGTACGTCACCGAGTCCCCGGAGAGCACCGCCACGCACACCTTCCGGGTCGGCCAGAAGATGACGGCGGGCCTCGCGTTTGGTCGCGACACCGGAACCCTAACCCTCTACGTGTGGGACTCCACAATCCGACCGACCACGGTGCCAGAGCATGGGGAGGCGTCGCCACGGATCGACGGTGACACGCCGAGGATGCGCACCGCCGCGGTTTCGTCGTCCGTCATTGCGGCGCTGTCGGCGCTGGAGAACGTGGCTTGTGATACGGCAGCGGCATCACTGGGGACGGCCTACGATAACCTGATCGGAGAGTACAACGACCACCGGACCGCGGCCGTGCACGCAGCAGGCGATGCGGACA
>Ga0265297_10007215_pt1 | contig 15536 bp, 22 predicted proteins | sample Munlanlwell13791_FD_192502 | JGI IMG/M metagenome (GOLD analysis project Ga0265297, IMG submission 192502) | Leachate microbial communities from a municipal landfill in Southern Ontario, Canada - Leachate well 137-91 | ecosystem: Engineered > Solid waste > Landfill > Unclassified | place... | reverse complement strand
GGGCTCGTGTAGTGAAATACAGGTAAATAGGGAGGCTCCGCCCGACCGGTATTTCACGCAAGTTGCTGTGATTGTATTTGCGATTGTAAGTTAGCGATTTGATAGAAAATAATGGTGTGCTTCGCCTATTTCATATTGTAGATAGAGCGAAGCTCATCGCGGCGTAAGCAACTGGCCGCAAGGTCATTCAGCCATCCACATAATCGGCCACCGGCCCAGCTATTCGTGTTGAATGGCCCAATCATCAAATCTTATAACAAACATCCGAAACCCAATCGGCTGCGCCATTCATCACCCAATAAACTGATGTAAAGATCGAGTCTCAATAGATAGGGGCAGGGAAGCAGCCCCGTACAGATGGCTTATAATTTTCAGTTCGTTGATTGCTTTAAAGATTTATGATTTGCTAGTTAATCGGCTTAGTGACATTTTTGAATAAAGGTTATAGGATACTAACGATAAAGATCATTCTAAACATTTTTGTAGTTGAGGGCTTATGGGAAGATATAACGAGCAAAAATCCGCCAAACAAGTATCAATATGGAAGATTATTTTTGGCGTGGCTTTTGGGATAGTTTTGGCTGGGATGCTTACAACGTTTGGCTTTATATTTTTTGCAGGCGCAGCAATATGGGGATTTAATGAATCCATTAATAAACAGACTGAGCAATCAATTCAGCTTATTCAGTCATTATCAAACCGCGAACCTCTTCACGTTGTGCCCATTACAACCGTTCCACTTGAGAATTCACAGTCTCAGGGTTTTCCTCAAATTCCATTAATACCTAAAAGCAGAGAAGAGTTGGTCAGGGAACAAAGCAAAAAAGCTTATGCTGAGGTAAGAAAAGACGTCGAAGATTTTAAGTCGCAGTATAAAAAACCGCCGGAATGCTATGATCTTAAAGACCGCGCAACACGGATGCATTGCGCGAATGCTTTCATAAGGGCTCGTGAAGCTTATGAGGCTTTGAACAAATAACCGGCTATCTTTATCAAGCCTTTCCAGCTGTAAAGCTTATTTATTTCATTTTCCAGATGTCCAATGCGTTCCGCTTCTCGACGCGCATTTAATAGGTTTTCAGGCTTCCAAATCATTCTTTTGTGCATCAGTGACCCACGACTAAAGCACCATCCATCCCAGCCCGGCGAATTGATTTGTTTAGAGTCCCATAACAGAATATAGCGCTCAATGACAGCCGGAGCGCCTTCCTTGTCCATTCGTGCTATTTCAGCAATATCAACGCCCAGTAATTCAGCGGCGGCTTTGTTGTTGGGGATTATTTTATTGCGCGTGTGATAAAAGCTTGTTTTCCTGCGTGCTGCCATTTTTTCGACTCCTGATCGTAAGAATAGATGCTAACGCAAAAACTATGCCGCTTATTATTTGGCATCCATTAAATTTAACATAATATACAGACTTGGTAGTTGAATGGATTAAATCAAAATCCGTTCCATAGCTTGAATTTCCTAGCATCAAGGCACTGGCAAGGGTAACGCTTGCTGCGATTCCCATGTGTTTTGAGATATTTTCCCAGCTCTTCTTAACTTCGCCCTCGCTCCGAGCGATTGCGGCGGCAATTAAAACTTCGTCTCTGCTTATTTCTAAGGCATCAGCAATTTTTATTGCTGTTTCATCTCCAAGCTGACCGCGTTTTCTGACTTGCGAGATCCTTTCTCTTGCGATATTTAGCGCGTTCGCTGCTTTGTTATCGCTTCCAAATTTCGCTTTTAGATCATCAAGATAGTCAATTATAGTTTTCATTTTATTTTTTCCACGTAGCAAGTTGCTACATTATGCCTTGACATTGTCGGTTTGTAACTCGTATTATCTTGCCACATGTAGCGAGTTGCTACTATACAACCATTGAGGCAAGCCAATGAAACTATCAATCTTTACTCCAAAAGCATTTAAGCGCGGTTCCCGTGTCTTTGTTCGTATTTTAAAGAACTCGAATTTTAAGCAAATCGATTTATTTCAATCTGGCGACGCTTGCCGTCACTCTGCCCAGTCGTCCGATGCTGTGGGGCAGGGTGGCACCATTACTTGTCATCTTTGTGAAGGTCGGGGTTCTTATATAAAGCTCAACTCTTCAAAATTTTCTGAATGTGGATGGTGCCGCGGTAGCGGTATTGGATTGAGATCAGTTGAGGGTGGCAACCAATGAACGCACAATCCGCAAAAACACCTACATCGTGCGAATCTGTCACGATTACGCTAACGCCAGAAGAGCAAGAAATGCTTGTTGGTATTTTCAATCGTATTGATCCCGATAACGCTCCGCAGCCTTCTAAGGCTGACATTTTTTTGGGGGTTCGGCGTTTAGAATGTGATGAGCTTATTGCGTTTCATAAAAAGCTTTTATTCCTTTTTTCGAATATCGGGGACGCTTGCGCCACTCCTGCCCATATCCCCGAAGCTCCGGGGCAGGGTGGCTTTATATGTTACGAATGTGAAAACCGCGTTTCATATTTGTTTGATGATTCGCGTTGTAAAGATTGCACACGGTTAACACCTGGGGAAGTGCAGGGCAATGTGGGTCAGGGTGGCAACCAATGAATCAATTAAGCGCCGTTGATATTGAAGCTTTTAAATATCTTCTATTAGCTAATTTTATCGTTTCTGCATTTATTGGCTTTGTTTTGGCTTGGTATCTTCGGGGCCAGTACGATTTCAATCGATGGCTAAAGCGCGGCATCTATTGCGATGACTGCGCACCGTTGGTAGGTCTCCCAAAAAAGCCGGTCGGCTACTCTTACGATTGTCTGAATACATCCGATTGTCTTTGTTTGAAATGTTTTGAGGCGTTATCAAATGCGAACAATAAATAATCTTCTCTGGTTCCTCGCCTCGTTTTCATTAACGATTCTTCTAGTCTTAAAGTTTGGTGTCTGATGGCTAAATCTAACAAACCCTCCGATTTCAACATGTTTTGTATGACTGTTCATAGCGCATCGGCAACTCTTTTAGACATTGAGCAGTTTATTTTTTTATACGATGAGTTTCTTCATCTTCTTTTTTGGAACCCGGATGTTGATACGTCGATTGCTATTGAACAAAGCGAATCAGACGTTCAGGTTAATGGTGATCTGAATGGCTAAGAAACCGAATTTCAATACGCTTGTTCCTTACGCCCAGTCCGTTATCGATCAAAAGATATTAGTGGCTTCTATTGATGCTCAAAAGCACAATAAGCGCGTTGAGTACTTCAAGAAATTTATTCAGGCCGTAGCAACCGCCGACGACGAGGACCGCGGGGGACGAGGAGGAGAAGGGCTGCGGAAGGCCCCCCCCTATACTAACAGGGGGGGAAAGTCTCGCGACATATCCCATACGGCTTCTTTTCAGTCCCTTGAGAAACTGGATTTTATTTCATTGGGTCAATCCGGCAAGTTTAAAGTTGTCGCCACTCCAAAACCAAATCTGAGTGCCGATATTACCCACTCGTTTATTGACTGGGTTAATTTCACCTTCAAAACATCCAGTTTGCCGTTGAAATTCAAAAACGGTCATTCGGCCACCACCGATCTTGATTATGTTCACTCATTGTCGGCTCTTTTATTCAAGGTTTTCGGCTTCGGCGTTATAGGCCAGCGTGCTTCCGGCATGAATTTTTATGAAAAGTCATTTGATTTAGGCACTAATGGTTGGGGTTTGGTCTGCATTGGCGGTCAAAACGGCTCTTGTTCTGTAACCGTTAAAGGGCAGGGCTTAATGTCTTCTAAACCGGGTTGGGAACAACGTTTACATGATCTTTTGGTATCAATTCCTCATTCGGTCTTAACTCGCGTTGATCTTGCCTCTGACAATTTCAATTCAAAACTGTCCGTTGATGATTATTTGGAAATGTACAAGGCCAATATGTTCACGTCTCGGGGTAGATCGCCCAATGTTGAGCAGGCAGGCAACTGGGTAAAACCTAACGGCAAGGGCCGAACCCTCTATGTTGGTAGCCGCAAAAGCGGCAAGCTGTTAAGAATCTATGAAAAAGGCTTGCAGCTAGCCAACGGATTCCACGAAAAGTATCCGAACTGGCTCAGGGTTGAGCTTGAGCTTAAAAATCAGGATAGAGATATACCTTATGATGTTTTGCTTCGTCCGGGGCAATTCTTGGCCGGTGCTTACCCTGCTTTGGTCGATATTCATAAAATACAGGACGTTATTAAAACCGCAAAGAAAACCGCTGTATCTACGTTTGAAAAATCGATAGAAATTACCAAACACCAATTTGGCAAACATATTTGGACGCATGTTCAAATACTCGGTGCAGAAAAAGCAATTGCATTACTAACCGCCGGTAAAGAAGAAATTCCCAGTTCGCTGAACTTCGATACCTTTGAGCAATATAACGAAAATGACTATTTTCACCGTGATAACACCATTACCACTTTAACTCCCGTCCCTTTTTAAATAGGAAAAACAAAACATGAAATTAAATATCTTAGGTTGGAAACATTCAAAAGGCGAGTACGAAGGCCGCGCATACGACCACGTTACTATCTACGCCGTCTCAAGAATGGAGCAAAAAGACACCCAGCGCGGTGCCGCTGGTATCGACATGCGGGGTGATGCTTCTCTTGTTGATTCACTTAAAAAAATGGATTTCGGCGGTGTTGTTCTTTGTGAAATTGGAACAGAGGCTCGTGCAACCGGTAAAGGTCAATTCGTTGAAACCGTTGTTTCTGTAACTCCGGTTCAGAAATAAATTAAGGCAATAAAAACATGAGAAACAAAACCGGCGACGAGCTCACCAAAGAACTCAAACGCATAAGGCGTAAAGCTCGCCGTTTTGCTTCTCGAAACAAATTTCTGAAAAAGTCGGTATTCCCGATTGATTTAGGAAAACATCCAGGTGTAAGCCTGATCTAACGCCCCTATGGGCAAACTTTAATCTTGTTATGAGACTATAAAAATGAAAAAAATTAATCAAAAAATTGCTGGCGCCACTGCTCTTGTCGTAGGTGGTATTTCTTCTGCAATGGCTGCTGTTCCTGCCGATGTATCAACCTCGTTGACCGATCTTAAGGCGGACGTTACTACTGTTGCCGGTCTTGCTTTTGCGGCTTTCTTGGTCGTTGTTTTGTTCTCTTACATGCGCAAAGCCGCAAACTAAGCGAATTAGGGGAGGGGGCAACCCCTCCTTTTTTATCAATCAAAATAAATACTCAAAACGCCATGATTACACAACAGATTACGGACGCTTTACATTCCAATGCCCTCGATGTTAGTACTGTCGCCGGTTTGGTTTTCCTTGTCTTTTTGACTATTTATTTTTTTGTGGCTATCAAGCCCGGTCTTGATGCAAAAATTCGCGTTAACAGGCAGGTACAGCGACGTGTCGAGCGCGACAAAGTTAACGAAAAATATCAAAAAATAATGATTAAGCAACAGCTTGGTAAAAACGCTAAAACCGGTGATGTTGAGCGCGTTTTTAAACAACAGCAAGCTACTAAGGCGCAAAAGAAACCGTACGTTAAAAACAAGGGTTATTACTCAAAAGATAAAGGTTATCAAGCGTTTATAAAGCATAATTCAATTAAAACTAATACTGCTCAGATCAAAAAGCATAACGTTTTTAAAAAGGCCACGTCTATTAAAATAAAACCAGAATCTGGCCCTCATTCAAAGCGGCTGGCCGCTCATAATAACAAAGTTAATGCCTCAAATAAAAGCTTCAGAAGTTGGCAAAAAACACAAACACCTGAACAATTAAAGAACGCTAAAAATCAAATTTTTTCTAAGTGATGTTTATTAAATTTCAGGGGGTGTGATATGGCTATTTGTGTTGAATTACATACCATTACTGCAGGAACAAGCCTAAAGGTTGATGGTGTTGGTTATACCACTCCTTATGGTGTGGGTACGCAAGTTCTTATTCCTTCTATCACTCAAAATGAAACGAATTGCACTAGTTTTATAGTTCAAACGCCTTCTGCTGCAAGTGGTGTTGCTCTTGATGATGCGCTTGTTTGTTCGTGGTTGGTTGTTGCCGTTTGGGCCGTGGCCTTTTACTTTCGTACTGCCAGAACGGCCGTAAGGGGTTACTAATGGTTGCTGAATATTATATCTGGGTAATGACTATCGGTATTTTGGGGGCGGCATGGATAACGTTTACCGGTCGTTAATTTTACTGTTATTTCTATTTTTTTCTACTGGTTCTGTTTTTGCTGACAGTTATCCCGCTACGTCCGTTACTACGTATTATATTGGCTCAACTGCCTTTTCAACGTTGTCGTCCGCTTGCGATTCTTTGGCCTGGTCCGCGGAAACTTCTGTTGCTGATTCAGGCTCTTGTTTAATTACTCGACTTAGTGACGGCTATAAATACAGGAGTTATCCTACGGGTAGTACTGTATATAGCTGTCCTGCTGGTGGTACTGTCTCCGGTTCATCATGTATATATGCTGATACGTGTATAGCTCCAAATGTTCGTGATGCAACCGGTGTGTGTGGTCCACCGCCTGTTTCGTGTACTTATACAGAATATAATGATACGTCGTCTACATGTGCAAAGATCCCAAATTGTTATGCATTGGGTACAGGTGATTATTTTGACATTCCTACTAAATCTTGTGCGAATTCAACGCCTAATAAAGTGTGTATTTCCGGCACTAAACATCGCCATTATTGCCAGCCCGTTGATGATTGCGTATTAGACGCTACCATTTGTTCTACGAATCCCGATTTCCTTTTAATGGCCGAGAACGATAAAGCGATAGCATTATCGACGGCTCGCGTTAAGGTTATCGAAGACATGTTGGCTATTAATGCGGGTGTGGATTATGCCAAGGGTCAAGCGGAAGCGAAGGACGCTAAACTTGCCGCCGATAAAGCCGGAATGGCTGATTCTGTAACCGCGTATACCAATCCTCAAGCTACGCAAGAACAGCAAGCGCAGGCAAAACTTGATTATGCGGAATGGGTTAAACGTGAGTTAGAGGACAAGGCAAAGGCCCGTAACGCTTGGGAAGCCGCTGACGCTGCCGCTGCTGCTAAAAAACGTGCCCAAATTCCTGCCGATCATGCGCCGACTACAACGATGCCCGGTGATGCTGAGTCGGATAGCGAGATTACCAGCAGAGAACGTGACATTGTTATTACTGGCGTTCGCGATTCCGATACCGGTACTGGTAATGGTACAGGTCCCGGAACCGGCACCCAAGCGGGTTTGCCTTCTCCGACTGATAACACGATTTCCGCGATTGCCGGGCTTAAAGGTGCTATTGACGGTGTTAAAGGGTCCGTTGATGGTGTCAAAGACGCGATTAACAATAAAAAAACTGATTGTCAGCTGACGCCAAATGCCGCCGGTTGTTCAACTTTGGATTCTCCAGGTGTTCCCGAAGCTCTTTTAACTGACGAGGTTGGCATTTCTTCCGGCCATGCTTCTTGGGGTGCCGGCACTTGTCCGTCATCCGTTTCTGTTTCCCACGGTGTTGCTTTTGATTATCAACCCATGTGCTCACAGCTGGTTTTTTTTAAGCCGATACTGATCGCCGCTGGCTTGATAATTTCCCTTTTCATTGTTTCTGGTGGAGTTAAAGACTGATGCCTTTATTACCGTGGCTTTTATCTATTGCCGGTAGCGTTGCCGGTCGCGTCCTTCTTGCGTTGGGGATGTCGATTGTTAGCTTTGCGGGTTTGTCTACACTCGTTTCAAACTTTAATGCTTCCATTCAGGATAACTATAATTCTTTACCGGCTACGACGCTCCAGCTCGCAAACATTGGTGGTCTTGGTGACTTTTTATCGATTATCACGTCCGCCTTTGTTACTCGCGTTTCCCTTGTCGCATTAAAGAAATTCCGCCTCAAATGATTACATTAATTACTGGTACTCCCGGATCAGGCAAAACCGCTTGGACCGTTCAGGAATTAACCCGTTTACCGTCTCAGCGCAAAGTTTTTATTCATGGCGTTCCTGAACTTAAAATTGCCCACGAACCTATCTATTGTCTTTCTGATCTTTGCGATCATTGCCGCGCATTGACCGAGATTGCCGAACATGAAGACGGAGAACAATGGGTAAAGGTTATTGCGACTGGCTTACCGGCTTATTTGGTTGAACAATGGCAAGAGTGGGCAACAGAGGGCAGTTTAATCATTGTTGACGAAGTTCAGCGCGTTTGGAGGCCGTCTTCAAAAGTGCCCGATGAAATTGCCGCGCTCGAAACGCATCGGCACAAGGGCTTGGATTTCTGGTTGATTTCCCAAGGGCCGCATCTTTTTCATTCAAACATACGATTATTGATTGGGCGGCATATACATCTGGTTTCGTCATGGAAGGGTCGCAATGAATATGAGTTTCCCGAGTGCCGACAAAACGTTTCATCGCGCGGTGATGCCGTTATCCGCCCGTATTCGCTACCCAAAAAGATATTTCATCTTTATAAATCTTCTTCATTGCACACGGTTCATAAGCATCGAAAGCCGATGTCGTTTTATCTTCTGATTTTGGTCGTTTTGTTTTCTTTAATGTTTGGGGTCTATGCGTATCAGCGATTTAGCAAAAAATTCAACTCTGAGCCGACTACGGTTGCGCTGGTTGTTTCTGGGCAATCCCAACCGGGTTTGCCTGCCGCTTCTGCATTTTCGCCGGACAAAGAACCGGAACTTCACGGATTTCCAGATTTCAAGCCTAAAATCGAAGGTGTTCTTGAATCCGCTCCGGCTTATGAGCCTTTGTTGAAAGTAACCGCCGTCCCTTTGCTTTATGGCTGTGTTTATTCGATAGCCAAGGATAAATGCAGTTGTTACACCCAGCAAGCCACCCCCTATCCAACGTCCAAATCTTATTGCATGGAAACCGTTAAAAATCATCGATTCAATCCCTACTATGAGCGCGTACCTTCTTCCGGTGTTGCTTCTTCTGTTATGCCCGGCTATTCGATTAATTTGTCCGATAAAAACAAAGACAGTCAGCAGATCGCGAAGAATGAAATTCAATAAACGGACATGTTACCGATCAGGCTAATTTATCTGCCAGCGAGGAACAGATTTTGGTTTTTTTCGGGTATCCGTAAAATCGTTTTGAAATAAATATTGACATATACGCTCATTGAGCGTATATTAAGCTCATGGTTTCAATTTCTGAAATCCTTTTTAAGAGATGACTGTCATGAATAAATATACAATTCAAGCCAAAAAAAATGCTATTGAAGAATGGGAAATTTCTGGATTGAGCGAAAAACAAGCAACAAAGCAAGCAAAGGAAGAAGCTGAAGCTAACCCTGATTTGCAAATATTTGTTGTTTTTTCTGGCGGTTATTTAAATGTTGATGGACATAGCCCTGTAGGGAAAGCATGGTAAGTCCAACGCCGTCACAAATTAAGCAAGCCCGAACGGATGCGGGTTTAACTCAAACCCAAGCGGCGCAACTCATTTACAAAGGGTTGCGCACATGGCAGGGCTGGGAAACTCCTGGTGGCGAAAAAGGACATAGAAAAATGGATTACGCACTCTTTGAGCTTTTTAATATGAAGGTTTCGCTCAATGCTCATAAATGACTTATGGCGTTTCAACACGATTTTACGGATACCCTTTTTTTCCCGTCTAAATCTACGTAGGTCAGGATTTAAGGCATTTAACAGGTAAGCTGATAAATGCCTTCGGTTGGTGGTTCATCCGTCCGTTGGTTTTATTGGTTTTGCTGCCTTTCTACACCTCACAGGTTTTACAGATTTTTTGTTCTATGGGTGAAGAAAAGGAACAAGAATCTTCCGCCTGAATGTTACCGACCAGGCGATTGTTTCGGTCGATGAGTAACACTTTAGTCGTTACTATCTGGATGTTTTTTCTTCCGGCCATTCAGTTTGCTTGAACTCTTTCTTTCCGGCATCTTCTTTTTTCGCTTCAGGTTTTATTTCTTTCCAGGCTATTAACTCACCTTCCAGCTTGGCCGCTTTTTCTATTAAGTCTTTGTTATCTTTATGTACTCTTTTGTTTTCTTCTGATAGCCCTTCTACCCGTTGTTTTTCTTGATATATGTCATCTTTTAAGAATTTCACTTCGTTTTCTTTTTTGCTGGCTTTTTCACGGAGTATTTCAATGTCTTTTGTTAATAATTTACTATGTCTTTGATCTGCTTCTTCTGCTTCAAACTTGGTTTTTAAGGCGATATTTTCAGCGGCTAACGCTTGGTTGGCTTGTTGTTGCTCAATTAGGGCGGCATTCACATAATCGAATCGTTTTTCGACTTCAATAAGTTTTGATGCTGTTACGGCCTCTTTTACGACGGCTTTTTGTCTGTATTCTTGCTCTATTTCAATGCCTTTTATTAACTCTTTATGTTGCTTATCCATTTCAATTATAATTTTTTCGATTTTAGCTTCCAGTTCCTCGATTTGCGCCGCCTGTTCTTCGCTGAACGCTTCTGCCTCCGCTATTTTTTCGTTGGCTAGCGCTTCGGCTTGGCGTAAGGCTTCTTGCTGACTCTTAAGTTCTTGTTCTGCCAATGTCTGAGATTCAGACCACACCTTAACAATCAATTGTTCAGCCGATTTCTTGAGTGCTTCCGGAAGCATAATCAAAGCGGGTAGGGTGGTTGCTTTCTCCTCCTGGTGCCAAGTTTTCAAAAAGTTAGTGATCGTGGTCAATGATCCACGACCAAGAAGACGGTAAACCTCAATACTGCAGACCTTACCTCCATTTAATTGCAACTCTTCAGCTGCTGCGTGAACTTCTTCTTCGGTTAAACGTTTTGCCTTACTGATTTGACTGATATTGTTCATGGCTTTTGCTCCGGGTTAACTTTTGATGACGGGTTCATTATTTCATATAAAGGCAGGCCTGTCAAGTAATATTATGATAATTATCATATTATGATAACGATAATTATGATATTACAGTAATATCATATTATGATAATTATCATAATGATGTTTGACATCACATTAATTTCTGATATACTGCTTACAACTTAAAACAATCAGGGGCTGTCATGATCAACTACGAAAAAGACTTTTACGGCTGGACCCAAGAGCAGGCCGCATTGCTTAAAGCTGGCCGTTTGAGTGAAATAGATATTGAAAACTTAATTGAAGAGGTGGAAACAATGGGCCGTAGTGAGAAGAGGGCGCTTGAAAGCCGGTTGTCTGTCCTGTTGCTGCATATGCTGAAATGGCATTACCAGCCGTCGAGACGTGGCAATAGCTGGCACTTCACCATAGTGGAGCAGCGCTTGAAGTTTCAAAAGGTGCTCAGCCAAAACCTCGGCTTAAAGTCTGAGATACAGAGTATCTTAGCCGATGCCTATGAATACGCCCTTTTAAAGGCCGCGCATGAAACCGGGCTACGCCCCGATATATTCTCGGCGGACTGCCCCTGGACACTTGAACAGCTTAGCGATAAAGCCTACTTTCCGGATTAAAGCCGTTACGCGGTCATTGCTTGTTCACCTGGTACAGTAACGGACATGTTACCGACCAGGAGAATTTATCGGCCGGCGAGTAACGGAATTCATCAATTAAAATACCCCCATTCCTAATAAACCGGCTTTTCTTATTGCGCGGGCTAGTGTTTTTTAGTGGTAGATTGCCTTTTTAGTGAAGTGCCGAACCGGATACCGGGGCTCGTGTAGTGAAATACAGGTAAATAGGGAGGCTCCGCCCGACCGGTATTTCACGCAAGTTGCTGTGATTGTATTTGCGATTGTAAGTTAGCGATTTGATAGAAAATAATGGTGTGCTTCGCCTGATTGTTATGCGATTCGTTAGCGAGGATGATAGGATGCTAACATTAATAATCATTCTTATTTTTCGCTGGTGCCTACATGGATTTGAAAGACCGTTATTATTGGACAAAATACAATGAAATAATGCACGCTGATGATTCGCTTCCTGAACCGATTAGGAAGCCTCGTAGAAGGCGAACACTACCGATATTTCTTTTATATTTCTTCTTGATACTTTCCTTTTCCATCTACTTCTCGGATTTTTCGCGTAATTACATAAAAAATTTGTTTTCAACTAATTTCGAATTAAGCTTTAAGGCGCCGCCCATTGTTATCCATAAGCCTTTAGAATCACCGATTATCACACAACCGCCTGTAAATGCTCCTGTTGTTGCCCAGGTGCCAATAGCTCGGCCCCCGGCCAATGTTGTATTGCATGCTGACCGGGACGGCCATTTTCGAGGAACGCTTTTGGTGAATAATGTTGCCATGCCTTTTATGATTGATACCGGGGCTACACAAACGGCTATACCTAAAAAAATGGCTTATGCTGCTAGATTGCCAGTCGGCAAGGCGGTTCAGGTAAGTACGGCAAACGGTTTTGCCGTTGCACATTTAACTCGCATAAACAGCTTAAAAATAGGCAATTTAGACTTAAGGGGGCTTGAGGGTTATATTAACGATCACCTTGACGAAGTGCTTGTCGGGATGAATACATTAAAGCTTTTCCATATCACGCAAGATAGAAACACATTAATATTATCGGCTTATGCTGATGAATTAGCCGGATTGAATAATTCATCAGTTGAAGCGCCTGTGCATATTGCTAAGAAAACATGGATGAAAACCGTAACATGCGACCAAAACAACGAACATTGCAAAACCAGTTATCGATAATATCTTCGGCCTATTTTTTTATAAATCAACTTCTTAGTAATCTTGATTAACCCGTAAAGGCTGTAAAGTTTATGTATTTCCGCTTCGAGTTGCCCAATTCGTTCAGCTTCTCGACGCGCATTTAACAGGTTTTCAGGCTTCCAAATCATTCTTTTGTGCATCAGTGATCCGCGACTAAAACACCATCCATCCCAGCCGGGTGAATTGATCCGTTTAGATTCCCATAACAGAATATAGCGCTCCATGACAGCCGGAGCGCCTTCCTTGTCCATTCGTGCTATTTCAGCAATATCAACGCCCAGTAATTCAGCGGCGGCTTTGTTGTTGGGGATTATTTTATTGCGCGTGTGATAAAAGCTCGTTTTTTTCAATGCCATTTTTCTGACTCCATGCTGTAAGAATCATTGCTAACGCAAGAACTATGCCGCCAATGATTACAGCATCAATTTTACATAATATACATTATGCGAAGTATTAGAATGGGATCAATCCAGGCCCGATCTGGACTGTTCCGGCGGGTTTGGTAACGCTAAGGACAATATACGCAGTATAAACGCTGGCTGCTTAGCCGCCGACTATGACGTGATGTGATTGTTTACAGCGGTTGATTAAGTTGGGTGTTTGGCGCTTTTGGCGAGTCCGTGTTCAATCCAGACTAAGGCTAGAGCCATAGAAACCCCATGGTCTTATTTATGGGGTCAAGAACGAAAGATGGATCTCACTGCCGTATCGGCGAATGATATCCTGTTTAGCAGCACGATACGCCTCAACATTACCTTTATGGCCTGACTTTTCTACAGAACGCCGAGCCAACTCATCTGAAATCACATCCATGAAAAGCTCGGCCAGCAGTAGTCTGGCTGCATCACGAAAATGCCCCCGGCCATCCACATAAAGTTGCACTGTCGGCGCACCGGTATTGATGATGATTTTACGTTCTTCAGCGCTATATATCGCTCGGTCCAGCTCGTTATTCAGGTTACGGAACTCATAGCCCACGAACATATCGGCACCATGATCCCGAGGCTGCCCTCTTTTTGCAATATGACTAGTGGAATAGCCATTGCTGTGCCCGGAAGCATGCTCCGCCACAGCAATTTCACACCAGGCCCAATAGGTTCCCGTCCATGCATTGATCTCTCCATGCTCCCCTGTTGTATCGCCCACAATCGTCCATTCGATCCGCTGGGTTTCACCAAGATCACGAACCGCTATCGCCGTCGGCGCGGGTTCGATGTGCATGGAATCGGGTAGCGCATAGTTGAAGGTTAATATCTCCTCATCCGAAAACTGGCTAGGATCAAGCAGCAAGGCAACGTGGAAGGCATGATTGACCTTGCGATAATAAAAAGGCGTGGTAAAACGCAGCGCCGCCGGAAGTTCTTCCTCAACAAAAGCTCCTGCTTTCTGGTCATAGATCGGCTGCAGAATGATGCCCAGGTCTTGAATCGCCGCCTGGCTCATGCGCTGTAGCAGGTGTTCGATCATATGACCGGTTCGGCCAGACGTTGTAGCGCGCTCCAGATGCTTCAGCTTTTCTTGTTCCGCCAACACATAGGGCGCGATCATTCTGCTGACGGCCAGGGAAAACGCCTGCACAAAGGCATGCTTATGATTCAGGCCCTCCCTTTCGTCGCTAATAATTGCCATGCCTTGGCCTAATTTTTCTAGCAAGGCAGCACAACGCACCGTGCCAAAAAGGTACTCCGTCCCCACCTGGTTTTCATAGTCAAACAGCTGACAGTCGAGCACTGCCATGTCAGACAAGATAATCAGGCCATTCGTCCGTTCGTCACCCTTTAGGGTTAATTCCACATTCTGCGCGCGCTTCAAGGTCAGGGTAAAAGGGTACTCCTGCTGCTGATAAACAAAGCTCCCGGCCTGATCTGGACCCAGCAGTAAAATTGCAGGCAGCTCCTCGTGGAGCACCGGTCCTCGGCGCTCTATTTCTTTCCCATGCTGTAGATGTAGTAGTTCCACATTCCTCCGCGTCAGCAAATCGCGCAGATAGATATTATTGGCTACCGCCTGCACAACGGAGCGATAGTGGGATATGTTCACATGCGAGTTCTCAATGACGATGGTTACTTGGGTGCCGCTGTCAAATAGGCCTAAGCGGCTATAATCTATCGCCTTTGCCGGCCGGTCACCGTCATAATCTTCAAATAAATAGTCGTCATCTTCACTGCGGAATAATTCAATGCGGGAAAATCGTCCGGCATGAATTGTTTCGATCCAGCCGTGACCGAGTCCATAAATAGCCTGCTTCAAACCACGTCCGAAATAACCGCGCCCGCCGCCTTCGCCGCGCGCCAAGGGGCTATGGGGGGCGCCATAGGCCAAAATAGAACAGACCCGTTCGAAGGACATCCCCTCAGCCTGGTCGGCGACCACCAGCAGCGCACCGGCCTGATGCCGTTCATACTTGATACGAATGTGTCCAGACACCTGCGTCCCGGTCTTTTCCAGACGGGCATAGCTGTCATCGGAGTTGGTAATCAGCTCGATCAATGCCTTTTCTACAGAAGCAAAGCGGCGCGAATCGATATCGATTACCCGTTGGTCAACGGGCACTGCTGCAATTGCCATACAATCTACCTCCTTTAGCCGATTGTTTTCCTTCCCGTCACATCACCCGGTTAAAGGGTTCATGCTCGCATTCTTTAATATTAATGGAGCTTGACCACGGTTATTCTGCCTCTTGAAAGTGGACGAATAGAAAATCGTGGTCTGTCTCCCAATCCTCGCTCGATTGCTTCCCGCAGGAAATATTTGTTATCGTCTGCGGAGAAACGAGGCAGGAAAGTATGACTGATAATCAAGCATCTAGATTTTCTTATCGGGATAATTCCCAAAATTTTTATGCGATCCTGATATTGGATAGTATTTATCCATAATGACCGGCTGCTTTTGGCCGCAAAATGCCTATACATTATCAGATGATCTATATCAGATGATCTATCTTCCCAA
>Ga0265297_10007214_pt1 | contig 15537 bp, 20 predicted proteins | sample Munlanlwell13791_FD_192502 | JGI IMG/M metagenome (GOLD analysis project Ga0265297, IMG submission 192502) | Leachate microbial communities from a municipal landfill in Southern Ontario, Canada - Leachate well 137-91 | ecosystem: Engineered > Solid waste > Landfill > Unclassified | place... | reverse complement strand
ACCCGTAAACGATTGACCGCATGCTCCAGTGTACTCTTGGTTTTGATTACTCTCCGAATAGCTATCTACTAAAACAGCCACTAGAAACCACCTCCTTTAAGCATTTTTAATAAATGAGCCATGTTACACCGCCAGTTGATACACGCGGCAGGAGATAATTCCCGCCCCGTCTTTATAATCAGTCAGGTCGGGAATATTGGCGGTAAGAATGAAGTCGGTATCTACTGAGGAAAAATCGTCAGAATCAATCGTTACCCACTCCGAGGTATCACGGTTGTAAATCTGAAGATAGACTGTTGAAGTAGTGGGAGCTAGACTTGTCTGTCCTTCCCATTCAATCGTGCAGTAGGACTCATCCCCTACGAAATCCTTGTACTGGTGGATCATGTACTGAAGAGTTCCGGTCTGACCGACCCTCTCATTATCGCTGGTGGCGACATTGGCTATATCTCCTTCCGAGTACGGTTCTTCCAGGTCGGAGTCATCGCCAGGGAGGTCGGCGTAATCGCCTTTTGTATAAAGCTGATAACCCAAAGAGGGGGAGGCGGAAGGAGAAACAGAGGCCGATTCAGACACGGACGGAGACAAAGAAGTTGAAGCCGAGGGGGTGGCCGAGGGACTTGGAGTGGCCGATGGCGAGGATGAGGGAGTAGTGCTTGCAGATAAGCTGACTGAAACCGACGGACTAAGCGAGGAAGATAAAGAAACGCTCGTTGATGGTGTAGCGCTGGGACTAGAAGAAACTGAAACGCTGGCTGATGGGTCAGGACTCCCCTCCATCATCTCAACCTCAAAAAAAGTTACAAAGTTACTCGTGCTATATGTTGTTGTGACATCGATTTTGTAATAACGATAGGCGCTTAAATTTGAGAACTCAAATTGTTGCCACGACGCATTATCAAGGTTGGCGGCCTCACCAGTATAAACCACCGTCCAGTCAGAATCGTTGTTAGAACCCTGAAGAGTAAAATTCCTGACGTAAGTTGTTCCTGAATCCATATAGGTCAGGATTCTAAGTTTTGTGGCGGTTTTGGTTACGCCCGATCCTAAGTCATATTTCCACCAGTGTGGCTTGACGGTGTCTGCCGATCCCCACCTGGTTCCCGTGTCGCCATCCGACGCTTTACTTGCCGCAAAATCGGCACTGTATTGGCAGTCGGCACTCGCCGTTCCGCCAGTAATAAAGTTAACTCCATAGGCCATACTTGAAGACTATCGGAAAGAACTATCTGAAGGCAAGCTAGCGATAGTCGTGGGGGATGATATTTAGACCAATCTGTTTTACATAATCGTCAACTTTGTTCGGTTTGACATCCGGCCGGGTTCTTTGAGCTAATTCAAGAATAGTTTTCCGGCCCGTGCCGACATATACCAAACCGTTTTTCCCGTTCCAATTAGTGATCTTTTTGGCAAGTAGTTTAGCAATCACATCTACATAATCCCCTTGCGTCATTTGATCCTCATAAGCAAAAGGAAACGGCCAGGGAGTAGGCTTGAAAGAGGTTCTGATAATTAAATGGTGGGGGTGGGTTTTGACGACCTGTTCGGCTAGGTATTTGCTGGTGGCGTACACCCCAAGAGGATTTTTGGCGTACTCGGTGGAGATATAGACAAACGGTTTGTCCTTGTAAGCCTCAACTAAGTTGAAAGTGCCGTCAACATTTGTTTGAAAACACCTTAACTTCTCGGTCTCGGCTCTAACCACGTTCGTATAAGCCGCCAGGTCAACCACAAGGTCACATTCGTCTTTAATGGTAATGGGGTACAATATATCGCTATGCGCTCTCCTGCCCGTTCTGATGACCTCACACGATCTTTCCAGTTCGGGAACTAGATAAGCGCCGAGCCGTCCAGTCGAGCCGACAACCAATACTTTAGGCTTCATAGAATTTTTTTACTAACTCAATAACTTTTTCAACATCAGTCCATGCCAATTCATGGTGAACCGGAAGCGAGATCAGCTTCGGCCAAACTTTATCCGTTACCGGAAGTGGTCTTTTGACCGCTTTCTTCCAATAAGTCATCTCAGACAAGGGTTTAAAGTGAACCGAGGTATGAAAACCATTATCAGCCAGGTATTGAATCAGATCGTCTCTTCGCTCAACTTGGGGGGTGTAGTATTGACAGGTATAAGAGAACGTCGGGATTTTGATTTGGGGGATATTGCGGAAGGCTTCATTATAAACCGACTGAACCGCTCGTCTTTTTGAAAGTAACTCATCCATCCGGTCAAGCTGACCGAGTACTATTGCCGCCGTCAGGTCGTTCATGTAGGCTTTAATGCCATCCCCCGCCGCAATGTCATAATCCCAGCTGTACTTTCCTTCCGTTACCCGGTCAATCGTTTTTTTGACATTTAACCAGGTTAAAGACTTCAATCGCTCGTAAATTTCCTCATCATCGGTTGTGATCATTCCCCCGTCACCGGCCGGAACTCCCTTCACGGCTTGAAATGAGAAAATCTGAATGTCGGAATATTTACAGGTGTCCGGGGTTCCGAGAGAGTGGGCGCAGTCTTCAATGACTAAACACTTTTTAGCATATTCTTTGGCTAGTTTTTTAATCGCTTTGAAGTTAGCGGGTCGGCCATGGGAGTTGACTGCGATAATCGCTTTTGTCTTTGGGGTGATTACGATTTTATCCGGGTCGAGACAAAGCGAATCTTTCTCGATGTCAGAAAAGGTTACATCCATGCCGTTCCACTCCCCCACGATTGCGTCTGAGACAAAGGTCATCGGGGTAGTGATAAGCTCCCCGCCCTTTATATCGTGAGCCTTCAAACAAAGATCAAGAGCCGCAGTACCGGAATTGACCGCTACAGCGTACTTTTTACCGACTAGTTTAGGAAACATGGCCTCCAGTTCCTTGGTTTTGGGGCCGTAGCCCCACCAGCCTGACCTTAGAACCTCGATCATGTCTCTCTCGATCTTTTCACTAGAGGTCGGTTTAAGTAGCGGAACCATTAAAATTTCAACCCTCCTTCCGGTAACTTCCAGCCGGGAATCTCATGCGCCCAGCCTTCTTTCCATCCCTGGCAAGCTGACTGATTCCTGAACTGATCCTGACTCCATCTTGAAGCCGTTAAGTTAGATTCATGGCGAAGGTCAAGGTTGGGAAACTCAGACTTGAAACTTTCGGCCTTTTCATTGGCAAACTCTTTGACTCTTTGATGGGTTCCCGGTTCAAAGCCGATATGCCGGGCGTTACTCCCGCTAAACCCTATCTTTTCAAGCAAGCTGACCGCCTTGCGGTAGTGGTCGAGCAATAATTCCCGGTAAGCAACTATCCCAGGGCAAAGGTGGGTGTCATAGGTAATCGCAAACCCATCCGACACTCTAACCCGCCACCAGTTGTCGTTATAATAAAAAGTGTCTTTTTGAGAAGGGGTGAAGTTAAAGTGGGATTGGTGGTACAGCCAGTCGTGTTCGCACATATAGATAATGTCGGCGGTTGAGTTTTCCAAGGCCGTCAAGATTTGTTTGAAGTAGGCTTCGTAGCCTCTCTCCATCTTTAAGCGGATGTTTTTACCGAAGTTCATCGGCTTGAGAGAGACAGAAACAATCGGGAGCTTGGTTTTCAACATTTCTTTTCGACAGGCGTGTCCCAGCTTGAAGGGTACTTTGTTGTCGGTGTAGTAGATGATCCCTTTGGGAGTAGTTTCAACTTTTGGCTCGTCATGCCAATCAGGTACGGGTTTGAACTTATCAAGCAACCAGTTAAGATCATGTTTAGCTTTCGGCCATTTGTTGCCGATAAATAATTCTCTTGAGTATTGTCTGGCCTTCTCAACCTGCCGGCCCGACTGAGGATATGGAAAACCAAAATCCCCTCCCTGAGTTCTGAACATATGAGAATACCAAGTTTTTTTATTGACCACTACCCGGCCTCCGCTTAACCAGGTCTTACAAGCAACCTCAGTACCTTGCTGTCCCCAGCTTCCGAAGGCTTCCTCGCAAATATCCAGCTCCCAGTATTTATCGCGGGTAATCATGAAGCACGATCCCTGGAGGGATAAGGTTTCGGAAATATCCCCCTGCCCTTCGGGGCGGTTTTTGAAAGCCCCCCAGTATTGAAAATGTAGCGTCTTGTCGAAACGGTAGTGATAACTCCTCCGGCTCAAACGGGGTTGCCAGACTAACTCCCTGACCATCTTTCCCCCGCATTTTTTACACTTCTCCGGTGTCGGGCCTTGGTAGTCTCGCTGGTCGCAACCCCTGCCTAGTTTATCGACCTCCTCTTTGGTGTAATAAAGTTTACCCGGATGATTATTTTGGCCGATACAAACCCAATCAAAACCATGCAAATTGTATAAAGTGGGAACCATCGTCCAGTCATCCTGCATCTCGGCCATCATCTTGACATCAAAGCCCTTGTCAAAGACGCAATGGGCGTCGCACTTCATCACATACTTCGCCTTAGAGAGTTTACAAGCCTCGTTAGTGGCCGCCCTCTGACCGATAGACTCATTGTGGTAGATGATCGTTACCCGGGGGTCGTCAACAATCGGAGGATCGGCCCACGCGCCATCAAGAACGGTGATAACCTCGGTATTGCCCTCAATGTTTTCAAGAATGTTTTTAATCGTTTCGGCCAGAAACATTTCATTCCGGGCAGGAATCAGTATCGACAGGTCATACATAACCAGGAGAGCGCTAGCGAGGCTCTCCCCTGGGAGAATCTCCTGGTTATGCGCTAGCTTTTCTTTTCGTAGTCGGTCTTGTTTTCCCTGTAAACCTTGACAAAAAGAATATTGGCCGGGTTGGTAATGTATTCTTTGCCGCCATTGGCGACAATATGAAACCAGTTACCGGCTTCTATCTTTTCAACATTGCGGAGAGTCAGTTTAGTCCCGTTGTTGAACGTCACTTCCTGGGTGTGGGGTGGCGGGATCAGCATTTGGTCTTTCTTGTAACCATCTTAATTTACCCTCACGGGTGTCAAAAATAACTCTCGGTTTACCCCTCATGCCCCCCAGGAAGGCCTCAAGCGTTTCCTGGTCGGGCATTTCTTTGAGTGCTTCTTTCATTAGTTGACTGCTTTCTCAGCCGGTAAAACAACCCAATCCTGGCCCATTAAATCACCGTCATTGACTAGCCAGGTGTGAAATTTCCCTTCCCGGCAGATTGACAGCCAGCCGTTGTACAAGAAACAGTAATCAATGTTTCCCCAATCAAGCCGGGCGACTTTCTTACCGTCAATAACTTGTCGCATGGCTTCGGGAAAATCAAACCCGGTGATAACCTGCTTTTTAGGAACCGGGCTGGTAGAAATAACTTTATCTTCCATTCTCACCTCCTGTCTTTGAAGCAGAACCACTTATTCTAACTTGTTTTTTTAGTTTTTCTACATACTCCTCTATCGCCCGGCGGATGTGTTCGCTGACCGAGACCTCGTTCCAGTCGCGCAAGAAGCGGTAAAGGTTGTTTGGCATATAGAAATTCTTTCTTACCATATACGCCTGATATACATATCTAAAATATCCGGAGTCAAGGGGTAGTTTTCCGGTAAACGGAAACAATCATGTCACACCTCTCCCAGTCTGCCTCCTTTTTGGCCTCGGTTTTGAACCAACCGACAACATCAGATAACAAAAATCCTCCCTCTTTTCCCCAAAAAACACAGTTCCTGTCTATCGTCATCGTGATATTCCACTGGTGTTCGCCCATGTACCTTTGCAGTCTGCCGGTATTGAAGTGGTGGCGCAGATAAATATATCCCCCTTTCTTACAAACCCGGTGCATCTCTTTGATTGCCTGAAAAGGACCGCTAACATGGTCAAGGGCATTAACACAATGAACAATATCAAACATTTGATCCGGGTAAGTTAGTCTTTCCATGTTTTGCTTTTCAACAGGAATGAGAGGTTTTATGTTGTGGTCTTTTAAGATTTCGTGATACTCGTCGGCCATTTCATCTGAGGGATATAGGTTGACCTTCACTCCCGGCCAGGTACTGCCGGTGGTGGAAAACATCCCCGCCCCCAAATCGGCAATAAAGACCTCCTTTTTGTCCCCGATTAGCGGGCCGAAATAGGGCGGAAGGGGAAAGACGCGGTTAAACTCCCTCTCTTTAACAGAAAGAGTCTTGGTGTAGTGGTGGAGGGAAAAAGCCCTGCCCTTGCTTCTGCTCATATTTTTCTGGCAATAACGCTTTTGTAACCAAGATACTCCATTGCCGCGATCCGGTGTCCACCGTCAATCAACTTATTGTCAAAACCAAGCAAGACCGGCTCTTTTTGGCCTTCCTTGCGGATAGACTCGGCTAAGCGGTGTTTTTCTTTTATGTAATTGGTGATATTTTCCTTACTCCAGCGCCTGCCGACTCTCATAAACAGAGACTTATAGTAAAGAGAATTTTCAAGACCGCCGGTAAGGTCAAAGAATTGCTTGAGCAATATCTTTCTTCGGATTCTTCCTCCGGGAATCCTGACAAATTTCGATCCTCTTCTAATATCTTTGATCTTTACCCTCTCCAGTTGACCCTTAAATAGATAACTTTGCAGTGTTGTCGGACAGGAGTCCGGTCTTTCATGTTTCCTGCCGTAGTTTACCCTAAACCTAGCGTCGACCAATGGCCAATCTTTGAAATAATACTTGATGTCGCTTTCCGCCCCGACCGGCATTCCCCGGCGGGGCCGGACATACCGCGAGACGATCAGACAGTAACAAGTCCTTACCCGCAAAGCGTTAAGATAATTCAACCAGTCGCCCAACTTAAAGTAGTAGTGAGTATTTGAAATCAAGGTAATGTCGGCCAGGGGAATCTCGTCAAAGCTAAAATCCTCTCCCACCGCCCTATTTAATATCTCGTAGTCGTAACCCAAAGCGTCGCGGTGTCTGATAGCCCTTTCACAAGTGTCTTTTTCTCTCTCGATTCCGATAACATTCCGAAAACCCCGATCTTTTGCCAGTTTAAGAAATAAACCCGCGTTACTGCCGACCTCCACGAGAGTCATGTCCTCACTACTTTCGGGAAGCAATGACCTAATATAATTTGTCCACTTGCCCTCGTTCCAGTAGGCGCTGCCCTTGCGGTTTGGTTTTTCCGGGGCCAAGCCGTCTATGTTTTGATAGTATAAAAAGCTCATTGTTTGACTAACCAAAGCCAAAGGCCGTAGTTTTTGACCTCCTCCCTCTTTAGCAAAGTAAAACCGCACTTTACCGCATAACTCTCATTGCAATCCACCCCAGCCCACCAGGGCTTCATATCCTTAATTTTGTCGATTCTCACCCTTGCCTTGAAAATCCCGCCCGGTTTCAAGACCCGGTATGTTTCTTGAAAGTTCTTAATGACCATCTGTTTAGTCTTAAAGTGCTGAAAAACCAAATAAGAAAAGGCGACATCAACCGTACAGTCTTCAAGAGGAATCGTTTCCCCATCAGTTTCAACCAGTTTGACATTATCAAGCTCAGAAAGCCTTTCTCTGCCTTTCTCGATCATGGTCTTTGAAATATCAGTCCCGATCACCTTCTTGAAGTCGTAGGCAATAAACTCAGTCATTCTCCCAATCCCGCAACCGATTTCCAAAAAAGTCGATTTCCAGAAGTCTTTGTCAATCAAATCATCATTGAGAACATACTTACAGTAATCCTTTCGCCCGCTTTCCCGAAACTGTTTCTCAGTAATCCCTTTGCCAAAATCGGAGTTGATGTAGTAAAGAGGGTTTTTCTTGGCTAGATTCTCCCATAAGGTTTTTTGCGGGTTCATACAGTTTTTAATATCTTTTTAATGCCTTGTTCCAGAGAGACGTAACACTTCGAGGGGTTTTGGCAGGGAGTTTCACTGATATAGTGTTTTGGTTTGTTTACATACACCGGCTCGATCATTTCCTTGGCAACCTTAGTAGCGTTAAGCACTTTGTTGATGGTTTTAACGACTAGGTTAAACGAGGTGTTAATTCCTGTTCCAATGTCGATTATTCCGGTTTTTTTCTCGCTAACCGCCAGTAGAATGTTATAGGCAATGTCGTCAATGTAAACAAAGTCGCGGGTTTGCTTACCGTTGCCAAAAATTACCGGCCGTTTATTGTGCTTCATCTGCCTGCAAAACTGGTAAACGATACTGGCGTACTCCCCCTTATGTCCTTCCCCCGGCCCGTAACCGGCAAAGATTCTAAGCCCCAAAACATCTCCCCCGTAGGCTAGGTGAATCTCTTCTAGGGCCGCTTTACACCGGGCGTAGGTGGTGTTTTTGTTGTAGACAGTGGCCGATGAGGGGTAAATGAGTTTGATTCCGTGATCCCGGCAGAATTGGATGGCGTTCAAAAAAGAGTTGATCGTCTCTTCAAAGCAATAATCAATGTTTTGGTCAAAGACGATATTTGACGAAGGCGAACCAAATAAAAACAAATAGTCTAAGTCTGGCCGGGGGTAAGGATAGACCTCAGCGATCTTTCCAAATCTCTCGGCCAGGGCAGAACCTAAAAAACCGTTAATGCCGGTTATTCCGACTTTCATAAGTTTAGATAGAGTTTAGAAATATTTTCAATATGGTTTTCTTCGGCTTTCCTAAGAACCTTGTCAGAATAATGCCGGTAGTAGGCGGGGTGTTCTTTCAAGTCCCGGCAAACTTTAACCATAGCCTCAATCGAAGCAACGGCGATGTAATACCCGCCCCATTCGTTGACAAAACTTTCTTCCGGGTAAGAGACAGTCGGAATCCCGAATGATCCGGCGTTGGCAAGTTTATTTGGATTCTTAAACTTGGGGGCGTACATCTTCGGCCTCCAGACAACCTGAATATCTATCGTTTTGTGAAAGTCGCAAACCTTTTCTCTTCCCGGTTTGTCTTCAGTACTTCGATAAGTATTCCAGTAATCCTCTTCATAACTTAATGTTAGACCGATTTTGGCTAGTTCTTTTTCAAATTTGTCCCTAGGATACTGAAACGAAGTAATGCTACCAATAATCCCGACTGTTTTGACCTCTTTTTCCAGTCTAACCCACCTTTCGTAGTTGCAATGGGCGTGGGGAATGACCACTATGTCGTCTCGCTTCAAAAGAGCCGTTAAATAGGCGCTGGTGGTCTTGCAGGTAGAGATTATGCCGACTTCGGGGTGCTTTTTGAGGTAATCTACCGCCCTTGGCGCGTCGTCAATGTCCAGATAAGTGTTTTTGGGCGGTTTGTCGGGGGGGATGACCTTAACATAGACGCAAATGTCGTCTTCAAACCCACTAGTCGGGTTCTTCTTACCCCCTAAATAGTCGGCAATCTGCTCTCCCCTGACATAACCCGCACTCCCGGCTGCGTAAAAAAAGCTAAAAGTCTTCATCGAGTTTGTGAAAATTGCTAACAACTGTTGTGTGGGGCGAGTAGAGGGTGAAGTCACGGCGGTACTTAAAGTATTTCCAAATCCGGTGATAACGGTATTCTTTCCTAAACTCCGGATTGGTGTCGTGGATGACTATGTAATCGGCAAAGTTAGCCAGTCTTTTGATGTCCAGCCAGCGCCTCTTACCGGGGGCGTGGTCAATAAAGACCAATCCCCACTTCTTTTCAATGTCGGCGCTTTCCCAGTCGGGGACAAAAATCACTTTGTGGAAGGGTTTGGGGTCTTGGATGGCTTTTTCGTACCAGCGTTGTTTTGACTCATAAGTATAGAGATTCCGGCCACTCATCTCGCAAAGCCACCGCAAGATCGTGGTTGAGAAGTAACCCGCCCCCAGCTCGGCGACATTCCCCTTAGACAGGGTAAAAGCCTTGACTAAAACGGGTAGATGGGTAGCGCATCGGATAATATCTTTTTGTCTCATTTTATCCACCAGAAACTCGGTTGCTCCTGACACCCTCTATCTTGTAATTTGTCGGTTAAAGGATCGGTTAGGTTAAACTTAATGCCGTGAGCTTTGGTGTAGGCATCAACCGCTTCCACTACCCCGGCCCCCTTAAAGTGATAGTAGTCGTCTCCTGAAACGATCCCGCCCTTTTTGACTTTTCTTGACCACTCGATCAAGTCCTGCATGACATAATCAAAGGCATGGTTGCCGTCAATGTAGACAAAATCAAGAGATTCGGGGAGAAAATCCCTTACAGCGTCATGGCTCATGGCACTTATTAGATGAGCGTTGTACTTCGATAGTCGGGCTTTAGCCTTCTCGTAGTGGTTAGCGTGTCTTTCCAGCGATCCACCCCACCGATTGCCAGCGTACGGCCTCCAGGCGTCAATACAGTACAATTCAAGGTTAGGGATAGATTCAAACATCGCCTCGGAGAAATAACCTTCTGATACTCCGATCTCGGCTCCCCTGGTATAACCCAGTTCTCCAAAAAACCTGATTAGATCAAACTTACTTTTCATTTTTTCCATAGTTTTAACATATCTGAGGCCGTTCCCCAGTCGGCTAACTCAATCATTCTCAAATCCCCTAACTTCTTTTTCTTACCCTGATTAACTTCATAGCCATAAGCCAGATCATGGGAAAAAACGATACTCGGAACCCATGAGTTATATTCATAAGTCGGTCGGATTGTCACCCCTAGGTTCCCTTCATACCTACCCGGATCACCCCAAAACTTCTCAATTTTGCGTCTCTCCCAGCCTAATTTCTCCAGTTCTTCTTTTTTTTTGAACCTTTCCTCCATCGCCTCAATCAACATCTGCCGGGGGGCGACCAGTTGATTGACAACAACTCTCTTAAATCGGTAAGAAAACATCGGCGGGCGTGTCCAGGTAAAGATCGACACCCGGTTCATGTCATATAAGAAATGCTCTTTGGCTTCGATAATTTGCGGTTTGACGAAGTAATGAAAGTTAAAATGCTGGGGAGAGTACAAAATATCATCCTCAGCCGTTGCTACCCAGTCAGTTTTAGCAGCCTTAGCTCCCTGAAGTATCTGCCAGTAGATATTAAAATGTGATCTGCCGATCTCCCCGACACAGACATTGGTTGAATTCGGGCCGAACATGGTCGGCTTTTGGGAAACAATCACAATCGGTCTGCCGTCGGCGGCTTTAATCATCTGCTGGCGGACATTCTCCATAAAATAGGGATTCTTGTCGTCCAGGTAATTGCTGGTGTAATGAATGAGTGTTAGGCTTGGTCGTTCCATAGTTTTTTCTCCAAATCAGTTGCGCTTCCCCAGTAAGGCAACTCCTCAACCGGGCCGGACTCGGTGTTGACTCCAGTCTTCCACCTCATACCTTCCGGGGTTTTGCAGTTGATAACGGGTATTTCGCCTTTAATCGGCGTCCAATCCCGCCACTTGTGAAACAGGGGGTGTTTGGGCTTGTAGCCGTCTTTCCAGTCGGTTTTCTGAGGAATCGACCGGGAAAATCTGGACAGAAGATAATCCCGGTCGGCATACAAAGCACACAGCGAAAAAGCCTTCTGGTTAAAGATGTGCGATCCTTTCCAGAGGATATAGACATTGGTGTAGTGGCCCGCCGTCCAGTCTTTGGGGGGTTGGAAGTCGAAATAACCAGTGGGGGGATATAAACAATCAGCCTCAGTCGTACAGACATATTTAGTCTTGGCCTCACGGCAAGCGATCCTCATTTGCTGATAAATGTTGTAGTCAGACACCCCCACATCCCCGACGACAATGTTATTGCCGAAATTGAGGGGTTTGTGGGTAACGGAGATTAAAGGAGTGTTGCCGATAACCGATAAGATACCACCACAGATTTTTTGTTCAAATTCGGGCTTTTCCCGATTAGAGCTATAGTAGATAACGGTCAGGTTTTCCATGTCGGTACGGGTGCGAAACGCTCCACTAACCATTTAATGTCGTGTACTTGCTTGCTAAACATCTTTTCCGTCAGCCACCTGTCAACATTCTTTTGGGCGTTGATCTGCTCTTGAGAAGGTAAAGAGTAACCCCGGCCCTTGGTTTTATGCCAGTGGGCATACCAACACTTCTTGTTGACCATCACCCGGCCGTCAGACAACCAGCACTTTAACCCCACTTCCTGAAATTCATTCCAAAACATCCCGTAGAGTTTCTCATCCATCAGCTCCAAAAAGTCGAAATAGGGTCTTTTCATCACCCAGACGCTCCCCTGGTTGCTCATCACCTCGTCAATGAGTTTCTTTTTAAGAAGCGGGTCTCTATTCCTTTCCTTCCAGACTATTCCATGAAGGTCAGAGGATAGATACATATAATCAATGGGGTATTTATCATCAGTTCTCTCCTCAATCTGCCACTTTTCAACATCGAGAGCGTATCTTCGCGGTACAACCACCCAATTATCCTCACACTCAGCTTTAAGTACCTCGTCAAAGCCCTCAGAGACCATACAGTGGGCGTCGAGTTTCATCAGATACTCACCCTTGGAAACAGCGACTCCGGCGTTGATACCGCCTCTCATGCCTTTAGGGGCGGTATTGTGGATATAACTAACTCTGGGGTCTTCGACCATTTCCTCCGGCCACCAGCCGTCTAAGATTGCTTTGATTTCTATCTCTCCTTTGGCTTTGGCAAGCAGGTCAAGAATCGTCTTTTGAAGATAAGGCTCATTGCGAGAAGGCAGGATAACCGTGAGTAAGCCTGTGGTCATAATGTGACCATACGAAGCAAAAATCTCTTAAGTCAAGGACTAAAAGGGAAAGGAAGGTGAAGCAGACGGCGACGGACTCTCACTGGCCGAAGGGCTGAGAGAAAGAGACGGCGAGAGAGAGGCGCTCACCGACGGCGAGAGGGAGGTACTAACCGACTGGCTGACAGACGGACTCAAAGAAGGTGAGGGTGATCCCGACAAAGAGACGCTGACAGAAGGCGAGGGCGATTTTGAAAGGCTGGCTGAGACAGAAGGGCTGGCCGACTTACTGACTGACGGCGAAGGACTCTTTGAGTGAGAGGGTGAGCTGGAGGCACTAGGTGAGATCGAAGGACTGGCCGACTCACTGGTTGAGGGAGTCGCGCTAGCCGACAAAGAAGGGCTGGGGGATTTTGATGACGACGGCGTGACGCTGGGTGACAAAGAAATACTGGCGCTTTCGCTGGTCGAGGGTGTCGAGCTAACGGAGGTGCTAGCGGAAATTGACGGGCTAGCGGATTCTGACAGCGACGGGCTGGCGGATTGCGTCAAGCTGGGCGAAGGAGATTTTGACCAGGAGGGTGAAAGGCTGGTTGATACCGAGGGCGAGGCCGATGGACTGGCAGATTCCGAAACAGACGGAGACGCCGAGATAGAAACCGATCCTGTGGTGCTTGGCGAGGCGGACTCAGTAACGGAGGGAGATAGAGATTCAGACAGAGAAACAGAGACACTTTTACTGATCGATGGGGACAAGCTGACCGAAACAGACTCTGAAACGGACGGTGAAGCTGATTTGGTAGCCGACTCCGAAACCGAAGGAGACGGAGATTTAGACAGGGAGACAGAGACCGACGGACTGGCGCTCATGATCTGGCCGATTAGCGTCCAGGAAGCAGTATCCTCATCCCCGACATTGTAGTAAATATTCATGCCGTCTTTATCCAGGTCGTAGAACTTGGCTCCATGCTTGAAGCCTTCATAACCCGTCGGGAGAGTGTTACCTTCAGCCTCTAAGATATTGTCTGTTGAGGCTTGGGGATCGGGATTCTGGGGGGTTTTGATTCCGGTAGTATCGTATCTTAAAACTTTGTTGGTACGATACGGAGCCAAAGCCGTCAGGAAAGCGGCCTCGGCGGTCGTTCTTTGGGCACTGCTAATCGCCTCAATCCGATCTATCTCGTCTTGAGTTGATTTTGGTAGACTACTTTTCAGTTCAAATGTTGCCATCTTGCTCCAATAAAAAAGGGAGCTTAATTGGGATTAGGGAGAGACCCTTTTTCCCAAGCTCCCAGTTAGTTACTAACTATCTGTTTTTTTAAGCGAATGTCGCAAACAGTTCAGCCGCGTATTGTCGGCGGGTGTCTGATACCTTCGCACCGTAAACGAATAAGTCTTTGTAGGCGGAGCCGAAGTTGCCGATCAGGTCTTCCTCAATATCGGCTTCGAGTAATTTCTCGGCAAAGGTCAGCCAGTTCGGGTGTCCGGCCAGAATGTGGTAGCCGTCGGTGTTATCACCAGAGAGTCTGTTGGACTTAAAGAGTTTGAATCCGAGCAGCATTCCCAAGAAGCCCTTTTGCACCAGGTTGGTGTACACTTCCGGTACATGGAGGGCGACTCCAGTGGCCTGGACTAAGGTGTTCTCAAATTCGGGAGGAACGATCAGCCAGCGATCTGAATCAGGTACGGCTGAGACTCCATTGGCTTCGGCTTTATCGAGTTTGGTTCTAAGGTCAGCGACATAGCCCAGCAAATTGGCGGTCGTGATCGAGATAGGTGTGGCCGCTTCTACCTCATAAGTGGCGCCTCCGGCGATAGCCCCGCCTGTGTAGGCTGAGTCAACATCATCCAGGTCGTCTTCAATTACGATTGAAGTAGCGTTGTTGTAGGTCTTAACTCTGTACCATTTGGTATGACCTTCAGCTTTGAATCCCTTACCGACCATTGCCGCCGTGAAGGTCGTTCCTGAGCCGGTTACGGCTCCCGAAGTGGCGGTTACCGTCACGGTTCCGGTGTCGTAGTCGGTTCCAACCCTGTTACCGGCAGCGACATCGCCGTAAAGACCGAAGGCGTAGGTATCCATGTTCTTGTTGCGCTCATCAGCTTTTTGGGTAATGACGGTGGAGTGGGGGTCTTTGATGTAGGAGAGCCAGTTATCAAGCGTCTTTTCTTTCCAGTAGAAGGATTTATACTGGTCAATCACCAACTCGGTTTCGTTTTCGTAGAGGGAATCGGCGGTCAGGTCATCGCCGTCATAGGTCTTTTCAGAAATTCGGGCAATGTTCAAAATGTTGAGCTTGGAGCCGACGGCGTTGATCTCGCCCTCGTAGTCACGGTTGACAATAGAATCAAGAATACTCTTGTCGTAAACTTCTTTTAGGAGTTTTTGGGAAAACCCTTCAGCTAAAAATGTTCCTCTTGCAGATGCCATTGGTTAGGTAAAAAATCTTTTCTAGATTCTCTACCGTCCCAAGGTGGGGTTTGGAAGAACGATCTAAGTTAATTAACCGAATACTAACTAACGGTTCTATTTTATGTCAATACCCTGGTTTAGGTTCAACTATTCATTCCGAATCTTCCCGGCGGTCAACATTTCTTTCCATTTCTTGTAGTCGGTGGTTCTTAGTTTTCGACCCTCTTCAGGACTGATGGTGTCATCGTGGGGTTTAGGTTTCTCGTTTGGCCCGCCGGAGCCGGTTTCAAACATCTGGCCCTTCTGTTTGGGCTTGGTTTGTTTGGAGATGTCATAAGCAAAAGCGCTCACCAAATCCTCAAAGTCTACTCCCCGCCGAGTTGCTTTGGTCGCAAAGACCTTAAACTCTTCCTCTTTGCCGTCAAGTTCGGGGTGTTTGACCAATACTTTGGGATCATCAACAAATTTGTCTACCTTCTCATTCCAAGCATCTATGTCTTTGAACTCTTTGGTCGCCTCAGCCAAGACCTCCATCTTTTTCTTGCTGGAAACGACATCACGGGCCATCTTTTGGGCAAACTCGTCTAACTCGTCCCAGTTGGCGTATTCGGCCTTCAATTCTTCTTCGGTCGGTTCAGGGAGGGCTACC
>Ga0265297_10007213_pt1 | contig 15542 bp, 13 predicted proteins | sample Munlanlwell13791_FD_192502 | JGI IMG/M metagenome (GOLD analysis project Ga0265297, IMG submission 192502) | Leachate microbial communities from a municipal landfill in Southern Ontario, Canada - Leachate well 137-91 | ecosystem: Engineered > Solid waste > Landfill > Unclassified | place... | reverse complement strand
GTTTTTCATGAGCTTTTTTATTGTCCTGGGATGCCTGAAGGCATTTCTGAATGATTTTATCGTCCCGCTCATGATCCTGCGCGCCTGCCGCGTGATGACGGCCTGGGGCCTGTTTCTCGACCTTTTCAAGGCCCATGCCGGGATGTTTGTATTGTATCTTTTGTTCCGGCTCGTCCTGACGCTGGCGATTTCCGCCGTTGTGATGCTGGCCTGCTGTCTGTTATGTTGCACGGTCTTGATCCCCTATGTGGGAGCGGTTATACTCCTGCCCGTGTTCGTGTTCTGGCGCAGCTATTCGGTGCACTTCCTGGAGCAGTTCGGCGGGGATTACCGGCTGTTCGGCATGGGGCCATCCCAGTACATCACTGTCCGGCAGGAACCGGGCTGAAAAGCATTGCTGATTTTGGATTGCTGATTTGAAATCAAAAATATTCTAAACCATTACGACCTCCGGCGTCACTCCGAAATGCCCGTAAGACAAGTTATCATGTCCATCGTCCATGACATTTTAGCCAAAGCGGTAGCCATGGACGCTTCCGATGTGCATCTGAAGGCCGATTCCCAGCCGTTTTTCCGGGTGCGCGGCGTCCTGGTGGAAAGCGGCCTGCCCAAGCTCGGCCAGGACGATCTCAGGCGCACCGTCCAGGACATCCTGCCGGCGCATCTGAAGAACAAGCCGGAATCAGACATGGAAATGGATTTTTCGCATTACGAGGACGGCGTGGGCCGCTTCCGGGTTAATGTGTTCTTGTCGCGCCATATCCCGGCTTTGGCGTTCCGCTACGTGAAAACCCGCATTCCCACCATCGAGGAACTGCACCTGCCGCCCATCCTGGAGCGCCTGGCCCTGGCGGACAGCGGCATCATCATGCTGTGTGGCGCCACGAGCTCGGGCAAGTCCACCACGCTGGCGGCCTTGCTTGACTGTGTCAACCGCCACCAGCGCTGCCGGATCATTACCGTGGAAGACCCGATGGAATATATTTTTACTGACATGCAGTCGGTCATTACCCAGCGGGAGGTGGGCCTGGATACGCCCTCGTTCCATTCGGCGCTCAAGCACGTTTTGAGGCAGGATCCCGACATCATAATGATCGGCGAGATGCGCGATGCCATCAGCCTTTCCGTGGCGCTCAGCGCGGCGGAGACCGGGCACCTGGTGCTCTCGACCCTGCACGTCAACACGGCGGCCCAGTCGGTTCACCGGATTCTCGATTTCTTTCCCAACAGCGAGCGCGACCAGGTCCGCATGACCCTTGCCGGCAATCTGGCGGCCGTACTGTGCCAGCGGCTGGTGCCGGCCAGGCAAGGCGGAGTAATGGCGGCCGTGGAGATCATGATCAACACGCCCACCGTGCGCAAGCTGATCTCGGAAAACAAGCTGGAAGTCCTGCAGGCGGCCATTGAGACCGGCACGGAAGACGGCATGCAAACCTTCAACCAGGCCCTGCTCAAGATGATCAAGGACGGGACCGTCAGCGAAAATAGCGGCATGGCCAGCTCCCCCAGCCCCGAGCAGCTCAAAATGAACCTCCAGGGCATTTTCCTCGACGAAGGCCGCCGCATCCTGGGCGGATGACCTTCGCGGTCAAACATACGGGCTTGCCCAACGAACTGGTTCTGAAAGGCGTCTGGCAACTGTTGCCCGATATGAAAAAACCGACGGCCCGGGATTATGTCAAGGGCGTGTTATGGGTCCTGGTCCGGGGAGGCGCTGACATGGCATTGGGGCGGCCGCGCCGAATTAACTTGTAAATGCGAAACCGCCATAAAAAACAAGCGCTTTAACCTCGGATGACACGGATACCGGCAGGGAGCGGGGTCGCCGTTTTAAAAAATTATTTATTTTTATCAGTGTCCTTCTGTGGTTGATTTTCCCGGGTTGCGGGCACAGCCCGCATGGGGACAAAAATGAGATGACGGCACCCATCCCGTGAAAGTGCGAACGGGCATTATGGCGCGCCTACTGGCGTGCCAGCGGCGCCACATATTTGTCAATATCGGCCTCAGTGCGACAGGCCGGCACGTTGCGGTGCAACGACCAGGTTTCCGTATGGACGGCGCTGCGGCCGGGACGGAGCGTTACCAGGGGCCCAAGGCTTTCCACTTCCAGCAGCCGCTCGTTGGCAAACGTCTCGAAACTCACGCCGTCATCCGGGTAGGTCGCGCCTTCCTTGAACGCAAACCGCTTGATGAACAGCGTGCCTGCCCGCCAATAGCCGATCCAGCCCGGCCGGTGCGCAATGCCCACCTTGTTGGGCCCGCGCTTCGGATCCTGACGGAAAAGGAGATAGAGCGCCCCGAAGGTCCAACGCGGGTCGCTGAAATCCGTATAGCCCCAGATGCTCCAGTTCTGGTTGTTGGTCAGACAAGCGGTGTGGGGAATTTTTACGGGCAGCGGGATGATAGCCACGCCGCGCAGGGCCATGACGGAGAGCGCCCAGGGGGCCAGCGTAATGGGTTTTCGGCTTTTATTAATCAGCCGGTGCACGACGGTCACTTCATTGCGGCGCTCGGCCATGGTAATGGCCATCGTCTTCTGCACGCGGGTAAGCGGGCCCGGGGACTGGATCGTGCGGATGCCGCCCGGGATTTTACGGATTTCGACCGGCGCGTTGTCCAGCTCGTAGGATTTCGGCGCTTCTTCCGGCGCCACCCAAAGCCGGTGGCCGCCGCGGATCATCCACTCCTTCTCGCCGGCACCGCCCATCTGCTCCGGCAGTTCGCCAAACACGTTGCGGGCCCCGATAAAGCCGAAGCGCACAATGCGCGGACCGACCTCCCGGGTGACGATCAGTTCAACCCGGCCGTTGCTCAGCCGGATGTTGCGTTTCCAGCCCCGGTATGGAACGGTTTCGATTGTTGGCATGTATGACTCCTTTACTGATGGTGTTCAGTGAACATTGAATTAGGCCTTTGGCAACTGTTTCATGTAGCCGCGGCGGTGACGCCGTGGCCGCAACTGAAAACACTGGATTCCCGATCAGGTCGGGAATGACAAACAATGTCCATCCTTGCTGTCATTCCCGCGAAAGCGGGAATCTATTCTGCGCTTTTCATAGGCCGATCGCGATAGAACCGCCGCGCTGAAAAACCTTGAATATTGTAAAGCTTGCAAGTAAAGTGCGCATTTGTCAACCATCTTCCAAATCAATGGCACAGGAGAAAAGTCTGCGCTGAAGGAAAGCATCATGAACCCACCGCAATGTGAGAATCGTGTAGATTTCAACGCCCTGTCGAAGGCCAAACGGGATTTCGTGCGCGCGCGTCGATCGCTGGTCGGCAATGTGCCCACGATTGCCATTACACCCGTGGCCGACGGCCGCACGGGAGCCTATGAAAGCAACGTGGCCGGCACTTGGCGCATGGCGGAAAAAGTCAGCAACCTGATCCGCCGGCAGGTGAAACTGCCCGATGGCGCCGGCGTCCGCGTGGTTGTGGCGCCGGAAATCGTGTACGGCGCGCGCACCGGCGCGCGCGCCCAGGAGTTGTATGCCCGGGAAGGCGTCAGCGCTAACATCTGGGTCAGCCGTTCCTGGTCCTACAGCGATGAACTCATGAGCGCCTGCCAGGGATTGGGCTCCAGCGAATGGCTGCAGGCCGCTTACGGCCTTAACCAGACCGACCGCCCGGGGGCGGTGTGGCTCAAGGCGTTTTGCGCGGCCATGGATGAAAAGATGCGCCCGATTTTTTCGATTTATAACCCCGATCTCGAAGCCGAGGATGGCGATCTGCCGCCCTACGTGCAAGAGCGCCTCCTGCGGTTCGCCCGCTGTGCCGCCGCCGTGGCCGAAATGCGCGGGAAAAACTACCTGTCCCTGGGCGGCGTCTCCATGGGCATCATCGGCTCCGACGTCCGCCGCAACGTCATGCTCAATTCCTTCGGCATGGGTACGGTCTCGGTGGACATGGTGGCCATCAAGGGCCGCATTGACCAGGGTTTTTACGACCACGCCGAACTGGACCGGGCTTTCAAGTTCATGCGGCAGAACTTCAAGTTCGTGTTCGGCGAAGGCACGCGCCCCAACCCGCCCGACGAACTCCTGCGCCTTTGCTGTCTCATGACCATAATTACGCGCGATCTGATGGCCGGCAATCCAAAACTGGCGGATGATAAAACCGGTAAGGCCCAGGGATTCAAAGCCGACGTCGAGCGCGCCCAGGGCGCCAACGCCATCCTGGCCGGCACCCAGGGCCAGCGGCAGTGGACCGACCTCTATCCGAACTTCGACGTGACGGAATCGATCCTGAATAGCTCCTTCGACTGGAACGGGTTCCGCGCCGCTTTCCCCGTGGCCACCGAAAACGATTCCAAGAACGGCATCGGCATGCTCATCGCCAACCTGGTGACCGGGTTGCCGCAGTTATTTGCCGATATCCGCACCAACTGGACCGTGGAAAGCATCCGCAAGGCCACCGGCAAAAATATCGGCAAGATCGCGCCCAACGGGTTCATTGACAAACGCAATTCCGGCGCCGGCGCCCTGGACTATGCCTTGGACATTATCGCCCTCGTCAAGGGCGGCAAAGCCATGTCCATCCAGGACGTGGCCGCCGCCATCCGGGATGATGCCGCGCTCCAGGAAAAGCTGATGCGCACGGCTTGTGCCAACACCACTTATATGCGCGCGGCCCTGGAATATTTCCCCGGCGACGGGCTCTCCAGCCATTTCCGCACACCCGGCGGCATCCCCATGACCGCTTACCGCTACAATGTCGTCGGCGACCAGCTGACCTTCTCCGTGGTCGAAGGCGAAACCGTCGAACTTCCGAAAGACGTGGCGGACCACGTCAGCAGGGTGACCGATCCCACCTGGCCGGAAACGCACTGGGCGCCGCGCGGCATGTCGTCGTTCGAATACATGAGCCGCATCGGCCCGAACCATGACGCCAATTCGTTCGGCCTCATCGGCGCGGATCTCCTGACGCTCAACGCCATGCTCCGGATCCCGGTGGATATGCACAACGTCCCATCCGATCAGATCTTCCGGCCCACGCTGTGGGACCGCTTCGGCGGCGACGATTTCCGCGCGTGCGAAAAATTAGGACCGTTGTATCAATAGGAAGAGTCCCAGAGATAAGCGATCAAAAGTCAGAGGTCAAAGGTCAGCAGGATTTAAATCAAGCCGCCCAGGGCGGCAACAAAAACTGGATTCCCGATCAGGTCGGGAATGACAAGCACGCGCACTCATTCTGTCATTCCCGTGACCAGGCTCCGCCAAAGCGCTTCGCCCAGGCGAGAAACTGGAATTCAGAATATGTGTTACATTGAAATTTTTATGCATTCTTATATTCTGACATCTGACATCTGACTTCTTTCCTCACATGGATACGCCTCTCAAAACCTCATTCACCTATCCGCTGACGGAGGACCAGCAAATCATTCTCTCCGAGGTCCTGCAACGCGGCAACTACCGCCCCGTCCAGGTGCCCTATGCCCAGGTGGCGGCCGAAACCGACAGCTGCAAGATTATCCTCTACCAGAGCGGCAAGTGCCTGATCCAGGGCCGCGCAGCGCAGGAATTTGTTACTTATGTCCTGGAACCCAAGGTGCTGGGCCATGTCGGCATGGGTTACGAGGAAATGCTCAATCCTGAGGCCTATTCTCCCCACATGGGAATTGATGAAAGCGGCAAGGGCGATTTCTTCGGCCCGCTGGTCATTGCCGGCGCGTACGCGGACAAGACGCTGGCCAAAACCATGCTGGCCATGGGCGTAAAGGACAGCAAGAACATTTCCAGCGACAAAAAAGCCCATCAGCTGGCCAGGGATATCCGCAGTCTCCTGGGTCGGCGGTTCAGCATCGTGATGATCGGCCCGCAAGCCTATAACCGCCTGTACGCGAAATTCCGCAGTGTCAACGCCATGCTTTCCTGGGGCCACGCCCGCGCCATCGAGAATTTACTTGAACAGGTGCCGGGGTGCCCGCGCGCCATTTCCGACCAGTTCGGCGACAAGGAACAGGTTAAACGGGCGCTGATGACGCGCGGCCGCACGGTTGAATTAGTCCAGCGGCACCGGGCCGAGGCGGACGTGGCCGTGGCGGCCGCCTCCATCCTGGCGCGCGCGGCCTTTCTCAGCGCGCTGGACAAATTGCACAAGGATTACAGCCGGGCGTTTCCCAAGGGCGCCTCTGACCGGGTCAAGGCGGCGGCCGAGGATTTAATCAAACAGCACGGCGCAAGCATCCTGCTCAAAACGGCCAAATGCCATTTCCGCACCACCGACCAGGTGCTGGAAAAGCTGGCGCTCAAGCGCGAAGCGCTCGGCCCCGAAGGCATGCTGAAATCCAAGCCGTACACTTTCCGCCGCCCGGCGTGACCCGCTCTCCATGCTTCAAGCCTGCTGCCCGGAAAGAAAGCTCGACACTCCCGGAACGGATCTGTTAGGTTAATTTTGCGCAAGTGCGGTGTAAAATCCAGATGCCGGCGCGGAAAGCAATGCCCGCAGGGGGACGTCATAACCGGCAAAAAACTGCAATGAATAAAACCAAATCAATGACATGGGGCCTCGGCGTGGCGGTCATTATGACAGCCATGCATGGCAAGGCGGGCGATGCGGATGCGGCCAAGTCCGCGACCCAGGCCAGGCAACCTTCGGTATTTCAAAAAATGGACGCCGATGGTGACGGCCATATCACGGCAACCGAATTCCAGGCGCACCGGGCGGCCTGGTTCAAGGAGATTGATGCCGACGGCGACGGCAAACTGACCGCGGACGAGTTTGCCAAGGATCAGCAGGCCCGGTTCAAGGGTATGGACGCCAACGGCAACGGCGTGGTTGTGGCGGAGGAATACACGGCCTTTTTCGGCGGCCCGGAAGCCAGGATAGACAAGGAGGCCCCGCCGACCCGGATTGACAAGTCAACGCTGTTTGAAACCATGGACGTCAATAACGACGGCAACGTGACGGTTCCGGAATGCGTCGCGTATCGCGTCGCCATTTTCCGGCAACTGGATACCAACGGCGACGGCAAGCTGACTCCCGAAGAATTGGCGGCGGAAGCCGAAAAGCGCTTTGCGGCCATGGATGCCAACAAGGACCATACGATCGCGCAAGACGAGTTTGATGCAACGGGAGTCAACAAGCCGCGCGCCAGCCTTGCGCCGGAAACCAACCGGCCCGCGGCAAAATAATACTTCCCGTCAGAGCACGCGTGCCCCGGCCGCGGGCCGGACGACGCGTATTTCGCAGGGGCGGGCGAACGCACGCGCATAAGCGGCGGCGATGGCCCGGCCGACGGCATCCGCATCGCGGGGATGCAGCATCAGCACCACGCTGCCGCCAAATCCGCCGCCGGAGAGGCGCGCGCCCAGGACCTGCGGCAACATCCGGGCCTGCGCCACTATAAAGTCCAGCTCGGGACACGAGTTTTCAAAATTCATCTGCGAGCTATGGTGGGATTGGTACATCAGTTCGCCAAACGCCCGCACATCCCCCGATCGCAGGAGCCGGTTGGCCGCCAGCACGCGCGCGTTTTCCTCGATCACGTGCGCGGCGCGGCGCGCCGTGACGGTATCCAGGCGCCCGGCCAACGCCTTATATTCATCCAGCGAGACATCGCGCAGGGCCTTGACCGGATGAGCGAGCACGGCGGCAAAAAAAGCGGCCGCCTGTTCGCATTGTTCCCGGCGCTCGTTGTAGACCGACACCACCTTGCCCGGGTCGTCCCGGTCCGCGAGGCCTGCCAGGCTGTGCTTGACACGCGTGTCGGCCAGCAGGAAGCAGATGTCCGCCGCCAACGGCACGGTTTCGACGGCAAGCGTCCGGAAATCACTGAATACCAGGGCATGGTCTTGCCCGAAAAGGCTGGAAATCTGGTCCAGCAATCCGCAGCGCGCGCCGGTAAAGTCATTTTCGGCCGCCTGGCCGATTCTGGCCAGTTCCAGGGGCGCCATGTTAATTCCGTAGAGCCGGCCGAGGGCCAGGGCCGCGGCGATTTCAAGGGCGGCGGAACTGGAAAGGCCCGCACCCATGGGAATATCGCCTGCAAACGTGGCCTGGAAACCCGGCGCGATGCAGCCGAGGGCGCCCAGTTTATTTACCACGCCGCGCACATAATTAATCCACAGCGGTTGCTTGACCGGCGCGGTAACCGGCAGGTCAAAGCAAATTTCACCGGGGATGTCCAGGGCCTGCACCGTGCATGACGCGCCCGCCGCCGGGCTCAGCGCCAGGCCGACACCCAGGTCAATGGCGGCGGAAAGGACAAAGCCTTCGTTATAATCGGTATGATTGCCGAGAATTTCAACGCGCCCGGGCGCATAGGCCGTGACAGCGGGCGGCGCGCCGAAGCGCCGGGCATGGGCACGTTTGATGGTTTCAATCAAGGCCATGTTCATGACATTAACAAACGGTTGCCGGACCGGGAGGGCGCGCATGTTGCGCGCCGGATACGGACGGCAGAATGCCGTCCCTCCCTATCAGGTTCTGATTAGCTCCAACAGTTCCTGCGTGCGCTGATCCAGCTGCGCCTGGGTCCTGGCTTCCAGGTTCAGCCGAACCAGCGGCTCGGTGTTGGAACAGCGGACATTAAACCACCAGTCGGCATATTCCACGCTGAGCCCGTCGAGCTCAAACTGGCGGCCATCGCGGAACTTTTCGCGCAACCGCGCGATGACCGCCGGCGGGTTCTTGACTTCCGAGTTGATTTCCGGGCTCTTGAAATAGCGATGAAAGGGCTTGATCATTGCGGAAAGCGGCTTCCGCGACTGGCTCAGCAGGTTGGCAATATAAAGCACCGCCATGGCGGAACTCTCGGTGAAATAATTTTGGCGGAAATAGTAGTGCCCGGAAAGTTCGCCCGCAAAGAGTGCATCCGCCGCGCGCATCTGCTGCTTGATGAAGGCGTGCCCCACCCGGCACATGTGCGGGGTGCCGCCATTTTCCTCGATTACTTCCCGGACCGTCCAGCTGCTGCGCAGATCGTACAGGATGGCGCCTTTCTGCTTGTTCAGGATGCTTTGCGCGATCAGGAGCGTGATCATGTCCATGGGCACGATGGCGCCCGTCTCGTCCACGAAACCCACGCGGTCAGCGTCGCCGTCGAATGCAACGCCGAAATCGTAGCCCCCCGCGCGCACCTTCCGCTGGAGGTCGGCCAGCGTTTCGGTCTTGAGCGGGTTGGCTTCGTGGTGCGGGAACGTGCCGTCCAGGGTATCATACATGGCATCCACCCGCATCAGGCCCGTCAGGGCCCCGATCTCGACGCAGCCCATGGCGTTGGCACAATCGGCGGCGATCGTGATGGGGCGCGGGAGGGCCGCCAGTTTTTTCACATGCTCCACGTATTCCGGCAGAATATCGTAGTTTGAGATCGTGCCGGGGGAGGCTGGCGCCGGCAAAAAATTCGACATTTTCACGCGCCGCTCGATTTCCTGGATGCCGGTTGCGCCGCTGATCGGCACCGCCTGCGCGCGGCACAGCTTGAATCCATTCCACTCGCCGGGGTTGTGCGAAGCCGTGATCATGATGCCGGCATCGGCGCCCAGCTTGCCGTTGGCGTAATAGGACATGGGCGTGGAGCAGACGCCCACCCGGATCACGTCGGCGCCCTGCCGGGTCAGCCCGCGGGTCAACGCCTGGAACATGGCTTCCGAGCTCGAGCGCATGTCCTGCCCGACCACCACGCGGCGGCAGTCGAGAAAACTGACAAACGCACGGCCGATTTTAAAGGCCAGGTCCTCGTCCAGGTCCCTGCCGACCACGCCCCGGATGTCATATGCCTTGAAAATTCCGGCCATAAGCAAGCCTCGTCAATATGTGAGCGCGCCAACCCCTGCTTAACAAAAAACCAAAAGAGATATTTACCATATTGCCCGGATCGGAAACAAGCTTGAACCGTTGCGCGATATGCCCGATTTTAGTTCAAACCGGCATAGGACATAGCCGGTAATTTTCTCCGAGTCAATATTCGCGCCGTGCGCGTGGTGGAATCTATTCCAACCCCGGGCACAGGCAAGACGGATTACCGCCCGCTGAAGAACATGCCGGCGGATTAACGGGGGAAAGCAAAACGGCGGGCTCAAAGAGTCCGCCGTTCCGGTAAAGATGTCCGAACCGCAATCTCACGCCCGGGCGGATTTGGCTTCGGCCACGATCTTGACAAAGCCTTCCGGGTCGTGGATGGCAATTTCCGAAAGCATTTTGCGGTTGAGCTCCACGCGGGCCTTGGTCAGCCCCTCGATGAAGCGGCTGTATGTGATGCCGTTCAGGCGGCAGGCAGCCGTCAAGCGCGTAATCCACAGACTGCGGTATTCGCGTTTCTTAAGCTTGCGATGGATGGTGGCCAGGCGCATGGCCCGGTCCACGGCTTCCGTAGCCTGGCGGTACAATTTGCTGCGCGACCCGTAAAACCCTTTGGCCTGCTCCAGGCGGCGTTTTCTCCGGCGGCGCGAGGCCGGCGCATTCGTGGCTCTTGGCATGGCGTGTTCTCCCCTTCAGTTTCCGCAAAACGGTTAAAACAGATTTTTGATGCGCTTCTGTTCCATAGGACCTAATGTACGCTTGTTGCGGGCATTGCGCTTGCGCTTGCGCGACTTGGTGGTCATTAAATGACCATGCCCGGCGCCCATATGGTTTATTTTGCCGCTGGCGGTTTTGCGGAATCGCTTGCGCAACGCTTTCTTGGTCTTCATTTTCGGCATAGGTTTGTTCCCTTTTAACGTGAAAACGTGTATTTATAACCCGTTTCAAGCAAATGTCCAGCCCTATTTAGCCGAATATTTCATCCGCATAGTCTCCGCCGCCCGGCGCGGCAAGGCGGCCTAAACCGGCTTAGAGCCTTGATTTCCCGTGGGAAGGCAAGATGAAAATACAATCCGGAACGTCGTTCCCTTGCCGGCCTCGCTCTCCACCGTGATTGTTCCGCTGTGCCGGCGCACAATGCCGTAAACCATGGCCAGGCCCAGGCCGGTGCCTTGCGCACCCTTGGTCGAGAAAAAGGGTTCAAAGCAATGCTTCTGCACTTCCGGTGTCATCCCTTCCCCAGTATCGCTCACCTCCACAATCACACGCGCGTCCTCCGGCCGGCAGCGTATTGTTATTGCGCCACCCTGCGGCATGGCGTCCGTCGCGTTGAGCACCAGGTTGGTCAGCGCTTCCCTCAACTCAACCGCGTTTCCATTCACATGCACGGGCGCGGCCGGGGTCTCCGCCCTCACCTCCACCGCAATTCCCTTCGTGTTTATCTCCTTCCGCCAACGCGCCCGGGCCAAGTCCACAACTGACTTGATCACCTCGTCCAGGTTTACCGGCCGCAGCGCGGCTTCATTCTGCGGCCGATAGAACTCCTGTAGCCGGTAAACAATGGCTTGGGCGTCTTCCGCCCCCTTCATGATTTCCTTCAAGCCCCGGGCAAGGGCTTCCCGGTTGCACAGTCCGGTCGGATGCGCGAGCAAGTAGTCGGCATTGGCGATGATCGGCATCAACGCGTTGTTGAAGTCGTGGACAATGCCGGCGGCCATCTGCCCGAGCGCGCTCAGCCGCTCCTTGTGAATCATTTGATCCTGCATCGCCTGCAATTGAGCCATGGCTTGCCGCAGGTCCTGGTTTGATTCCCGCAGTTCTTCCTCCGTCCGCTTGAGTTGGTCAAGACTCTGTTCCAGCGCGCCGTTCATCTGCTCCAGCTGCTGCATCTTGGCCTCCAACTTGCGAATCAGCGCCGAATTGTATTGCTGCAGATAGCCGACTGCATTTTCCTGTGACGCTTTGACTGGCGCGTGCGCCGGAGTATTCGCCGCCGGAGGAAGCTGCGCGGCGGGCGGGCGGCGGGCTTGATCAAGGATGTCCTGAATCGCTCGGATGATGACATCCGGCTCCTCCGGCTTGGCGATAAACCGGTCGGCCCCAAGGCCAAGCCCGAATTCGCGGTCACGTTCATCGGTGTAGGTGGCCGTATAGAAGATAAACGGGATTGACCGCAAGCGACTGTCTTTTTTACATTCCCGGCAAAAAGCGAAACCGTCCATTGTCGGCATCAGGATATCGCTGATGATCAAGTCCGGCGGTGTTGTCCGCGCCTTGACCAGCGCGTCGGCGCCGTTGGCGGCGGTGACAACCAGATAACCGTTGGCGGTCAGAAGCATCTGGAGATGGTAGAGGTTTTGCTCGTTATCGTCCACCGTGAGAATGGTCATGATGTGGTCCCCTCGTTTACAAGTTTGGGTTGCAGGTATTTTTCGATTTCGCTCCTGAACGTGTCGGGGTTGATGGGTTTCTCGATGTATCCGTTGCAACCCGCCTCCAAAGATCGCTCCCGATCGCCCACCATGGCGTAAGAAGTAACCGCCACGACCGGCACGTCCTTCAAGGCCTGGTTCTTTCTCAACTCGCGCGCCACGGCGTAACCGTCCATCAGCGGCAATTGGATGTCAAGGAGAATCAAGTCCGGCTGAGTTTTGGCCGCCAGCGCAATGCCTTCAGGACCGCTGCGGGCGGCAACAACCTTGAAGCCGTTCTGTTCCAGCAGGAATGTCTCCAGGTAAAGGTTATGCTCGTTGTCTTCGATTAGCAGAATAGTATGCTTCATGACTTAGCTCCCCGATGGATTGGCAGCGTGCATTGAAATGTGCTTCCTTTGCCCCACTCGCTTTCAACCGTAATCGTGCCGCCCAGCCGCTCGGCCAACCGCTTGCAGATGGCCAGCCCCAGCCCGGTGCCCTCGTGCTGGCGCGTCAGACCGGTGTCCAGCTGGCGAAAAGGCTGAAATAACTTGGCCATGTCCCCGCGCTTGATGCCCGGCCCGGTGTCGGCCACGGAAATACGGACGGCGGCAGGCGGCATGTGGGGCGTCGCGGGCACGATATCCAAGGTCAGCGTGATCCGGCCCTGCTCGGTAAATTTGACCGCATTGCTCAACAGGTTCAGAAGAATCTGCTCGACGCGCCGGCGGTCGCTGGTGATCAGGCCGACTTCCGGCGCGATCCGCGTGATCAACTGCAGCGACTTCTTGTCGGCCTGCGGCTTCAACGCGCGCATGACCTTCCGCACGGACTCGGCCAAGTCAAACGCCGCGTTGACAATCTCGATCTGACCGGCCTCGATCTTGGAGATATCCAGCACATCATTGATAAGGTCCAGCAAATGTTGCCCGCTGTCCTTGACCATGCGGAGTTGCTTGGTTTGCTCCGCGTTCAGCGGGCCCGCCAGTCCCTGCAAAAGGAGGCCGGTAAAGCCGATGACGGAGTTGAGCGGCGTGCGCAGTTCGTGGGACATGGTGGCGAGGAAGGCGGACTTCACGCGGTCGGCGGATTCGGCGCGGTTCTTGGCGGCGACCAATTCCGCCGTGCGTTCGATGACACGCCGTTCAAGACCGGCTTGGGTCGCCCGCAATTCCGCCTCCGTCCGATTGCGCTCGGTGATATCGTGAATGATGACCACGGCGCCGGCGGAGAGGTCATCTTGCCGGATGGGAGCGGCAGTCACGACAACTTCGCGGAACCTGCCGTCGCTGCGCTGCAGCCTGGTCTCGACCGATGCCAGGCCCTTTTCGCTTAAATGGGCATACAATTCATGCCCCACGCGGTTATATTCCTCTTCACTCTCATACAGCATCCGGGTGGACTTGCCGATGATGTTTTCTTCCGGGTAGCCGAACGTCTCGCACCAGCACTTGTTTGCGCTCATATACACCCTATCCTTCATGATGCAGATGCCGACCGGCGCGGTCCGGAATATGCCGCGCAGGGTGGATTCGCTCTGGCGCAGGGCTTCCTCTGCCGCTTTGCGCTCGGTGATGTCACGCACGATGGCCTGCAACAGGATTTCCCCATCCAGCTCCAGGCGGTTCAAGCTCACCTCGGCCAGGAATGGCGTTCTATCCAGCCGGCAGTGTGCCCATTCGAAGAATTGCGGGCCATCCGTGACGGCCAGATTGATCTTTTCCAGGGCCTTCTCCTTGGAACTCCGCCCATCCGGCTGTGTGGGCGGCGAGAATTCATAGGGCGGCGCGCCGACGAACTGTTCCCGCATGCACCCGAACATGCTCAGCGTCCGGACGTTGCAGTCAACGAATTGGTCGTTGCGCATGAGCATAATGGCTTCGCCGGCGGTCTCAAACAAAGTGCGATGCTTGATTTCGCTTTCGCGCATCATTTGTTCGGCGTGTTTCATCTTGGCGCACACGGCCTGAAGTTGTTCGTTGCGCAACGCCAAGTCGCGGGTCCGGGCCGCTACCTGGCGCTTGAGCACAAAACCCCAGAAAAGACTGAACAACAGCAACCCGGCCGCGGCTATTCCGGCGCCCTTGAGCCACGTCGAAATCCCGGCCTTAACATCCTCGGAGGTCCAGCGCCGGAGAGACCGGTAGTAAATGGAGTTCGAATTTTTCTTGAACCAAGCCAGATTTTTATCAATGGCTTCGAGCACCGCGGGGTTTCCCGCCTTGGGCGCCGCGAAAAACAGCCGCGTCGGGCTAAAAATGATGGCGGTCTCTTCAATCTTGTATTCGCGGGCATGCCTGACACCGTGAAAGCGATGGCAGATGATCGCATCCACCCGGCCTTGCTCCAGGGCCTGAAACGCATGGGCATACTCCCGGAACGAAACGATTTTTGCGTCAAGATCGAATCCGATATGGGCCTGTTCAAAAGCCGCTTGCTGTATCGAACCCTCCAACACCGCGACGCGTTTGCCGGCAAGGTCCAGCAAGGAGCGAATGCCGCTCCCCAGCCGGGCATATATCTGGAACCAATCGGACAAAACCGGCTCGTTATGGAATTTGTATATCTCGGCGCGCTGCCGGGTATAGGCCACGTCGGGCATGAGGTCAATTTCGCCCGCCGCCAGCCGATCAAGCCCCTCCTTCCAAGTCCCGGGCACGTATTTCAGCGACCAGCCCTCGCGCCCGGCAATGGCTTCGATCAGATCAACGAAAATTCCCTCGGGCTGGCCCGAGGCAGACATGGCAACTTTGGGACTGTTCTGATAGATTCCCACGCGCACAACCTGATCTGCCGACGTTGTGCTAGCAGGGAGCAGCACGCCCAGCAGACCGGCGAGCGTTAAAATCCACCCGCTGGCCAGGGACCGTCGCGCGCGGGTAACGGGATCCAGCGGCAGAACACCCGACAGCCGGATGGACAGGAGAACCCATAAGCCGGCTAACAGGATAGCGGGCAGGTCTGTCCGGCAGATTGACGTTGCTGGCCGTTTCATGGAAAAGACAACTCCTTTCCCTTGAGGATTATAATAACACAGCGCGATTGAGCGGCAAGCCCTATTATACGTCACTTGAGGGGGCACGGCTGCGTCATTCTCACTTTAGCGAAGAAGCGGCGCGCTTGCCACGCTGACGCCGACAACACGTGTTGTTTTACTTCATCCGTAAAAGATCCCAAAGCCGCCGCTTCCATGAGCCGACTTCCGGATGATAGGTTAACCTTCTCTGGTTTAACCACTTCGATCTTTTAAGAACACAGCCGTGAGGGGGATAGCGCGCGGGGCGCTTCTGCGGGGGGAGCGCCATGGCGACGGCAGGTATAATACTTTCATGCTCATGACTTCGGGCGGGCCGCTAAACCCTGAATCACGCCCTATTTTCC
>Ga0265297_10007212_pt1 | contig 15545 bp, 12 predicted proteins | sample Munlanlwell13791_FD_192502 | JGI IMG/M metagenome (GOLD analysis project Ga0265297, IMG submission 192502) | Leachate microbial communities from a municipal landfill in Southern Ontario, Canada - Leachate well 137-91 | ecosystem: Engineered > Solid waste > Landfill > Unclassified | place... | reverse complement strand
GCACGCGCATGACGCTGGCCGAAATCGAGGACGCCTTGATCGAACTGGTCAATGCCAACCTGCCCTATCTCCACACTTGCGAGACGGGGTCGAGCCAGACCATTGACGAGCAAGGTAATGTGCTGGCTCGAACGCCGGCGGTATTGTTCGTTCTCGGCGAATCCGAGATCACGCCGCGCTCGGTGCGCGCGCTCGCGAACAGCTACCACCCGCGCTGGGCGCTACTGGCCGGAGCGTCGAATTTGCGCGGCGTGGCGGAGGAGAAGAAAGGCGACCCGGCCACCAGCGAACCTGGCGTCTATCAGATCCTCGATGGCCTGCGCGCGCTGGCCGGAACCATCCTGACGTTTGATTCCGGCGGCAAGGGCATGATCGTTATCCGCAGCGAGCGTCTGGCGGCGCTTACCCGTGAAGGCACCTGGTATGAGGTCGTGCTTGAAGTGCAGACGGACTTTCAGAACGAGGCGGCGGCATGGCCAAGGTAAAGGGGCGCGGACAGGATTGGGTGAATTTCACGCTGAAGCCGGAGGCGCCCGCTCAGGTGGCGCTGGGCGGGGCACGGTTTGCCGCGCGGTTCCGCCGCGCGGATGAACCCTTTCGCGTGACGCGCGGCGAGTGGACCGTGTTTCTCGCGCCACTCGGATTTTTTATTGAGGCGGAAGCATCGCCGGCGGAACTGAAGAAATCAAAGACGCTCAAGACCGAGAATTAGCGGGAGGTAGTTTATGGCTTTTAATCCACAACGAATTTTCGAAGCATCCTTTGCCTGGAGTCCGCAGAAAGAGACGGCCTTCGGTACCGCGGTAGCCGACGCCTTGTTTACCCACGGCACCCAGCCAACGGGTTTTGATCCGCCGGCGGTGACGCGGTCGTATCGCTCCGATGCCGGGAAGGCTTGGGGGCAGGGCGCCGACCGCGCGACTACGCGCTCGGTGACGCGGCAGGATGTCGCCTACAACCTGAATTTTGAATTGTCGGCCTTGATGTTGGCGCATCTGGCGAGTTGCTGCATGGGCAAGGTGGTGTCAACGCAACTGGCCGCCGGACCGCCCGCCGCCTACCAGCACGTCATCACGTTTCAGGACCCGTTAGTCGATGGCTTGGATCTCCCCTCGACCGGGCACTTCTTCAAACCGGCGGATGATCTGGGTCTCAAAACCAAGGGCGCGGTCTGCTCGGAGTTCTCGCTTGGCTATACGCGCGGGACGCAGATCGTCAATCTCAGTTCCGCCTGGCGCGGCAACGGCGATTACGTGAATGCCGATCTCGCCGCGATTCCCACGCTCGACGCCGATACGGTCCTGGGAATGCTTTTTGAGGGTGACCTCGACGTGAAGCTCGGGACTCCGGGCGGCGCGGTTACGATTGCCGACCGCGTGGCGGCCTTCAATTTGCAAGTTGGCAACGGCGTGGGCGAGATGGACGGGCACTATCCGGGCACCAGCCTCTATCACGGCCTGGCCTGGCAGGGCCAACGCATCATCAATCCCTCGCTCACCATGTTTGCCAAGGAGACCGACGACATTCTGACGTTGTGCGAGGGCGACACTGAGCAGGAGATTGACATTAACGCCACGGGCGAATTGATTACCGGGACGAGCTATTTCTCGCTCGCCATTGTCATTCCGAGCGTGCATTTCGGCACCCCGCAAAAGGTGGGCGCCCAGGGAAATTACGTGGCCTGGGAATTGACGCCCGGTAATGAAGGCGTATTCCAGCCGACGGCGGCGGAACCGATTACGATCACGATTGTGAACAAAGAACCGGACTTTTTGCTGACCTCGTAGTCATGGCCATCGTGGCCATGTCCTCCCACGGGCAGGATGCCCGTGCTACCCAGCCCCGCCACCCTTGCTCGCGGCGGGCAAGTAAGCAACGCGGCCTTGCCTCCGCGTCTGACCCTGGGCCCCTGCATCCAGGGCGGAAGATCGGGAACGAAAAATCTGATACGGAGGCAAGGTAATGTCGGAAGAACAAAACACCAAACGAATCGCCGACCTCGAAACGAGGTCGGTGCTACCTCTCGCAATCCCCGAACGGACGGTTATGCTGCGCATGGGCGAGCGAAAGCTGCTCCACGTCTTCGCGCCCCTCACCGCCGAGGATTGGCTGGAATACGACCGCATGACGCGGCCCACCATGCGTCCGCAAAAGGATGAAAGTCTGGAAACTGATAACTCCATGCTGGAGGCGAGCGACGCTTTGTGGCGGAAGCGGATTGTGCGCGTCGAAGGCTATCCGGAAAGTTTCGCGGCGCGCTGGCGAGACCTGATGCCGCTGGGACATCGAGTGCTCACCATCAACGCTTTGGGGCAGGTACAGGCCGCGGACGACCAGGATGTGCTGCCGGATTCCGAGTCCGTAATAGTGCGGCTGGAAGCCTGGTGGAACGGGGTGTTTTTCGGCGATCTGCGGCACCATTTCCAGCGGCCGCTCGTCGAGCATGAATTGAAGTTTCACGGAGCGGCGCGGCGATCGGCAATTGTCACGCACAAAGTAGGCGGGCAACGGCGGCCCACCGCGCCCCAGAGCGCAATCGTGAGCCTGCCGCAATTGCCGACCCTGCTGAAGCTTTACGACGAGCTAATCGAGGCGGTGGAAGGCTATGCGCCCGCCGACCCGAAGAAAATGGACGCCATGCACAAATCAGCGGCAGTGCGCGGCCTGTTCATGAGTCGCACGGCGGAGTTGGAATTGCCGACGGTGGAAGGCGGCGACGATGCCGGTGCTTGAGGTTTCCCGAGATATCGCAGGGCTGGCGGAATGCGCCGCCGCGCTATTGGACTACGAAGCGCGCCGGTCGAACGCGGGTAAGCGGTCGGAGATGGTACAGCCACCACCGCTTTCGTCAGCGCATCTCGGCTGGGTGAAGTACTTGCTCGACGTCGAACGGATGATCGAGAAATCCCCGGCGCTCGCCGCTCGGCTCCCGGCGGATGTGATGCAGGGACTCACGGCCATCGCGGCGGGACGGCAGCAGTTCCGCCGCGAGCATAAGCAATGCCAGCACTGCGGGCGGTGGGCATCAATCTACGCCCCGCGTTGCGCATGTGGAGAGAAACTCTGATGGGTGCAGGGCAATTTACCGTATCCGGCGAAGTCCGGCTCGCGACCGACCAGGCCGTGGCCGGGACCAAGCAGGTGCGCTCCGAGGTCGAGCGGCTGGCCTCGACCGGCATCGCGGGCTTTGAGCGGGTGCAGCAGCGTGTCATTGACCTGACCAAGCGCATGGCGGAACTCCGTAATGAGTTGCTGCGGACCTCCGATCCCGCGCGGCAGGCGCAGCTCAATGCCGAACTCGCGAAGGCCCAAACGCAGTTGCGCGCCGCCAAGACGGAGATGCGCGGCGTCACCATGGAATCGCAGCAAGCCGTGGGCCAGGTGCAGATGCTGGCCGGACAGTTTGGCGTCCAGGTGCCCGCCGGGATCGCGCGGCTGATGTCGCGGCTGCCGGCGCTACAGGGAGCATTGCAGGCGGCGTTTAGTGTGACGGTGGTCCTTGCCTTCGGGGCGGCGATCGTATCATTGTTCCCGAAAATCGCGGACTGGATTGACCAGTTGCGCGACGTTCGGGATGTCAATCAGGAAATCCTTAACAAGCAAATAGAACTCAATCGCTATCTTGCCCAGGGCGGGAAGGAAGCGAATCTTAAGGCCCTGACTACCGAATTTGCCAACACCGCCGGACGGATCAATGAGATTAAGAATCAACTGAAGGCCATCACCGGCGAGAACTGGTCATGGCAACGGTTGAAGTATGGGTTTAATCTTTTGACGGATTTCGGGAAAAGCAGCGATCAGGTTAAGGCCCTCGTGCAAGAGATTAACCCCTTAATCGACCGCTACGACGAACTGACCTTGTTGATCCCCAAAATGCGGCTGGATGAACATAACCAATTGCTGGGGGATCAGGCCGGAAAAACCAAGGCGGCGGCGGAAGCAACGGAGAGATTGTCAGCAGCGGAGCACCAACGCCGGGCATTCCTGGAATGGGAAACAGAGGGAGGACTAGAGGCGCAGTGGGATGCTCTCTGGCAGCGGATGGACGAAGCCGAAGTTGCTTACTACGAAAAACTCGATCAGGATACCCGCACGGCCATGTTGAAAGCGATGAATGACCAGAATGCGGCGATGGCGCGCGGAGCGGCTACTAACCTGCAAATTGAAACGCGGGCGGCGACAGAAAGGCTGGCGCTATACGAAAAGACTGCCAGCCAAATCGAGCAGTTTATCGACCGGGTCTTTCTGACGGCGCGGTCGCTTTCCGACGTCTTCCGGCAGTTTTTGATGCAACTGCTGGGCAGTTTTACCAAGTGGGTCTCGCAGATGCTGGCTTCGTGGCTGACGGGGGTGCGTTCATTGAGCGGCTCGGGCGGCGGCGGGGGGGGATTATTCGGCTCGCTGCTGGGCGGGCTTTTCGGCGGCTCGGGCGGCGGCAGCGCCGTCAGTGCCCTGACCGGGGGCGGCGGAACGCTCCTGGGGGCTACCGCGGCCACGGGCGGTACTTCTATGGCGCTGGCGGGCGGCGCGGCGGGCGCAGGAACGATTATTCAAGGATTGGGATCTCCCCTGGGCGCGGCGGCGTCGCCGGCAGCGGCGATTCCGTCGGCGGCGGGCGGAGCATCCTCCGGGGCGCTCGGACGATTTGCTTTCGGCGGACTGCAATCGCTCGCGCCCATGATTACCGGCGGGGGACTCATGGCCGGGATCGCGCTCGCCGGACACGGCGGCTTGCTTTCGGGTCTGGGCGGCGGGGCGATGGCGGGTCTGTTTGGCACGAGCCTCATGGCGTCGCTAATTCCGGCGATCGCCGCCATTCCCGGCATCGGCTGGATCGCCGCCGGGGTGGGCGCGCTGGTGGGCGGTCTCGCGGGAATCTTCAAGCGCGGGCGGCAAAAAAAAGACGCCACGTCACTCGAACAGCAGTATGAGTTTGCTTCGAACGACGTGCTTAAATCCTACCTCGAGCACGAACTCGACTATGAGTCCGCCATCAGCCAGATGCAGGACATGATCGTCACCGGCCGCCAGGCGCTCACCTCCGCCGGGCTCGGCAAGTGGGGTCGCAAGGGCGCGGACAACATGACGGCGGTGATCGCCGCCAACATCGCCTACGCCGAGAAGATTGAAAAGGAACGGCAACAGCGCGTGGCGGCGTTATCCGGGCAGACGATTCCGGAGTTTGGCGCGGGCGGGTATACCGGTAATATCTCGCGCAACGGGCAGCTCGCCATTGTGCATCCGTATGAGTTTGTGCTTAACGCGGCGGCGACAAAAGCGATTGGGGTTGATGTGTTGAACGCCTGGAATCGCGCGCCGCGCTTTGCCGAGGGCGGGGCGGTCAGCGGCGCGGCGCGGTTGCCGGCGGGCAAGATCGAGGTTCACTTCCACGTTCAAGGCATTGATGGCCAGAGCGTGGCCAACTTCTTCCGGCGGAGTGAAGGTTACATCGTAAGTACCGTGCGCAAAGCCGTGATGCAAGGAGCCTTCTAGTGCCTGATTCTTCCGACCTGTTTCCGCTCACGCCCTGGTATCCGGTCGACGAGCCGGAAGCCATCGACATGAAGGAACGGTTGCAGGTGGATAGCGGCAAGTGGTTCATAGCCTCGAACGGCACCGACCTGGGGGTATGGGAACTGACCGGCGAATGCACCTATGCCGAGCGCAAGACCTTGATCGAGTTTTACGAAAATCATGCCTGCTGTGGCTGCACGTTTCGCGATCCCCGGTATTCTCCGGCGGAGGATCATATCGTGCAATTGGCCGCGCGACCGACTTTTTCGCAACCGATGAACGCGCGGGTGATCTGGAAGGCCAAGCTGGTAGAGTAGAGACGACGGTGGCCTAGAAGAGGAGACATGGCTTTGATTCTCTACGATCCGGAACCCGGCACTGAAATTTCCACGGCTTGTTGTGAGGCCGTCCGTTTGGCAATGGCAACGGGATTCGCGGTACGGCTACATTTCAACGATCATTATTTTGAGATTGACTCTCACACGGATCCCGACGAAGTTAAAAATCGTTATTTCCGCGAAATGACTTGCGTTCAGGAGCAAAACACTTTTGTCTCTCGCCTGAGTCAAAACGAACTTGATCAAGTCGCTGAAATGGTCATCGCTAAGTTGAAAAAGTCCCTGGACAAACTCTTATGCGAACCTGTGTGAGCGGCAATCCGTACCCCGTGGGCTATCGCGGCGAGATCGTGCGTCTGGCGCAGATCACGACGGATACTGCCACCCACTACTTCGCCAATCGCGAGACGGACTTTACCGGGCAGCACTACCTTCCCTGGCTGATTGTCGATGACGCCATCGAGCACTCGAAATCTTCGCCCGATACCGGTTCGCTCACGCTGCAAAACGTCGACGGGCAACTGGCCGCGTTGATGGATGCGGAAGACTGGGAAGGCGCGACCGTCATCATCTACGAATACTTTACCGGACTCGGCGCCGGCTGGACGGAAGCGGCGGAACTCACCCGCGGGCGACTGAACGCTTACGAGGCCGGACCCACTACCTGCCGCTGGGACATCATCCCGCTGTATGACACCGCCACCATCAAGGCGCCTTTGCGCCAGGTGACGCAACCCTGCCCGTTTCGGTTCAAATCGCCCGAGTGCGGCTATGCGGGGGCGGAGTCAAGCTGCGACAAAACCTACGCCACCTGCAATGTGACCATGGGGAACGCCCACCGTTTCGGCGGCTGCATTCAGATCAATGCCGCGCTTCAGCAGGCCTACCCCGCGCAGCCCTCGCAGCCGTACACGCCGGCCTCGAATCCGTTTCGCCCCGTGCCGGGCTCCATCGGCGTACCCTACTGGCCGGGGATGGAAAACGACATGCCTTACGGCGGCGCGGTTCCGGGGGTGCCTTACGGCCAGAACCCGGTGACTTATACGGCCTACACCGGAACGAGCGCCGGGCAGACCTTGCCGGCCAAGACGGATGAAGAGAAGGCGCAGTTCCTGGAAACCGCGCTCAATCAGGGGATGCCGCTGGCCTGGGGACGCCATCTGGTGGGCGGCAACCCCTGCCTGCAGTACTACGACGCGGTAGCCAAGATCACTTACCTCTTCATCATCCTGGGCGAGGGTCAATGGGACGCGCTCGAATATCTCTACATCGACAGCGTCAAGCAGACCTTGCCCGATTATACGCTCGCCCATTTCCATCCGGGACTCGATGGGGAGAGCGGCGCGGAATCCGCTCCCTCCACGCCGAATCAGAAGCTCTGTTCGTTCTTTCCTCCCACGCTTACCGCCACCACCTTTAGCCGCACGACGTATCTGGCGCTGGCGATTCCTGATGATCCCAACGCCACTACCACGAGCGATAAAGTCGCCGTCTTCGGCATCTACCGCACGCGCCGGGTGCGGATCTTCGATGCGGCGGGCAATCAAACGGCGTTCGAATACTCTGCCAATCCCGTTTGGATCGCGCTGGATGCTTTTATTTCCCTAAAACTTAAGCCGCACGGCGCGGTGAATGAAGCCTTGACGACGGCGGAAAAAGCGCAGATCAATTTCGCGATCATCAAAGATTCCGCCGACTACTGTGATACCGATATCGGCGGCGGGGTGAAGCGCTTTGAGTGTCACGCCTACTTCAAAGACGACACCACGCTCAAGACCGTGCTGGAAACCATCTGCGCCACCTGCCGGGGGTATGCCCGCGTGGTGGAAGGCAAGTTCGGTTTCTACGTCGACCAGCCGCGCGCCTCGGTCTTTACCTTTACCGCCGATCATATCATCAAGGGTTCGCTGCGATTTTCCGGGCCGGATCTGCGTTCCGCCGCCAACCGGCTGAACGTAAAGATTCGCGATCTCGAATCGGGCGGACTCGATCCGTCGCGGGACTTCGCTCCGGCCACGCTGGTCATCGATGATGAAGCCCATCAGGACAAGTTCGGGGTAGTGACCAAGGATATCGATCTGGGCGCGAACACCAAGGAACGCTCATTACGCCTGGGTACTTACTGGCAGAAGCTGTCGCTACTGCCGCGCTGGCTGTCGTTCGCGGCGACGTCGGAAGCCGGCGGCGTCGAGCCGGGAGATCGGGTTGAAGCGCCGCTCGACAAACGCTACGCCGCCGCAGGCGATTGGACGGTGATATCGGTTACCGACAATCCCGGCCGCGCCCGCAACTTCTTTTTGCAGCCGTATGACGCGGCGCTCTTCAGCGACCTGGCGCCGGCCATTCAGGAGCCGGAGGAAACCAACGTGAACCGCAAAGGGAAACCTTATAACGGCATGGATGTAATCGATCCGATGGTGCTGGCCAGCAGCGTGCCAGTGGTAGTTCCCGACGGCACCTCGGTGGATTTGAAGACCTCTACCGGAACATGGAAAGCGACCGCCGATCCCGGCAGCGGCGACTGTGAAGTCGGCTCAACCGGCGAGCCGAACGGCGAAATTTATCTGGAAACCAGCGGGGATGCCAATTGCCAATTGACTCTGCAACTACACGATCCCTGCCTGGATCTGGAGAATCCTGATTTTGAAGCGATGTTCGCCGCGCACACCTATCCGGTGAATTCTTCGGGGCCGCTGGAACAGACAACGGTAATCGGGCTCGTAAATCCGAACAATCAAGATCGCGCTTATTTTTCCGGCTCGACCAACTGGCTCACCGTGACCATCCACAACTTTATCCCGTCCGTCAAGGCCACCGCCATCCCGTTTGACACGACGCCGCGCGAATGGATGATCGTGCGCGACGCCGACGGGCTTAACTTTTATAGTAAGCTTCCGGCGGAGAGCCACTGGACGCTGGTCAATACCCATACTACCCGTATCCCGGAAGGACTGGTCACACCGTTTTTCAACATTGGCATGACCCCTGGCGGGGTGGAGCGTCTGGTGGTGGCCAACTGTCGCTACGCGGCGATGAAAGCGTGAAAAGGAGTTATGAGTTATGAGTTATCAATTAGGAATTCGAAACAGGATGGCGGCGGTTTGCTGGCTGCTGCTTTTATCACTCATAATTCATAATTCAGCATTCTGTCAGCAGCCGAGTTCGACGGCGGCGCTCTTTGCCGTCAACGCCCAATACGTCCAGGGGCGCACCTGGGCGGACTACAAGGTGAGTGCGGGCGCGGGGCTCACGGCGAATGTGGCGGCGGGGCTGGTGTGGTGCAAATCGGCGCTGGTAACCTATGCCGGCGGGACGCTGGAGATGGATGACGACACCACCAACTACATCTATCTGGACACCGCCGCCGCCTGCGCGGTCGACAGTAACACCACCGGCATCACCAGCACGATGATTCCCATCGCGCAGGTGGTGACGGCGGACGGCGCTATCACCTCCGTGACGGATACGCGCTCGATGCTGAATGCCAGCGGTGCGAGCGTTGTTTCGTCGGTGGTGAACGTGCAGGACCATGGCGCAGTGTGTGATGGATCAACCGATGCGACGACTGCGATTCAAGCCGCGCTGGATGCCATTGATACAACGCGCGGGGGCATCGTATTCTTCCCGGCCGTGGGCTGCACTGGGGCATACAAATTCGGTGCATTGACCATGCCGTCTAATCCGCATGGGTACATCACCTTCCTTTCCGACGCTGACTGGACGATTACCCACGAGATCGACTGGCTGAACTCCGACACGGCGATCATCGGGCGTGCCGGGAGCACCCACGTTACCTGGCAACTTCTGCCTGCCATGAAACTGATCAACGGCGCCAGTCTTTCCCGACCCATTGAGATTGACCCGACCGGCGGCGGAGCTTCGCCGTCAGCATATTACAGCGGGATTTTGTTGGAAAATATCGCCTTTTCCGGATTTGCCGATGGCGTCTACCTAAAGCGCTGCCATGGCACGACGATCCGCAACCTGAACGGCTCTGGTGCCAACTCGACGCTGCATATGGTCGATATGTTTGTGGCGCACATCGAGGGAGGAACCTACGCGGGTGCACTCGATCATCCCTCGATCATCCTCGAAGGCATCAAAAACGACAGCTTTACCAACATTCACATCCACGATTTGACGCTAATCGGCAGCGGCATCTATACCTATTCATCGGTGACTTCAACGCCATACAACCAATGGGACACGATTCACATTCACGATATTTTGCAGGAGAGTGCGCTAGGAAAATATGCTGCGGTATGGACAGTTGGCGATGCTCTTTATCTCCAAGGGACGCTGCTTCGGAATATTCAGATGGCCGATGTCATCACGGCCGGCGGTACATTTACGCTGACGGAAGTTGCCAGTGTATCCGGCGGAGAAACGGTCTATACCGGCACGATTACCGGCGGCGGCAGCGACGCGCTCGAAGGCCGGATTTACAAGATCGCCGGGTTTCCAACCTCAGCTAATAATGGGACGTTTTTGTGCACGGGGTCATCGACCACTACCTTGACGTTGAAAAACGCTTCGGGAGCGGCTGAAGTTCATGCCGGCACGGCCACCATCACCGTGCCACTCATTCACCTGATGGGCTCGGCCTATCTTTACAACACGGAACTCGCAGGCGCCTATAACGGGCAGGGCAATGCCTTTTTTGACAGCGCGGGAAATAACCGCGGCCTTGGGCTTTCGGTAACGGGATACGTGACCACCGCTTCCTACTCAATCGGCAACCCCTATTATTATCATTATCGTGACCAAACGGGACGCTATGCCAGCAATCGCGACTTCTGGCTGGGTGAGAACGCTGCCGCTGGAATTGCTGAGTACTACAACCCCCGGCTGACGCTGGAGCCGTCAACCGCGCAGACGGGGCTGCGTTTCAAAATGCCGGATACGTCCTACACCGATGCCACGCGGGTGCAGAACGCCAGCGGGCAGAACCTTTTTGCCATTGGCGGCGACGGCATCTTGAATGGTTCGAAGATGAAAGGCTCTCTGCAACTCGCACAACTGGCTTCGCCGGGAACACCGACGGTCACGCCCACCGGCGGCAGCGCTACCGCCTGGGGTTACAAGATCACCGCTTACGATATTCTCGGCAACTCGACGGCCGCTTCATCTGAGGGCACGACGGCGGCGGGTGCGGCGACGCTCAGCGCCTCGGCTTACAACACGCTCAAATGGAACGTCTCACCCAACTGCTCGTATTATAAGGTGAACCGCACCACAGCCGGCGGCACGCCGGCCACGACCAGCAACATCGCCATTGTACCGTGCATCCGTGAAAACCCTTACCACAGTCAGATGACCTACGTGGACGATGGGGACACAATTCTAGACGCGAACGCGCCACCCGCAACCAACACGACGGGTAAAGGGGAGTTTGCCGGATCGATTACGACGGAAAGTCGTACGGTGCCGTCGAAGGCGGCGGAGGTCCATCTAACGGGGCAGAGCGCCAGCATTTCCGCCACGACGCTTTATGCCGTGCCCTCTAGCGGAGCCGGTCAATATATGGTGGAGGTGAACCTGGCTTGCTCGGTGGCGGATGTTTCGGGAGCCTTTGTTTCAGCCACCGTGCATTGGACGCAGAACGGGATCGCGCGCTCGTGGACTAGCGGGAACTTTGATATTTATTTAGGACTCGATTCGACGGACAACGTGTTGCCGGTATTTCCGGTCACGATCTACGCGGACGCGTCAACCAACATTCAGTATTCAACGACGGTGGACGGCACACCCTCCACCGCCCGATACGAATTCCACGCGGTAGCCATGAAACACTAGCAAAGGAGGAGCAAAAGAAGATGGCAGATTTCAACAAATTCCAAGATTTTGTGGAGCAGTTGGGTAAAGGAGTTCACCAACTGCACGCGGCCGGGCATACCCTCAAGGTGTTCCTGACCAACGAGGCTCCCGTGACCACCGACACCGTCAAAACCGATATGGCGGAGATCACGGCGGAGCATGGTTATAACGCCGGCGGGGAAGACACGCAGAACGATTTTGCGGAATCCGGCGGTACGGGTTCCTGCACCGGTACGGACATCACCTGGACGGCCTCGGGCGGCACGATCGGTCCGTTTCGCTACGCTGTCCTTTACAACGATGACGCCAGCGATCGACTGATTGGCTGGTGGGACTACGGATCAGCCATCACGCTGAATGCGGGAGAATCGTTCAAGACGGATTTCGGCGCCAGCATGTTCACCCTGGCATAAAGCCCAATGGCTCTGACCCTTTCCCATTACCGGTTCGGCAAGGACGATGATACGGAGAGCGCCCACACTTGGTGGGCGCTCGAAGATGCCAACCCCGCCAAAGGTGACATCCTTAATGACACCGTCTTTCTGCTGCGCTTTTGCGTGCAGGCCAACGCTACCGGTCTAAGTAACGTCGATAACGAGTTCCAGTACCGCAAAAACGGCGGCTCGTGGACCAACATCACTACGTCTTCAAGCGTGGTGAAGGCTGTGGCGGCTGCTGCATTCACGAACGGCCAGAACTGCACCCAGCGATTGAGCGGCACCGGAACGTTTGAATCGAGTGCGGCGGGCTGCACGGAAGACGGCACTTCGGGCGGCACCAGCAATGACATCGTCGCCAACGGCAATTCCGAGACCGAGTGCGGCCTGCAAATTGTCGGCGCGGATGTCGCCGATGGCGATACGCTGGAATTCAGGCTGACCCGCGATGGCGGGACCGCCCTCGATACCTACTCCGTCGTGCCCACGCTGACGGTATATGTTGCCCCATTGCCGGAACCGCTCATCGCCCATACCCGGAAGAGCGCCGCTTCGCCGGGGATCACTACCGATGCCATCGATACCACGGGGGCGACACTGCTGGTCATCATCACCCACCATGCCTCATATAGCTCGACCGCTCCCACCGACAACAAAAGCAACACCTGGCACGCGCTGACGCAGTACGGCGAGGATAGCACTTCCGGCTGGACTAAAATCTATTACGCCTACGACACATCTGGGAAAGTGGGCACCGGGCATACCTTCAGCTGGACGGGCAACTGGTATCAGGGAATGTCGGTCCTGGCGTTCGAGGGCACGGATACCGCCTCCGACCCCTTCCTGGCGGGCAGTGATAAGGGGGCCTACTCTGGCAGCAACGTAACCACCATCAAGCCCGGCAGCGAGACGCCGAGCCAGGCGGGTGACATCATCGTCACCGGGTTTACCGATGGCGCTGGATATACAAGCTCTTTTTCAATCGATTGCGATTTTAATCTCATGGACTCGCTGCACGACGAGGTAGCGAGCGACATGGCCTCAGCGTTTTTAGAGGCTCCTAGCACCAGCGCGGTTGACCCGACCTGGACGATCAATTCATCGACACCGGCGGTAGCCATCGCCGTGTTCAAGACCAATGCGGCTGCCCCCACTCAATATACGCTCGATGCAGGTTCAGGGTCCTTCGCCGTGACGGGCACGGCCGCGAATCTTCTGCGCCACCGCGTGCTGGCCGCCTCGATCGGAACGTTCGCTTGGTCGGGCACAGCGGCCTCGCTGCTTGTTTCTCACGTCCTCTCGGCTGGATCTGGTTCTTTTGCTTGCACGGGAACGAATGCAACCCTGCAATTGACCCGCGCGATCATTGCTGGTTCTGGCAGTTTTACGATGACGGGCACGGCCGCGAATCTTCTATATCACCGCGTGCTGGCTGCCGCGAATGGAACGTTCACTTGGTCGGGCACCGCGACCTCGCTGCTTGTTTCTCACGTCCTCTCGGCTGGATTTGGTTCTTTTACTTGCACGGGGACGAATGCAACTCTGCAATTGACCCGCGCGATCATCGCTGGTTCTGGCAGTTTTGCGATGACGGGCACGGCCGCTGACCTGCTTTATCACCGCGTGCTGGCTGCCGCGAATGGAACGTTCGCTTGGTCGGGCACAGCGGCTACGCTCGCGGTTGGCCATGTGCTCGCGGCTGGCTCGGGCAGCTACGCCTTGACGGGCGCGGCCGCTGACCTGCTTTATCACCGCGTGCTGGCTGCCGCGAATGGAGCGTTCACTTGGTCTGGCACAGCGGCTACCCTCGCCGTTGGCCATGTGCTCGCGGCTGATTCGGGTAGCGTCGCCGTGACGGGCACGGCCGCTGACCTGCTTTATCACCGCGTGCTGGCTGCCGCGAATGGAGCGTTCACTTGGTCTGGCACCGCGGCTGAGCTGACTAAAAGCGGGGCTGGACTTTACACCCTGAACGCCGGATCTGGCAGCTACGCCTTGACGGGCACGGCCGCTGACCTGCTCTACCATCGCGTGCTGGCCGCCTCGAGTGGAACGTTCACTTGGTCCGGCGCCGCAGCTGAGCTGACTAAAAGTGGGGCTGGACTTTACACCCTGAACGCCGGATCTGGCAGCTTCGCCGTGATGGGCACGTCCGCTGACTTGCTCTATCATCGCGCGCTGTCCGCCTCGGGTGAAACGTTCATTTGGTCTGGCACCGCGGCCTCGCTCGCGGTTGACCATGTACTCGCGGCTGGTTCGGGCAGCTTCGCCGTAACGGGCACGTCCATTGACCTCCCATGTCATCGCATCCTGACTGCCGAGCCTGGCGCGGTTGTATGGACTGGGACAGACGCCAGTCTCCTGGTCGATCATGTGCTCGCTGTCGAATCGGGCACATTTATTTGGACAGGCATCCCCGCTGATCTGCTTAAATCTGGGGCAACGATATACGTCCTTCTTGCAGAGTCGGGAGCGTTCATTTGGACCGGGGACCCTGCGGAATTGCTGTACAGCGGTGCGTATCAAAGTCTGGCGGTTCCTGCCCGTTCTCGTTCCGGAGCAGTATCGGCGCGGGAGAGATCTGGCGGCGTTCAGGAAGCTTCGCGTAATCGTGCGGTCCCCGGCAAAAGCCGCAGCGGCAGTATAGCGGAACGGCCACGCACGGGAGGAGGTTCATAATGAGTCTAGAGCCGCTGCGCAAGCAGCCCTCAGAAGAACTAAATTACGCCATCGACTTTAGCGCCGACGTGGCTGACGGCGTGACGCTCACGCTTATCAGCTGTACGGCCGCCAATCTGACGACTGGGAAGGATTCGTCAGCAACGGTGCTGGCCACGAGTCCGGCGCCGGCGGTGGTGGAACAGACGGTAACATTCCGCATGAAGGGCGGCCTCGATCGCGAGCACCACAAGATCACGGTGAAGGTATCTACCAGCGCCGGCGAGAAGCTGGAAGCGGATCTCGATATGTTCATTTTGGAAGAGTAGCAATGATGCAAGGGAGAACATCCTCGGCATGCAGCGCCGAGGCCAATATGCAGTTGCACCTGCACGAGGCCCGTTCAGCGGGCTGCTCTCCCCGCATGTTTAACTGAGGGTTTCGCGCAGCCATATTCACCGCAGCCCTTAAACAGGGCCACGGTGGCAGCAGGCGGGCTGTGGCTCATGATTGCCAGCCCTTCGCGCCCCTTGGCGCCCTGTGGCGTAGCTGGAGCTATCCTGGCCTCATGGTATCAGGGCGCGGCTTGGGGTGGTCCCGCTGCCTAGGATTTGGCTGCCTGTTGGACTGTGGCTTTGGGGTTTGAGTAGGTGATCGGCTGGCAAGTTGGCCGATCTGGTCACTGAGCGTTCCGTTTGACGTGGCGAGGTAGTTTGGCCCTCGTACGCCAGCCGGATAGGTGTCTTTAGGCCCCCAAACGCCCCACTCGCAAATAAACCCT
>Ga0265297_10007211_pt1 | contig 15547 bp, 11 predicted proteins | sample Munlanlwell13791_FD_192502 | JGI IMG/M metagenome (GOLD analysis project Ga0265297, IMG submission 192502) | Leachate microbial communities from a municipal landfill in Southern Ontario, Canada - Leachate well 137-91 | ecosystem: Engineered > Solid waste > Landfill > Unclassified | place... | reverse complement strand
ATCATTACCAACGGGAGGCGTTTAAAAGATGTAAAGTTCGCCGAGCGCCTGATCCGGGCGGGGGTTAAGGATTTCGCGGTTTCTCTCTATAGCTGGCGCGATAAGATACACGACGCTATTACGCGGAAGAGGGGCAGCGCGCGCGATACCAAAAGGGGGCTGCTCAATCTATTCCGGCTTTCCCGCCGGTATCCCATAGGTATACGGGTAAATACGGTATTAAATTACTGGAATTGCCGGGATCTGCCCGGAACGATAAAAACTCTTTTTTCTTACGGAGTGCGTAACTTTATTGTCGCCGAACAAGTGATCATCAACAGGGAAGCAGAGCATCTTCTGGCGCTGGAGATAAAAGACGCTTTAAAACAGATACTTGGCTTGACCCTGAAAAACACCCGCCTGGTGTTCAGGGGGTTCCCTCTGTGCTTCGCGCCCATCTGCGAGGGTGTGTCCCCGGAAGGCTTTATCTTGAAAAAACAGGACCCCAGGATAATTTTAGAGAAACAGGAGATTAATACCCTGGTCAAGAAGAGCAGTTCTAAAGATAAATACCTGGGAGATTTCAGGAAATTATTTACACACGTAAAGAAATGCCGCGATTGCGCCCTGAAGAAGAGCTGCTTCGGGATGCAGAAAGCATACTTGTAAAATGCAAAAAAAACGCATCGTCCTTATAAACCCTACCAACCCGGAGCCGCCGCCGAATTATTTCGGGCCTCCTTACGGGCTGGGCCTGATCGCCTCCACCCTGTTGGAGGATGGACGGGACGTTTTGGCTTATGACTTTGACCTTGAGCCTCTGGAGGTCATGCTTTCTTCAATAGGGGGGATCATTAAAAGGGACAAACCGCGCTACCTGGGGATCTGCATCCAGAGCTGCAGCCGCGGGTCGGTTTATAAATTATTAAGCCGGATCCGCAAGATCGATAAGACACTTACGGTTATTTTAGGCGGCCCGTTCGCTTCCCTCAAATACGAGCTGTTGTTGAGGAATTTCCCGGTCGATTATGTGGTAATAGGGGACGGGGAGAGGACGCTGCCTGAGCTCTTGAATTGCCTGGAAAAAAAAGAGGACCTCAAAAAGGTCAACGGCCTGGCTTTTCTTTCGGGCAGGCGCCTTTGCCTGACCCCGGAAAGGAGAAAGGAAACCAACCTGGATTCCCTGCCCTATCCGGCTTTCCATCTATTCAGGGATTTTGACCGTAAAGTGAACGTGGCCGCGGACACGAGCAGGGAAACGCCGGATCTTATCCTAGGCAAAAGGTGCACCAGCGTCAAAAATTCGCTGCTCATGCTCTCTTCCCGCGGCTGTATTTATAATTGCAACTTCTGCCCGATGAGCGGGGTCTTTAAGGACAAGATAAGGTTCCATAGCCCGCAGTATTTTGTGGATATGGTGGAGCATTTTTACAAAAAATACGGGATAAGGAATTTTACATTCGGGGATAATACTTATACCCTGGTCAGAAAGCGGGCTCTAGAAATATGCGAGGAAATAGTCAGAAGAGGCATAAAGATAAGATGGAGCTGCATGACCCGCGCGGATTACGTGGACAGCGTTTTGCTTGGAAAAATGTCCGGCGCGGGGTGTTTTGAGGTCTCTTACGGGATAGAAAGCGGCTCGGAAAAGATCCAGAGGCTTATCGGCAAGAAGCTGGACCTGAAAAAAGCAAGAGAGGCTTTTCGTCTGACCGGGAAAGCGGGGATGCGCAGCATCCTGATGCTCATGGTCGGCAATGTCGGGGAGAGCGCGCGGACAATCAAAGAGACCCTGGATTTTATCAAGGACCTGGATCCGGATAACATTTTAGTCAAGATCGTCAAGGTATACCCGGGGATAAAAATACACGATATCTTCGAAAAAAAAGGCCTGCTTAAGAAAGATTATTACCTTTCCTGCGACCATCATCCTCCGGTATTTACCGTCAATCATTCTGAAGGAGAATTAGAAGAACTGTCCGGGATGATCCAGCCCAGGATAACATATATCCAGGTGAGCGGCGCCTGTAATAATAATTGCGTCTGTTGCCTTCTCGATAAAAAACAAAAGGATAAAAGTTTTCCGGAGATAAAGAAGGAACTGGTCCTGGCTTCGACGAGGGGGAGCATGTCGTCCTTTTCGGCGGCGAACCGTTCTTGCGCAAAGATATCTTTGAAGTCCTGGCTTATGCCGGTAAGCTGGACATCCACCACTTTTATATTTACAGCAACGCCAGGGTCTTTATTTACCGGAAACTGGCCCAGGCGGTGAATAAGACCGCTTTGCGCAAAATGATCGTCCCCTTTTTCGGATTTTCGCAGGAGCACGACCGCTCCTGCAGGGTAGAGGGGGCTTTTCTCCAGGCTATAGAGGGGATAAAAAATATCAAGAGCTTTGCCCCGCGCATCAAGATAGAAGCGGCGGTATTCATTTCCGGCCCGGGCCTTAAGACCCTGGCGGAGCTGACGCATTATCTATCCAATTCGGGGATAGATGAGTTCAGGTTTATTTTTTCAGGAGATTCCCTGGGCCTTACCGGGGTTAAAGGCAGGCTCTGCCCCGCGATATCCGGGGCAGTACGGGAATTGAAGAAAGCCCGCAAGTTCCTGGACCAGGTCAACAAGCCTTTGCAGCTGGAAGGCATCGCGCCCTGCGCGGCAAGCAGCCTCAAGGACAGACTGATCGAATACCGCTACCCGTTCAATGAGGTCATCGGCCTTGACGCAAAGATAGCCGGATCCAGAAAAATACGCGAGCATAAAAAAGAAAAATTACCTTTTTGTAAAAGCTGCCAAGAAAATGGATCGTGCGAGGGTGTATGGAAGGAGTATTTAAGGAGCCATGGAAAAAGTGAATTCAAACCTCTCTGACCAAGGGGCGAACCTAAGAAATCTAATGGTCGTTCCGACCTATAAATGCCAGATGGCCTGCCGCTACTGTTTTATTAACCGCAGCCGTCAGGATATGCCGGAAGAGACGCTTTATCGCGCGATAGACCTGCTTTTGACTTCTCCCTGCCCGGAGGTCGAGCTGCAGTTCTTCGGGGGAGAGCCTTTATTAAGGTTCGACCTGGTAAAGAAAGCTTTTTTTTACGCTGAAGCGAAAAGCAGGGAAAAGTCAAAAAAGATAAAATACTTCCTGGTCACCAACGGCCTGCTTTTAGATGAAGATAAGCTGACATTTCTGAAGCAGTACAATACCACCATAATGCTGAGCATAGACGGCGCAAGGCAGACGCAGGTTGAGAACCGCCCCCTGCTTAAAAAAGACGGCGGCCGTTATTTTAATTCGCTGCTCCGTAATTTAAAGGGCTTGCTCGGCAGGGCAGAGAAATGCTGCGTTAATCTGGTCTTTTTGCCGGGAGACATAAAAAAGTTAAAGGTTAACTTTGATTTTTTAACAAGTTTAGGGGTCAGAAATATCCGCCTTTCTTATGCCATTGGGGCTGATTTCCGGAGAAAAGACCTCTCGGAGTATGCCCGCGAGCTTAAGAAGATAATCAGGGCTGCCCGAATAAAGCGGGTGAACCTGCTTAACCTGGACGATGAAGAGCCGTGCTTTTTTATCCCGCAGATAACCATCGGCTCTTCGGGAGACGTTTATGTAGGATGCAATTTTATCCTGGAGACCGTATTTCCGGAATGCGTGGGGCTGATGTATGCCGGAGAGCTTAAGAGCATAAAAGACATCTCCCGTTTAAAGCGGACCAGGCAGGAACAATCAACGATGTTCATAAGGAAAAAACGGAAGCTGAATATCAACGTAGTTAAGAATATTTATTTCGGCATCGGTATATACGCGCTGTTAAAGTATTGGCAGCTGTGTAAAGAATACGCGCCCCTCGTATCCGGAGTCCATCTATCCGGCGCCGGGAAGGTGAATGCCCGCGGGAGCGCAAAGTGCCTGCCGATCCTGTCCCGGCAGGGCGCCTGTTGCCTGGCGGAGATCATCGCTGACCCCGGGGACCTTAGATCTTTGATCCCCTGCGCCATGTCCGTACTGGCAAGCGGAGCCCAAAAAATAAAGTTTTCGCCTAAATTAGGGGTTTTCTGGACAGAGGATAAGATCGCCGATTATTTTATTATGCTCTATAATATGATCGAGATATTACAGGAGAAGAAAGAGATAGAAATGATCAATATATCCGGCAAGGGCTCCGGCGCGCGAGGCGGGAAAAAAGCTTCCTTGACAGCTGCCATGAAGGAAGTTGTCCGGCTTTTGCCTGCGGGGCGCATTAGCGAAAAAACCATCTTAAATAACCTGGTCTTAATGGAGGTGTCCAATAGCTTCTTCGGCAAATTCCGTCAATAGCGTAATGTTCATGACTACTTATGCCTGTCAGCTCGCCTGCGAATATTGCCAGGTAAAGCAGTCGAAAGCCTTTATGCCCGCGGATGTTTTTAAGAAAGGCGTGGATCTTCTTTTGACCACGGGGAGCAATGATTGTCAATTGCGATTTTGGGGAGGGGAGCCCCTTTTAAGGTGGGATTTTATCCAAGAGGGGATAACCTGGGCAGAGAAGAGGGCCGCGGAGAAAGGTAAGAGAATAAGGTTCATGATCACTACCAACGGTTTGCTCCTGGACCAGGGGAAAATAGATTTCCTCAAGAAACATCCGGTGAAAATAATGTTCTCTTGCGACGGCGATGAGAAAGCCAACCAAGCCCATCGCCTTCTTAAAGATGGGAAAAAGTCTTCCGCCAGGCTTTTAGCTAATTTAAAGCTTCTGATAAGATCGGGCCTGCCTTATTTCGTCCATATGATAGTCACCCCTTCGACAGTCCGCGGCCTTTCCAGGAATCTTTATTTTTTAAAGGGGCTAAAAGTGGAGAAAGTCCAGCTCTGCTATCAGGACGCGGTAATATGGCCGCAGAAGGAACAGAAGATCCTGCTCGATCAGATCAGTAAGTTCGTCCTCTCCGGCGATCATTATGAATTCCTGATGAATTTCGTCAATGACTGCGAACCGACGATACTGGGGCACGAGATACTCATAGACGTGGACGGAAAGGTCTATTATGACGGCGCCATCTTTATGGAGAAGAGGTTCCCCCGGCTGCGCGGCCTTTGCCGCTTGAAGAAAGCCGACCAGATAAAAAAGGCCGATTCTTTGTACCTGCCGAGAAGGTATTTCTACCGCATATTTGAAAGCGCCTGCGGCAAGGAAGATAAGCGGGTCTTCTTAAACAATATCGATCTGGGATTTAAGCTGGATAATCTGTTCAACAGCCTTTATTATAAGCACCAGTCCCTGCATTCCAACGAGCATCCTTTGTTGATACCCATAATCAAAGGGGACTTTACCTCGCAAAGAAGCGTATTGAGTAAGTTGGGGATAGATTCCCTGTTCCTCTATCTTGAAACGCCTTGTTCAAACGACTGTATTTTCTGCAGGCATAAAGACTGCGTGGCGCCCAGCGACTTCTTTAAGGCCGAGTTGAAGCTTAAGGATAATCTGAAGATAGAGGCAAAAAAACTCTGCATAATCGGCAACGATCCTCTTTTGTATCCGGAAATACTGGAAATACTGGGTTTGGCTAAGAAATACGGCTTTAGAGAAATAGAAATAATGACTTCCGGGGAAAGCCTTTCAGATAGCGTTTTCTGCCGCGCGCTTATAAATAAAGGGGCCAGCGCTTTTTCCCTGCCGATCTTTTCCGATGATCCGGGGCTTCATGATCATATCGTCGGAAGTAAGGGGAGTTTCGTAAAGGTGATCAAGGGTATTAAGAACGCCCGGAAATATAAAGCCAGGGTCTCTATACATACGAATTTGATCAAACAGAACCTGGATCATATCCCGGCCCTGGAGAACTTCGTGCGCAAAGAGCTCAAAACACCTTTTGCCATTTTGCCCATCAGGCCTAAGACGGCTAATCTTTCCTTTGCGGAACTTATGCCGTCCTATACCGAGATCATCGATAAACTGCGCGGCGTCGATTCTCTTCTGGTCTTACCTTTATGCGTCGTCAAAAGGATCCAGAAAGATGGATCCAGGGCCAAAGGAAGCCAGATCTCCGATTCGATGAAACTTTATTTCTTGGACCAGCGTTTCCTGAAACCCGGGATATGCAGGAATTGTTCTTATTCTTCCACGTGTCCCGGCTTATTCAAGGAATACGCGCAGCTTTACGGATTGGATGAAATAAAACCCATCAGAAGATGAAAGAGATCCTGAAAACAGACACAGCCGCTTTGAACGGCGCCCTAAAGAAGATGGGAATAAAAAATCCCGATGAAAGTCCCCTGCTGGATGATGTTTACTTTACGCTGTCCTTGGCCTGCTGCTGGAGGTGCCACGTTTGCCCTTGGTGGGGAGAGAAGGGGTCTTGCCATGACCGGAAGTTCCTGGATAAATATAAGCCGGACTTGACTGAAAAGGAGCTGCAAAGGTTCACCGATGAGATCATTTCCTATCACCCTAAAAGGATCAGCCTGTCCGGGGGAGAGCCGCTGTTGTATAAGCAGTGGCATGTTCTGGCCCAAAAAGCGCATAAAAAAGGCATTAAGGTTTCTTTATTGACTAACGGCGCGCTCCTGGCGGACAACTTTGCGAAAATAAAAGGAACGGTAGATGAAGTGCATGTTTCGCCCGGTGGACCGCCGTCGGTATTCTCTTCCTATACTAAAAGGCCGTTGTCCCATTTCCAGGCGTTGATGGCAGGGTTAAAGAAGATAACCGATCTAAAAAAGAGGAACGGCAATAAGCCTTTTTTAAGCATTCTTTATACTATCTCCGAATTGAATTACGCCCATATGGAAGAACTGATAAAGTTAATGACGCGAAATAAGATCAAAATAGACCGTTACAGCTTTCAGCACATGATGTTCATCGGGCGGCGGTCATTCAAGGCGCAAAAAGATGTCTTCTTGAAAGAATTCAAGATCAAGGATATGGATTTCTGGAAAGGCTATACCTATGTTCCTTCCGGGATCGATTTCGCCAGGTTCAAGCAGGAGATCAAAAAAGTGCAAAAATACCAGAATGTGGAATTTATCCCTTATTTTCAGCCGGAAGAAGTGGAGGCTTATTACCGGGACAGCCGGGATGGCCTTCACTATTCAAATTATTGCACCGCGCCCTGGCATCAGCTGGATATTATGCCTAACGGAGACGTTTTTATATGCTTTGGTTATTTTCTCGGTAACATCCGGGATAATAGATCCTTCGCGGCCATATGGAACGGCCCGAGGGCAAGGAAGCTGCGGCAGTATGTCAGCCGCAGGCTGTTCCCCGCCTGTAATGGTTGTTTTTACCATTACAGCGACCGGATGAAATAATCCTGTTATAATAGGAACCTATGGACTATCCCGAAGACTGGTTTTATAAAAATCATTTTCTCTGCGGGAACTCTTCGCGGAAGCTGTTTGCTAAGTTGATGGGTTTATCCGGGAAGAGCGGCTTAATATTGGAGGCAATATCCTGGAAAGGTTATTTTGAGATCAGGCTTATAGACAAGAAAAGCCAGGGGTTATTCATAATAGTAGTAAAGGAATATAAAAAAGAAGAAGAATGGATGTATGGGCAATATGAAAACGATATCCTGGGCAACAATCTCATAATTTTATCCAGGAAGGGCGAATCAAGGAGCGGCGTAAAAAGGGCCCTGCGCGCTCTTGGAAAAAACTTAAGCGCCACAGCTCCCCCGGAGTTATATAAAGTAGTGTATAATGACGATAACAGTTCCTTCAGGGAAGTAGCTTACGCGGGCCCTCAGGATACGAACGCGCCGGCGAATTTTTGCAACTCGTTCTATGAGTGGGGCAACAGCAGGATGGGGCACACCTTTATGTTAAATTACAGCCTGATACTGGATGAGGACCACTGGATAGGTTTTGCCCAGCCCAGGCATGTTTTCCTCAGGTGCGGGGACGTGGAGTGCAATAACAGCGAGAGCCCTTTGAATTTCCGCACCTGCGGAAAGGAATACGCCTTCCCGTCCAGGGGGCTTCTCCATGAATCCAGGGGCCGGGATGTGATAAGGGGAAAGCGGTCTTTCAGTAAGGTGCTCCTGCGCTCCGCCATTTTCGACCTTAAAGACGAAGATATCATTATGGGGACCGATTCCAAAGTATACGAGGTGTTAAACCGGATAACCCGCGGGGATAATATCCCCGTCAATGTCCTCTACACCTGCGTGAACAAGGTTATCGGCACCGACATCATTTCCCTGATAAAGCAAATCAATAAAAATAACAAGGCCCAGGTCGTCTATACGGAATGCAGCTCCGAAAAACATCCCGGGGAAGCTTTCGCGGAACTGATGAGGAGCATAAAGATCGGGGGAAAACATAAGGTAAAGAGCAGGACTTATAACCTCATCGGATATAAGGATGACCGGGGCATGACGGAATTGACGCAGCTGCTGGAGGAGACTTTTGGCCTGAGGTTGAATATCAGGCTTCTTCCTTATGTAGACCTGAAGACTCTAAAAAATTTCTATAAAGGCCGCCTGCAGGTGCTCAACCGGATGGCGATCTACCAGGGGGTCTTTAATAATGTATTCCAGGGTTCTGACCTGGATACTTTGACGCCCCCGGCACCTTATGGAATGAAAGACAGCGTCGAATGGTTAAGGTCCATAGCCGGTTTTTTCAAGGTCTCGCTTGATAGCAACAAAGAATGGAAGAGTTATTACAGAAGCAGGATCAGAGAGTGGAAGGCGTTGACCGCTCAAGCGCGTAAATACAGGCTCGCGTTCATTATTTCAGGGGATGACGTTGAATTATTGACCAGCCCGGCGAAATACCCTCTCGGTGTGCCCATTCTAAAGTGCCTGGCGGAGATGGGGTTCGGTCTGGATATACTGCTTACTACGGGCGAGGATCTGGATAAACATAAGCAAACAATAACCGATTTCCTGGAGGGCGGCAAAAAACATAAGGTTGAAAAGTTGAGCGATCCCGGTAAAATAGAGGAGTGGATCTCGGGCTCTGGCTGCAGTTGCGTCTATTCGGATTTCCGTAATGATATGAGGATAATATCGAACGGCAAGATGCAGTTCTCGGTTTCTGATTTCCAGGAAGGTCTGGACGGGGCCCTGCGCACGCTTCAGGGGCTGCTTGAGCTTTGCGGGATAAATTTTTTCAACAGGTACCGTAGGTATAAACAGCAGGCCAGGCCTGTATTGATAGAAGGGGCATATGAAGAGGCGATTAGAAGATTTTAGGGATATCCAGAGGAAGTTGAATTATACCTTTCTTAACGGCGTCTTTCTGGTCATTAACGCGATACCGGACGCCTATCTCCTGTTGGACGCGCCGCCCTGCGGTTACAATAAGATGTATTTTGTCCATAAGACGCACGATCTCTTCTCGGACCTGAGCCGCAGGAACACCACCCACAGGATCTGCTGCACGGAAGTCCGGCCGGACGATATCATACACGAGAGGGATGATCAGATATCCCGCCTGATGTTAAGGGTGGCCAAGGAGAAGGACTGCGGTGTTGTGCTGGTCTGTTCCATGCCGATGGCCACGATCACCGGTACGCAATACGGGTTGATCGCCGATAAGGCGCAGAAAAAGACCTCAATACCGTTACTGGAGATACCTTCAAAGAGCCTGCAAATGGATTGGCTTGGCGGTTACGACGAAACGCTCCTGGCCATGGCAGGCAAGATGGATCTTAAGAAAAATTCCAAAAAGAGCGGCAATGCCGCTATAGTCGGGTATCTTTTTGACAGGAACGAGGGCGACCATATCGGGAACCTTAATGAACTGGCCAGGATCCTGGCCGGATTATCCCTGGATCTGGTATCGGTATGGCTGAGCGGCTGTCCATTCGGCCGGCTGCGCGACATCGAGAAGGCAAAAACCATCATATCCCTGCCCTACGGCAGAAAGGCGGCAAGAGAGATCGCGCGCAAAACCGGGGCGGACCTGATCGAATTAGATATACCGCTGGGGATAGAGAATACGAAGGAATGGGTCTGCGAGATTGCGCGCAGGCTGGGCCGGAGCAAGCAAGCGCAAACCTTCATCGATCACGAATTAAAGGAGGTCATCCCGGTCAATAATCTGGCGGTCCCCGAATATATCCTGGGCAAGACATTCTCGCTTTCCGCGGACCCCTATTTATGCCACTGCCTGGCCAGGACATTAACCGACCTGGGGGGCAAGATCAGCCAGGCGGTGATATTCGGGACGCCGCAGGCGGAGAAGAACATCGCTTTTTATAAGCAGCCTTCTTTCGATACTATTTACGAGCCGAGGTACGGCGAGGCCTTCGACCTGGACACGTCAAAAGCGGATATATTCATCGGCAACAGCCAGATATCCAGCCTCCTGCGCATTAAAAATAATAAAAAGCCGTTTATTGAACTGGGTTTTCCTTCCTTTAATTATCATTGTTTAAGCGTAAGCCCTTTATGGGGTTTTAAAGGATACGTCAATTTCTTGAACCGGATAATCAACTCCCGAGGAGAAGGGCATGAAGAAAGTCAATAAAATAGTGATATACGGCAAAGGCGGCATAGGCAAGAGCATGATCGCCAGTAACCTGAGCATGATATACGCCAGGCAGGGCCTGAAGGTGCTGCAGATCGGGTGCGACCCGAAACATGATTCGACGATCCGGCTTCTGGGGGAAAGGCAGAAAATAAGGACGGTCATGGATATCGTGGCCAAAAAGAGCCCGGTTAACCTGACCAGGGACGACGTAGCCTCTCTTATCATGAAAGGGAAAAATAACATCGACTGCATCGAGTGCGGCGGGCCAAAACCGGGCGTCGGCTGCGCGGGCAGGGGGATATTGCTGATGTCCGAAATATTGAGCGACGCCGGGATCATCAACGGCGGCGAATATGACGTGATCGTGTTTGATATTTTAGGCGACGTTGTCTGCGGAGGGTTCGCGGCCCCCCTAAAGCTTAATTTCGCGGAGAAGGTCTTTATCGCCATATCCGAGGAACTGGCGTCCCTGTACGCGGCAAATAACATCTCGCAGGCGGTCCTGCATTATAAAAATAACGGCATTTATCTTGGAGGGTTGATCCTTAATCTGCGCGATAACAACGCGGACTTAAAACATGTCGGCAGGTTCGCCAAAAGATTGAATGCCGATATCCTGGCGAAGATCCCCCGCAGCAAAAAGATAGCTGACGCCGAGCACAGGAATAATACGGCCGTGGAAGCGTATCCTTCTTCGGACGTGGCCCGGATATTCTCGGGCCTGGCGAAGGATATCCTGGAATGTAAAAAAACTTCCAGCCGCAAACCGCGGTATATCGGCGAAGAAGCCCTCGGGGATATCCTGTATGGGGCGCGTTGATGGCTAGAAAACAAAAAACTATCCCTTTTGAAAAACAGGCTGATGACAGTAAGTTCAAATGCGGCGGCGTTTCAGCCTATTCCGGGCGCTGGTTTTATGACCGCAGCTTTGCCTGCGGAGATTCGACGAAGGATCTCTTCAGGAAGCTGATGAATTTATCCCCGAACAGCCCCGTCTTACTGGACGCTTTATTCTGGGAGCATGATTTTTTTAAAATACGGCTCTTTGACAGGCAGGCTAAAGAATATTTCCTGGCCGCCGTCGGGCATTATCAGAAAGATAAAAAAGGGTTGTATGAGAAATACCGCTGCGCTGCCCTGCCGAACGGTTTTGTCATACTCTCCAGGGACGGCGCGTTAAAGGCGGAGGCGGAAAAAACATTATCCTGCCTTGCCGGGAATTTAGGCAGGATAAAACCGCACGTCCTGTTTGATACCGCCTATAACGACAGGAACAGTTTTTTAAAAAAACGCAGCCGGCCGGAGGATCTTCCCGGAAAGGCGCCGGGGAATTGCGGCCTGTTCGATGAATGGGGCGACAGCAGGGTGGGGCATACCTTTATGTTCAGCCGCAGCCTGCTTGACCGGATCACCCAGGTCAAACTCAGCGGCGATAAAAGCATGTCTTTGAGGTGCGGCGACGTTGAGTGTAATAATATGTATTACCCGTTCAACTTCTTTGATTCGTTCTTTATGTTCAATACTTACGGCAGGTACGTGCCTATAGCCGAACACATATTCCGTAATGACAGGGGGCAGCTTGACGCGCGGATAAGAAGCGGACGCCTGTTCAAGGATATAATATCCTGTTACGGGGCCATTGAGCTGAAAAATGAAGATGTTATCCTGGGGGGAGACGAGAAAATATACAATTTCCTGGATAAGCTCACCCGGGAGAGGAAAGGCTTACCGGTCTTTGTCCTTTGTTCCTGCATAAGCAAAGTCATCGGCAGCGACCTGGATTCCCTGGTAAAAAGAATTAACCGGAAGAACGGCGCGCGTATCATCTGCGACCAGAATATAGGCTGCGCCTGGGGGCAGGAGCTGGTCTTGAACTTATTATCGGGTTATCTCTCCGATGAAAAAAGCCGCGAAGGGCACGGCAAGAGGATAAACCTGGTCGGCTTTGAGAAAGATCACGCCCTGGAAGAATTGACCGGGCTATTGAGAAGTTTTTTCGGGATAGAGCTGAATATGGTCTTCCTGCCGGAGGTAGACCTGCGTTCTTTGGGGTCATATTATAACGCCAGGCTCCAGGTTTTAAACCCCGTGGAAATATACGCTAAGGCATACCGCCGGGTTTTCAGGAAGATGGGGATCGGGTCGGTCGAACCGCCGGCCCCTTACGGGATGAAACGCTCAACGGCCTGGATCAGGTCTATCGCGGGTTTTTTTAAGACCAGGGCCGATAAAAATAAGTCCTGGAAGGAGTATTATAACCGCAAGCTTGCGCGATGGGATGAGCTGGTCAGGGAGGCGCGCAAGTTCAGGCTGGGGCTGGTTGTCGGAGATGAGGACGCGGCGCTTCTGGTAAGCCCGGAGAAGTATCCTTTCGGCATACCGCTTCTTAAATGCCTGGAGGAAATGGGTTTCGGGCTGAACATATTATTTACCTCGTCCGAAGGCTTTGAAGAGAATAAAAAGCGAATAATGGACTTGTTTGAACATAAGGGCAGGCATAAAGTAGAGCTGTTAAATGATAAACAAGGCCTGGAGAAATGGATCGCCGGGGAAGGCGGCGATTGTATTTATTCGGATATCCGTGAGGACGCCAGGATAATGTCCAGCGGCAAGAGTTCCTTCTCATTGTTCATCTTTGAAAGAGGCATTGAAGGGGCGGTCAGGACATTAGAGGAATTATTACGGCTTTGCAGGGTATCTTTTTTTAAAAGGTATAAGGAATACGGCAAGCTAAAGCCGCATCCCATAGCCATTGAGTGAATATGAAAAAAAATAATATAGAAAACCTGCCGGAACTGCAGGGAAGGTTTAACCATACCTATCTGGACGGGATCTGCCTGGCGGTCAATGCCATACCGGATTCATATCTATTGTTGGACGCGCCGCAGTGCGGCTATGACCGGGCCTGTTCTTTGTATGTGGCCCACGACCTTTTTTCCGACCTGATCCGCAACGGTTCCAACCACAGGATCTGCTGTACCAGCGTCGGAGGCGGACAGAATATAATAAGGGACAGGAGCGATAATATCGCCCAGCTGCTGCGCAAGGTCGGCAGGGAAAAGGATTGTTCCGCGATATTCCTGGCGGCCATACCTATGGCGTTCATAACGGGAATGCAATATGACAATATAGCCAGGAAAGTTCAGAAGTATCTGAAGGCTCCCTTGATCCAGACTCAGGCGGGAAGCCTGCGGGGAGACTGGCTGGATGGTTATGATGAGACATTGCTGGCTATCGCGGGCAAACTGGACTTGAGGAGGGATCTCAAGAAACGCAATAACGTGGCCATCGCCGGTTATTTATTCGACCGTAATGAAGGCGACCATACCGCCAATGTCAAGGAACTTGGGAAAATGCTCAAAGGATTATCCTTAAACCTGGTATCGGTCTGGTTAAACGGATGCCTTTTTAGCAGTTTGCGCGATATTGAAAAAGCCGGTACGATCATATCTTTTCCCTACGGCAGGCGCGCGGCCAGGGAGATCTCCCGCCGCACCGGCGCGGACCTGCTGGAACTGGACTTGCCTTTTGGGCTGGAGAACACGCGGCGCTGGGTCAACGCGGTGGCAGTTCATTGCGGCAGGAAGCGCCAGGCAGGGACATATTTAAGAGAGGAACTGCGTAAAGTCGTCCCCTTGAGCAGGCTGCTGGTGTCCAGATATTTTACAGGCAGGAAGTTCGCTTTTTCGGGTGATCCTTACCTGGCTTATGCCTTTGCCGGGGCATTGGCAGAATTGGGCGCGGAAGTGGATCACGCCATAATTTTCGCAAGCCGCAAGGCAGATCGGGATCTTGCGCCGGACGCCCGCGCCGGATCCAGAACTCTTTACGCGCCCTTATTTAAGGAGGCATATGACCTGGACACTTCAAGAACGGACCTCTTCGTGGGGAACAGCTATATTTTCAACCTGCTCAGGTCAAAAGATAACCGCAAGCCTTATGTCGAGCTGGGGTTCCCGTCTTTTTATTACCACTGTTTGACGGAAAGTCCTTTTCTGGGCGCGCGCGGATATATTAATTTCCTTAACCGTTTAACCAACGCTTTCTGCAAATAGGGGCCGCGGGTAATGGGTAAAGCCAGCAAGATCGTGATATACGGAAAAGGCGGCATAGGCAAGAGCATGATCGCCGGGAACCTGAGCATCCTATATGCCAAGCGCGGCTTAAAGGTCCTGCAGATAGGATGCGATCCCAAGCATGATTCCACCAGGCAGGTCCTGGGCAGGGGCGGGAAGATCTCAACCGTAATGGATGTCGTATCCGGCAAGGATCTCTCCAGCGTCGCGAAAGAAGATATTGTTTTTAAGGGGGCGCGCAACGTTGATTGTATTGAATGCGGCGGGCCCAAGCCCGGCGTCGGCTGCGCCGGCAGGGGCATATCGCTGATGTTCGAAATATTAGGGAATACGGGCATAATCGAGCGCGGTAAATACGATGTGGTCATATTTGACGCCCTGGGGGATGTGGTTTGCGGCGGGTTCGCGGCCCCTTTAAGGGCGGGTTTCGCGGATAAAGCTTTTATCGTAATATCGGAGGAATTAGCTTCCCTGTACGCGGCGAATAATATTACACAGGCAGTGACCCATTACGCGTATAATGGTATCTATCTGGGCGGATTGATCCTTAACCTCCGCGATAACGGCGCGGATGTAAAACACGTCTATAATTTCGCCGGGAAACTAAACACGCGGATATTGGCCCGGATACCCCGGAGCGAAGAGATCACCGCGGCAGAACACCTGAATAAGACGGCGGCTCAAGAATATCCCGTTTCGGATATCACCCGGGTATTCTCTTCTCTGGCGGATAATATCCTCTCCTGCGGCAGGAAGGATACCGGGAAGCTGCGTCATATCGAGGAAGACAGGTTAAGGGCTATCCTTAAGGGCTAGGAATTATTATGGAACATATAGATTTTCACGTTTCCTACGCGTGCGTAAATAATTGTATTTTTTGCAGCTCCTCCGGCGCGATCGCGGAATTCAAGGGCCATCCTTTGAAGTATGAACAGATAATAAATATCCTGAAAAAGAAAAGAAAGCATTTTAAAAGCGTGAATTTTACGGGAGGCGAGCCTTCCCTCCTTGAGTCTTTGCCCGCGTTGGCAAAAGAAGC
>Ga0265297_10007210_pt1 | contig 15548 bp, 15 predicted proteins | sample Munlanlwell13791_FD_192502 | JGI IMG/M metagenome (GOLD analysis project Ga0265297, IMG submission 192502) | Leachate microbial communities from a municipal landfill in Southern Ontario, Canada - Leachate well 137-91 | ecosystem: Engineered > Solid waste > Landfill > Unclassified | place... | reverse complement strand
GGACGGATGGACTCGGCGATTTTACCGTTGCGTATCATATAAGCCTCGCCGGCGGAAAAGGTGAACATTTCCATACTGGTCGTCCCGCCGTACCAGTTCTTGGCGTAGATGCCTTCCTTGATGTCGGCAATCATGTCATCAAAGGACATCTTGTCCGGTTCGATATAAGTATTTGTCATGCGCACGATGGGCGGGAAGCGGTAGTTGATGGCGCGTGCATTGCCGGTGGGATTTTCATTCATCTTAGCGGCAGTCTCCCGCGAGTGCAGCCGCCCGACGAGTTTGCCTTCCCGGATTAAGTAGGTCTTAACAGCGCGCGTACCTTCGTCGTCGTACTTAAAGCTGCCGCGTAAACCGGGCTCCGCCGCCGAGTCAACGATATTAAGGTTCTCCACCCCGAACTGCTTGCCCAGCACCATGATCTCGCGCATGCGCTCGTTTTCAAATATAAAATCCGATTCCGAAAGATGCCCGAAAGCCTCGTGCACAAAAACACCCGCCAGCACTGGGTCGAGGACGACGGTGTATTCACCGCCCTTTACCTGCGGCGCATCGAGCAGCGCTACAGCTTTTTGTGCTATCTCTTTGGCTTTATCCTGCAGGTGGCTGATGTCTTCAAAGTTGCCGCGGCTGCCCATGCTTATCCCCACCTGCTGCACCTCGCCGTCTTTAGCCGCGATGGCTGTCAGCCGGATGGAAACGTCCGCCCGTTCCTGTGAAATCAAGCTGCCCTCGGAGTTCAGGAAGATGACCTTCTTACAGCTGTCCGAATACCCGATGTCCGAGGTCTTTATGCCCGGCGTCCCCCAGATGATTTCGTTGTATTCGTCTAAAAGCCGTTTTTTCTTCTCCAATGGGATGGTCACCGGGTTTTGCTTTACCCCGCTGGTCACCACCTCCTGCGCCGATTCGATAGGCGCTAAAAGGCTCAAGTCCGCGCCGGTGGTTTTCGCCTGCTCGATGGCTAGGGCGACGCGTTTCTTCAGCCCGGCAAAGTCGTTAAAGCTGGTAAAGCCCCACCCCCCTCTGACTAATGCCCGGACGTTGCCGCCGGAAGCGGTAGAGCGTCCCACCGACTCGATATCCTGGCCGCGGTAGGTGATGTGGCTGGTCTGGCTTTCTTCAAAGCGAGCTTCCAGGTAATCAGCTTTATCTTGCTTGAGTTCCCCGGTCATACTCCGGGCTATTTCTTCAATATTCGGCATGGAAAAACCTCGATGAAAGTGGCGTTTAGTATGGATAAGCCAAGTTTAACCAACATAGCTGGGAATGTCAATTTGAACTATGTACAAAGCGTCATCCTGTCATCCAGCCCCAGCTTACGGGCGACGGCGCTTACCTTTATCCTGAAACCCTCGAAATAGGCAGTTTTAGTCGCGGCGTCGAAGTAGATTTTTCGGTACTCGTCCATCAGGTCGGGGTGGTATTGACGGAGGAACTTCGTTAACGCGGGCCAGACGCCGTAGCGCAGGTTGAGTTTATCTACCAAAAAACTGTCCACCCCGATATCCCTCACCGCTTTAAGTAGGGCGTTGATGTTTTCCTCGCTGTCCGAGATTAAGGGCAGCAGCGGCCCGATAAAGGCGTAAGTCTTGATGCCTTTGTCTTTTGCCGTCTGCAGTAAATCCAGCCTCTCCTGCGGCGTTGAAGCCCCCGGTTCGATAATGCCCGCCAGCTTTTCGTCGAGGGTGGTGACGGTAACACCAAAATCAACGTCGCCGTCCGCCATGATATCCAGGTCGCGCCCGGCTAAAGTGTTCTTAGTGAGGGTGCTGACCGTGTAGCGGTAGTGCAGTAATATCTCCAGGCACTGTCTTGTCAGCAGAGTATCTTTTTCTATGGGCTGCCACCCGTCGCACACCGAGCTTAATATCACGTTCCCTACCGGTTTTCTTTTCACGTCCCGCGCCAGTACCTGCGGGGCGTTTTCCTTGATGTCCACAAAAGAGCCCCAGTCCTCACGGGGGTGGGTATAACGCGTGACGAACCGGGCGTAGCAGTAGATGCACCCGTGCCCGCAGCCGGAGTAGCAATTGATGGCGTAGTCGGAGAGGCCGGATTTATTCAGCAGCGACTTACATTCGATTTTACGGTATCTTATTGAGGATTTTTCCATATGAAAACCGTCTCTGGTTCAATTCTAGCAAAAACCCTTTCGCCTTGACACTTATACGTAAAAAAGACTAAACTATTAGAGGTAATTTTTCTTCTCGTTTACACTCCAGTCGCCTCAATTATGTAAACAATTGTGCAATCCGAACCATCCAATCTTATGAGAGGAGATAAGCCTGTGACCTACAAAACCTTACTCTACGAGAAAAAAGACAACGTCGCCGTCGTTACCCTCAACCGCCCCGATAAACTCAACGCCCTCAATAGTGAAGTCTATTCCGAGCTTTACGACGCTTTTAACGAGGCGGAAAAAGACGATGCGGTGAGGGTGGTTGTTCTGACCGGCAGTGGTGAAAAAGCCTTCGGCGCCGGCTCCGACGTTGCCGAGATGCAGAACATGAACACACTGGATATCCAGAAGTTCATGGCGACTATCCGCAAAACCTCCGATTTTATTTATAACCTGACTAAGCCCACCATCGCCGCCATTCACGGTTACGCTTTAGGAGGCGGCTGCGAGCTTTCCATGTGCTGCGATATGCGTATCGCTTCGGAGAAAGCGCGTTTCGGCCAGCCGGAGATTAATCTGGGACTCATCCCCGGCGCCAGCGGCACCCAGCGCCTGCCGCGCTTAATCGGGGCGGCTAAAGCCAAAGAAATGATTTTCACCGGCGATATGATTGACGCCGCCACCGCTTCAACTCTAGGGCTGGTTAACAAAGTCGTCCCGGTAGAAAAACTCATGGAAGAAGCAATGGCGCTGGCGACGAAGATAGCCAGTAAGAGTGGTCCCGTCCTCGCCATGGCTAAGATGGCGATTAACCACGGACTAAATACCGACATCGCTTCCGGGCTAGATATGGAAGCCAAGTGCGACGCCCTCTGCTTTGCCACCTACGACCGCAAAGAGGGCATGGACGCCTTCATTGAAAAACGCAAGGCGGAATTTAAGAACAAGTGACATCGCAATGTCATCCTGAGGGAGGTTAACGACCGAAGGATCTCGTGGCAGGGCGGTGTAATCGTTTAACTTGGGTGGAGGGTGATATGAGGCAAAAGAGTATTAAGAAAGCATCTTCCGGCTGAAAGCAAGATTGACAGCCGCAGAGAACTGATAAAAATATAAAACCTTAAGGGGGTTTTGTCATGGAGATTAAAAAAGTATTCGTCATCGGTGCGGGCCAGATGGGCAACGGCATCGCCCAGGTGACCGCCCAGGCCGGTTACGAAGTAATCATGTCCGATATCAAGGACGAGTTCGTCCAGAAGGGCATGGACACCATCAGCAAGAGCCTTGACCGCGGCGTCAAGAAGGGCACGATAACCGAGGCGGATAAAGCTGCCATCATCGGCCGTATTAAGACAACTACCGATAACAACAACGCTAAAGACGCCGACCTCGTTATCGAAGCGGCGCCGGAAGTGCTTGATTTAAAGAAAAGTATTTTTACTAAACTTTCCGAGATTTGCCGCCCGGACGCTATCCTGGCGAGCAATACCTCCTCCCTCCCCATCAGCGATATCGCCACCGTCGTCAAAAACCCCGGGCGCTTTATCGGCATCCACTTCATGAACCCGGTGCCGATCATGAAAGGCGTCGAGGTCATCGTCGGCAAACAGACCGACCCCGCCACCATCCAGGCCGCCAAAGACTACATCAAGAAAATTGGCAAGGAAGCTTGCGAGGCGCAGGACCACGCCGGTTTTATTGTTTCCCGCCTGGTGGACGCCCTGATGAACGAAGCGTTCTGGTGCCTGATGGACGGCAACAAACCGGAAGAGGTTGATAAGGCGGTTAAGTTCTGCCTCAACCACCCGATGGGCCCGCTGGAGCTTTGCGACCTCGCCGGCGCGGATACCGTGCTGCACGGTTTGGAGACCATGCACGCCGAATTCGGCGACAGGCTAAAACCCGCCCCCATTCTTGAGGATTTGGTAAAGAAGGGCAACCTGGGGCGCAAGACCGGCAAGGGCTGGTACGATTATTCACAGCAATAAAGTAAATAATATATATAGATATAAAGGAAGGTAAGTATGGCTAGTGATAAAGATGTTGTAATTGTAGGTGCGGTAAGGACCCCATTCGGCAGGTTCGGCGGTTCTCTTGCCAACATAGATTATTACGAGTTGGGTGCAATACCCATACGTGAGGTAATCAAACGGACCGGCGTCAAGCCGGACGTTGTTAACGAGGTATTCTGGGGTGTGGGCGATACCTCCGCCTGCCGTGACCCATATACCCCCGTCGCCGCCCGTCAGTCGTTAATCAAAGCGGGACTGCCTCACGAGACTGTTTCCATTTCCTTTGATATGGCTTGCGTCTCCGCGATGCACGCCGTTAAATTGGCGGCGATGGAAATGGCAGCTGGAGAAATCGAATCCGCCATCGCCGGCGGCGCAGCTTCCTTCGGGCAGTCACCATTGGTAGTTAGAGGTCTCCGCTTTAACGGTCACCGCCTGGCGGATGTGAAAATGGAGGACCCCCTCGTCGCCCTCGGTTACAAAGACTTCAACCCCGTCTCCGTAGATAGCGACAATGTGGCTTTTGAATACAAATTCACCCGCGAGGATATGGACGAGTGGTCCGCCCGCTCCCACCAGAACTACGGTAAAGCCTGGGAAGCTGGTAAATTCAAGGATGAAATGATGCCAATGTCTATTCCCCAGCCCAAGGGCGACCCCAAGATTCTAGACATTGATGAGCAGTATCGCGCCGGCACTACCATGGAGGGGCTGGCGAAACTCAAACCCATCTATAATACCCGCATGATTACCGCCGGCAATGCCCCTGGCCTTAACGATGGCGCAACGGCCATCTTGATGATGACCCGCAAGAAGGCTAACGAACTCGGCCTTAAAGTCCTCGGCACGGTGGTTGCCTCCGTCTCCATCGCCCTGAACGCCTCCCGCATGCCGGAAGGTCCTGGCTACGCTATGCTCAAAGCACTAAAGAAAGCTGGTCTGACCTTCGACGATATTAGAGTAATGGAAATCAATGAAGCCTTTGCTTGCGTGCCGCTGGTATCCATGATGGTGGCGGCGGACAAAGACAAGAATAAATACAAAGCGCTGCGTGAGAAAATGAATATCAACGGCAGCGCTATTGCCATCGGGCATCCCAACACCGCCAGCGGCGCCCGCGTTATCATGAACCTCATGTACGAACTGCGGCGGCAGGGCGGCGGTTATGCCATGGGCGCCATTTGCGGCGGCCTGGCACAAGCGGACGCCTGTATCATTAAAGTTGAATAACAACGCTTATATATAGTAACTAATAAGGAGTAAAGCATGGACGTATCAAGTTTCTCTCTTAAAGGTAAAGTCGCCCTAGTGCTCGGTGGGGCGGGCGACCTCGGCAGCGCGATTGCTGAAACGTTTTCCCAGGCCGGCGCCGATGTTATCATCAGCAGCCGTAAACAGGAAAACCTGGATAAAGTTGCCGCGGAAATTACCGCCAAGACCAAGGGCAAGGTTGTTGGTATTGCCGGACACCTGGGCAAGCTGGAAACCATTAAAGCTTTAGTTGACACCGTCATGGAACAGTTCAAACGTATTGACATCGTCGTCAACAGCTCCGGCTCCAGCTTCATGGTTCCCCTCACCGATATTGAAGAATGGCAGTGGGACAACGTCATGAACGTTAACGTTAAAGGACCCTTCTTCCTCCTCAAGCAGATTGCCCCTATCATGAAAGAACAGGGCGGCGGCAGCATCATCAACATCTCCTCCTATATGGGCATCCGCACCGAGGAAACGCTGGGCGTTTACTGCATCAGCAAAGCGGCGGTCCTGCACATGACCCGCGTCATGGCCAAGGAATGGGGCAAGTGGAACATCCGCGTCAATTCCATCGCTCCTGCCTGGGTGCACAGCCGCCTCTCCGAGCCCTTCCTCAAACTCCCCGGCATTAACGACAGGATGTTAAGCCAGACTGTCCTCGGACATTTCGGCGAGCCGGACGATGTAGCCGCGCTGGCTCTCTTCCTGGCTTCCGATGCCGGCAAGAACCAGACCGCTGCCTGCTTCCCGTTGGATTACGGGATGCTTACCTAATTAGGTTAGTTATAAAATAAGGAGGCTGAAAATGGCACTTCCATTAGAAGGTAAAGTTGCTTTAGTCACCGGCGCGCGCCAGGGGCTCGGCAAATCAATATCGCTGGGTATGGCGGAACAGGGCGCCGACCTTGTTATCTGCGACCGTGTTACGGACGACGGTAAACTGGACGAGACCGCTAAAGAAATCGAAGCCCTGGGGCGCAAGACGCTGACCATGGGCGGCGATATCACCATCGAAGAAGACGTCGCCAAAGTCGTTGAAGAGGCGATAAAGAAATTCGGTAAAATTGACGTGCTGGTCAACAACGCCGGCGTTACCTCGCAGGACTCTTTTGACAAGATGACTTACAAACGGTGGCGCCTTATCCTTTCCGTGAATTTAGACGGCACATTCGTCTGCACCAAGGCTGTCCTGCCGCATATGCTGGAAAGGAAGTCCGGCATGGTCATTAACGTTTCCTCTATCCTCGCTAAGGAAATTCGTATGAACATTGCCTACGGCGTAACAAAAGCGGCGGTGGAACGCTTTACCCAGGGCGTCGGGCGGGAAGTCCGCCGTGAACCCGGCGTTGCCGTAACCTGCGTCCGGCCCTACTTCGTCAAGACCGAAGTTGTCATGGGCTTTATGGAAGGGCACGACACCAGTAATTTTGAAGACCCGATTATCTGGCAGAAATATCCGGCGATGCTGGCCGCGTCCAAACCTGAAGACGTTAACGGCAAGATTTGGGATAAAGCCGCTTTAGAAGAGAAATTCGGCGTCATAAAAGTCTAAAAGTTAATGGTATCTTAACAATCAGCGCCCCGGTAAAGACGGGGCGCTTTTGCTTTAGTTTACCCGTTGTGACTTGACGTGATATTTGTGCTAAAATTTGTAAAGATTACTTTTTAACGAGGTCCGTAAATGCGAAAAATTATCCTGACAACAATATCTGTAATACTGCTGCTGGCAACGGCTCTAACCGGCTGCGGCCAATCTGTTTCCCCTCCGACTTATGCCCTACCTACAGTAGAAGCCATGCTGCAAGCGATGAACAACGGCGACTTTGAGAGTTATACTGCTTCTCTTAATGCGGAGATGAAGGAAGGAATACCTGAATACCGGTTTTTATTCTTAAAAAGTTTGTTAGAAGGAAAAATAGGTCAATACGAGTCGATGGAGCTTACCGACACGCAGGTTAACGGCACTGAGGTTACTATAACATACAAGGCAAAATATAGTTTGGTTGAAGAGGTGGTGGTAACAGCTACCTTTGATGAAAGCGGAGAAGAACCGCTGGTGAGTTTTTTTTCCTGGAAATCCAAAAAGCTGGATTTGCCCTTTGCCCAGGTGATAACCGAGATGATGCTGCAGTCATTTAACATGTCGGATTTTATAAGTTTCAGCCTCTTTATGACGGAAAATATGTATTCAAGATACACGGAAGATATCTTCAATACTTTCCAGAAATTTTATGATGCCCGTATCGGTTCGTTTGTGTCTCTAAATCTTGAAAACACTGAAGTAGAAAATGCCCAAATTACCGCGACGTATAAGGCTACTTACAGTAAAGCGGACGATGTAATTGTAACGTTAGTTTTAATCGTCAGTGGTGATTATGTTTTCGTTGACGACTTATATATCGAAGCCTCCGAGCTTTGGACGAAAAATTAGGTAAAAACGGGCGGTTGGTGGGGTGAAATATGACGGACGATAAACAGCCTGCGACCACGAAGAAAAACATCGTTACAGTCTTAAGGATTGTCGCCAGGGTCTTTGGATTTATCGTTACTGTGTTTTTCCTGATTGTCATCTGCGCCGGCGGCCTGCAGGACGGCGTCACCGTTGAGTCATTGTTTGTGATAATCCCCATAACCGTCGCTGTGGCGGGATATATAACAGCATGGTGGCGGGAATTATCGGGGGGCATTTTATTGGTGGCGGCATATGTGCTTCTAGCGATTTCTCCAAATATACACGCTCTGGTTTATGGCAACGACCTTCAGTTTTACACCGGCATATTTATCTATGGTTCACCGATTCTTGTTGCGGGGATACTATACATTGTCACGTGGCGGCTTGACCGACGGTACATAAAGGGTAGGGCGGTTAAGCAGTAAACATCCGGCTGGCCAGTTCCGCCAGCTTCATCAATAAGCCGGGGATGATTCCCAGCAGCAGCACGCCCGCGCAGCAGATTGCCAGCGCCACCTTAGGTAGGACAGACGACGGCACCTTTTCCTTTGACAGAGCAGAATCGAACCACATGACCTTGACCACCCGCAGGTAGTAGTAGGCGGATATCACGCTGTTGATGGCGGCAATGATAACCAGCCAGAGCAGGCCGTTTTGCGCCGCTAGGCTGAAGATATAGAACTTGGCCATAAAGCCCGCCGCCGGCGGTATGCCGATGAGCGAAATCAAACACAGGGTCAACGCCAGCGCCATTAAAGGCGACCGCTTGCCCATGCCGGCGTAATCTGCAATGTTGTCGCTGTTGATTTTATCGGAAATTATCACAATGGCGATGAATGCCCCCAAGTTTGTTAAAGCGTAACTCACCAGGAAGAAGAGCACGCCGCTTTCGGCGTACATAGTCGAGGACATGGCAACACCGAATGTAGCCAGTCCAACCATCAAATAGCCTGCCTGCGCAATGCTGGAGTACCCCAGCATTCTCTTAATATTCGTCTGGGGGATGGCGGCAACGTTACCCACTATCATGCTGACAACCGCCAGCGCCGCAAAAATAATGCCCCATTCGTGGCTCATCGTGAATGGCATCCCGAAGGCGCTGAAGAAGACTCTCAAGATAACGGCGAACCCCGCCGCTTTGCTCCCCACCGATAGGTATCCGGTGACGGTGGTCGGCGCGCCTTCATAAACGTCAGGCACCCACATCTGGAAGGGCACGGCGGCAATCTTAAAGCCGAACCCGCCAATCATCAGAACGATGCCCACATAGAAGGCCGGGGAGTTGATACTTGAAGCCTGAACGGCCTGCGTAATAGCCGTTAACTGTGTCTCGCCGGTTGACCCGAAGACCAGCGCCATACCGTATAGAAGTACTGCTGACGCTACAGCGCCCAGCAGGAGGTATTTAATCGCCGCCTCGGTGGATTTCTTATCTTTGAGCAGACTCACCAGCACATAGAGCGATACGCTGGCAAGCTCTAAAGCGACATAGATGGTAATCAAGTCGGTGGCTGACGCCATCAATATCATGCCCAACGTCGAGAGTAAAATCAGGGCGTAGTACTCGCTCTTAAAGTTGGCGAACTTATTTTCGTAGTCGCTGGAGCCAAGGATAACTAAGAAAGCGATGCCGAGGAACAACAGCTTGAAGAACACGGCAAAGCTGTCCGCCGCCACCATATTATTGAATAGGGCGGAACCGCCTTCGCCGGTCATCAATGCGGCGAACACTCCGGCAACGATAATCCCCGCCAGGCTCAAATATTTGGTGATGCTTTTTTGCTGGACAAATAAGTCAAGAAGTATCACCAGCACGGCGGTGGCTGCCAGAGTTATCTCCGGTTTAAACAGTTCCAGATTCAACTATTGTTTCTCCCTTGCCCTCCGCAGCTTTAGCGCAGGAGGGTTTTTATCTTTAACCACCAATCAGCTTAACGATTGGCTCGATGCCGACTTTAAATACGTCCGTTAAAACGGCGGGGTAAATACCCACCAGCATTATCACCGCCACCAGCACGAACATGTAGAATTTCTCCAGCCCGTCGGCGTCTTTAACTTTGTCGAATTCCTTTTTCACCGGGCCGTGGAAAGACTGCTGCAGCATCCACAGGATATAGCCCGCGGTGAGAACGACGCCGATGATGGCGATAATCGTGTAAACGTTAAGGTGGGCGACGGCGTTACTGGTGTAGCTGCCCAGAAAGACGAGGAACTCGGCAGCAAAGCCGCTGGTAGTGGGCAGGCCTAATGACGCCAGTCCGGCAATAACAAAGACCACCATGATAATCGGTATCTGTTTGGCCAGGCCGCCCAGCTTGGTCAGGTCGCGTACTTCTACGTTATGGATAATCAAGCCCGCCATGGCAAACAACAAACCGGTGACAATGCCGTGGCTGAACATTTGTAAAGACGCGCCGGTCAAACTCACTTCACCCAAAGCGAAGATGCCCAGCAATACATAGCCCATGTGACTGATGCTGCTGTACGCAATCATCCGCTTGATGTCTTTTTGCATTAAAGTGACCGCCGCGCCGTAAATAATGCCGATGAGTGCCAGTATAATGAGAATCTGGGCGTATTCCTGCGCCTGGGTGGGGAACATACTCACACAGAGCCTAATCATGCCGTAGCCGCCCATCTTGATGAGTACGCCGGCCAGCATCACACTGACGGCGGTGGGGGCGTCCGTATGCGCGTCCGGCAGCCATGTGTGCAATGGGAACATTGGCAGCTTCACGGCAAACCCGATGAACAGCAGCCAGAATATCGCCGCCGCCGGCATTGCTGTTTGCACCATGCCCAGTCCGCTGTTGGTGATGTCCACCATGCTTAAACTGCCGGTGGTGAAATACAAACTCAAAATACCCGCCAGCATAAAGGCGCTGCCGAGCAATGTGTAAATAACGTACTTGGTGGCGCTGTAGCCCTTCCTCCCGGAACCCCAGACGGATATCAGGAAGTACATTGGGATGACCTCTATTTCCCACATGATGAAGAACAGCAGCAAATCGAGCGATACAAACACGCCGATGATGCTGGTTTCCAGTAGCAGCAGCCAGGCGAAGAACTCGCGCGGGCGGGACGTAACTTTCCACGATATCAGTACCGCTAAAAATCCGAGGAAGGTGGTCAACAGCACCAGCGGCAGGCTTAACCCATCCACCCCCAGATGGTAATACGAGTTCAGCGGTGAAATCCAGAGGTAGCTTTCCTCGAACTGTATGCCACCCGCCGTCCGGTCGAAGGCGACAAACAGGTATATCGCCAGCGCCAGCGGTATAGCGGTAAACACCGCCGCCAGCCACTTGTAGAGCTTTTCGTCCTTGCCCTTTATCAGGGCGATGACGATGGCTCCTGCCGCCGGCAGGAAGAGTATCGTTGATAACCAGTTAAAGTCCAACTAAATTACATCCCCCATATCAATACACAAACTGCTATTATCACCAGCCCTATGCCGATGAAAATGCCGTATAGCTGTAATTGCCCTGTCTGCGCCTGCCTTATCGCTTTGCCGCCCCGCACCACTACTGCCGCTGTCCCGTTAACCGCCCCGTCCACGCCCTTTTCGTCGAACAGCTTAAAGCCGGTGAACAGGCCCTTCATCAGGCCTATCTTAACGATGACGTTTTCGTAAAGCTCGTCGAAGTAGTACTTATCACGGACCACGTCATAAACCGGCCCGAAGAATTTACCGATGGACTTGGCGGTAATCCATTTCTTGATATAAATCGCATACGCGGCAAAGATGCCGAATAAAGCGACAAGCAGCGAAATCAATGGCAGCGGCACACCGTTGACGGTATGGGTAAAGATGTTAAAGACCGCCATAAAGCCGTGCCCCGCCTCCGCCTCGTGCCCCATCAAGGAGCTGAAGCCGCCGGTGACGTTCCACCACCCAACGCCTATCGCCAGCAAAGCCAGGAAGACCAGCGGCGCTACCATTACCCAAGGTGATTCGTGGGTATGGGCATATTTTTTACCCGCCGCCGGGTCGCCGCCCTTATATTCGCCGTGGAAGGTCATAAAGATAGCGCGGAACATGTAAAACGCCGTCAGGAAGACGGTTATCATTGCCAGCCAGAATAGCACCGGTTGGCTTGTAAACGCTGTAGCTAAAATTTCATCCTTGCTCCAGAATCCTGCCAGCGGCCAGATGCCCGCCAGGCTTAAGGAGCCGATGAGGAAGGTTGCATACGTCCAGGGCATTGTCTTGCGCAGCCCGCCCATTTGGCGCATGTCGAATGTGCCGGTGGCGTGGTTAACGCTGCCCGCCGCCATGAACAGTAATGACTTAAAGAAAGCATGCGTGAACAGGTGGAACATGCCTACCGCCACCGCCGCTTTAGCAATAATGATAATTTCTTCGCCGCTGCCCAAATGCGCCCCGCTGTTTATCTCCGCGGCTACTGCCCAGCCTGCCGCCCCCAGCCCCAGCATCATGTAGCCAATCTGGCTGATGGTGGAGTAAGCCAGTACGCGCTTGATGTCGTTAGCCACCAGGCCCATCGTCGCCGCAAAGATAGCCGTAAACCCGCCGATAACCGCTACGATTCTGATGGCCTCCGGCGAGAAGACAAACATCGGCATCGTGCGTGCTACCAAAAAGACGCCGGCGCAGACCATCGTCGCCGAATGTATCAGGGCGCTAACGGGTGTTGGGCCTTCCATGGCGTCCGGCAGCCAGACGTGCAGCGGGAACTGCGCGCTCTTGCCGATGGCCCCGCCGAACAGCCCGATGCATGCCCAGGTTAACGCCGAGCCGCCCAGTACGCCGGCCACCGCCAGGCTGTGCAGTTGCGCAATATCAAATGTATGCGTGTTGAAATAGAGTATTAAAAGCCCCGCCAGGAACCCGAAGTCGCCGAGGCGTGTGACGATAAACGCTTTCTTGGCGGCATTGGCGGCCGATGGTTTATGGAACCAGAACCCGATGAGCAGGTAAGAGCAAAGCCCCACCATCTCCCAGAAGACGAAGGTGAACAGCAGGTTGTCAGCCAGCACCAGCCCCAGCATGGAGAAGGTGAACAGCGACATGAACGTGTAGTAGCGGTAATAACCGGCTTCGTCGTGGTGCATGTAGCCCAGCGAGTATATCTGCACCATCAAACTCACGACGGAGACAACGACGACCATTATCGCCGAAAGCTGGTCCATCATAATGCCGATGTGGAAGTTGAACGCACCGATGCTTATCCAGCTAACGTCAGGGACAGCTATCAAGTGTTCGGAGTTAGTCGCTACGGATATCAGCGCCCAGACGGAGAATACTGCCGCCAGCCCAATCGCCCCGATGGTTACATAACCGTAAACCGGGCTCTTACGGTTAACGAACAGTCGCAGTATCAGCCCGTTAACGACGAATGCGCCAAGCGGCAGCAGCATTATAGCCCAGACGAGTTGATAGGGTATCATAGCTTTCTTAAAATATCCTTAATCACGTGTTCTTTATCCTGCGGCACCATCACCTTGTATGGGCCGGTGGCTTGCTTGCCGGGCAGGCCCCTTTGCGGCATAACCCGCGTCGGGATGCCTTCGCCCTCGAAGCATTCCTTCCATGCCTCGGCGATGACTAATGTTTTCGCTTTTTTAACTTCTACCCACATATGTTTACCATTTCAACAGGTTAATGTTGTCTATATCAATATCCTTGTAGTGTCGGAAAATCGCCAGTATTATTGCCAGCCCCACCGCCACTTCCGCCGCTGCTACAACCATCACGAAGATGGCAAAGACCTGCCCGGTCAACAGCTGCGGCACAATGTAAGAGGAGAACGCAACCAAAGTGATATTCACGGCGTTCAGCATCAGTTCGATGCACATTAAAATGATTACGGCGTTGCGCCGTGTTAGGGCTCCGTAAAGCCCGATACAGAACAGCACCGCTGATAGGACTAGATAATGCGTCAGTCCAATCACTTCTTGTTCTCCTTATTTTGCGGGTTCTCTCGCGTGATAACTATGGCGCCCAATATCGCTGCTAATAGCAGCGTCGCCCCAATCAGCACCGGCAATATATAGCCGTTCTCACTGAATAGCTGCGTCGCCAGCGGCGCGGTGGTATCGGTCAGCGGCTCCTGCGTTGAAATGCCCCACGTACTGGTTGTGACGGCGTAAATCAATATCCCTAATAATGCCGCCCCCACGATGACCGCCGGTATTTTCAACTTGTTGGAGGGGTTGCCCTTCTGCATGCCTCCCCGCGTCATCATCACCGCTAAAATAATCAGCACGGATATCGCGCCTACATACACTAAAATCTGCACTGCCGCTAAAAAGTCGGCGCTTAAAGTGATGTATATCCCCGCCACCCCGATAAAGCACAGGATGAGCAGTAAAGCGGCGCGGAAAACGTTGCGCAGGAAGACGACGGCCAGCGCCGCCCCTACGATTACCACCGCCATTATCCAGAATGCCGCTGCCTGTCCCATTATTTCCTCTTCTCCGTTGCTTTTTCTATCAGTAGCGTCTGCTTGGGCAGTTTCTTAGCTATATCAGGATGGAAGTATCCGCTGGCGGGCCTTTGCGGGCTTTCCTTGAGCTCGTCGTTGGTCTGTACGAATTCACCCCGGCGGTATTTTGCTTTTTCAAACGAATACCCCAGGTAAAGCGCGTCGTAAGGGCAGGCTTCCACGCATAGCCCGCACATGATGCAGTAGCCCGTGTCTACGCGATAGGTTTCCACTTTGTACTTGTTATCTGTCATGTCGGTGGACGTTACTATTTCGATAACGCCCTGCGGGCACGCTTTAGCGCACGTCGCGCAACCGGTGCATTTCTCACGGTCCCATATCAGCTCGTTGCCGCGGCTGCGACGCGAGATGTTGAGCCGCTGTTCCGGGTACTGCGACGTCGAGGGACGGCGGAAGATGTGGAGGATGGTTACCGCTAACCCTTTGAGCATGCCGGTGCCGAAAAACTTAAACTGCAACTTTGCCCCACCCCGGTTTAAACATTTTTGTGCCGATTCCTATGGCTATTACTGCGACGGCGATGTTAACGCCGACGAATATCCACTGTGAAACGTCGGGCCAGACCAGGACTTCTATGGCGCTGATAAACAGGTTGATTACCGCCGCCGGGAAGAGGAACTTCCACGCCAACGCCATCAATTGGTCGATGCGCACGCGCGGCAGTGTAGCCCGCATCCATACCATCACAAAGAACACAATTACCGTCTTTAAGATGAACCAAAGCCAGGGGGGCAGCCAGGGGCCGCGCCAGCCGCTTAAGAAAATGGTAGTTATCACGGCGGACATCGCGATTGCTTCGGCGTACTCCACCAGGTAAAACATGGCGAACTTCATGCCGGAATACTCGGTATGGAAGCCGGCCGTCAACTCCGAGTCTGCCTCCATTAAATCGAAGGGGCTGCGGTTGATTTCGGCGCTGGCGGCGATGAAGAAAATCAGGAAACCCAGCGGCTGTACCAGGATAAACGGTATATCCTGCGCGTCAACTATTGCGCCGGTGGACAGCGAGCCGGTAAATATAACCACGCCGATAATCGCTAAAACCATGGGGATTTCGTAACTGACTACGGCGGCAACATTACGCATCGCTCCCAGCAACGAATATTTGTTGCCCGAGCCCCACCCCGCCATAAAAACGCCTACGGTGGATATCGAACTCACCGCCACGATGAATAAAATGCCGATGTTCAGGTCGGTCAACAGCGCCCCGTTCTGGAAGGGGATTACCGCGAATA
>Ga0265297_10007209_pt1 | contig 15548 bp, 19 predicted proteins | sample Munlanlwell13791_FD_192502 | JGI IMG/M metagenome (GOLD analysis project Ga0265297, IMG submission 192502) | Leachate microbial communities from a municipal landfill in Southern Ontario, Canada - Leachate well 137-91 | ecosystem: Engineered > Solid waste > Landfill > Unclassified | place... | reverse complement strand
AAAGTACCCTTGATAACGGAGCATACTAGTGATTCCCGACTAAAATAGTCATGTCCACCAAACGACTGCTATAACCCCATTCATTGTCATACCAGGCCAATACCTTGATTGTATTCCCATTCACCACACTCGTCATATCAGGGACATACGTTGCACTGTACGTAGAGCCGATAAAATCACAGGATACACGTTGGTCATGATCCACTTCGATCAACCCTTTAAACACTCCGTTACTTGCTTTATTAAATGCATCATGAATCTCTTCTTTCGTAACATTTTTAGACAAGTTTGCCGTCAAATCAACCACAGAGACATCCGGCGTAGGTACACGCATGGCATAACCGTTTAGCTTTCCAAGTAAATGAGGCATAACCTTACCAATCGCTTTTGCCGCACCCGTCGACGTTGGGATCATATTGAGTGCAGCAGCACGAGCACGGCGAGGGTCTTTCGCGTGTTTTACATCCAAAATATTTTGGTCATTGGTATACGAGTGAATCGTCGTCATTAGGGCATTTTCAATTCCAAAGGCATCATCAAGCACTTTACAAATAGGTCCAAGACAGTTGGTTGTACAACTCGCGTTTGAAATAATCGCTTCCCCTTTGTACTCACTTGAATTTACCCCAATGACATACATAGGGGTATCATCCTTTGCAGGTGCAGATATGATCACTTTTCGTACACCATTTTTAAGATGTTTCTGGCAGCTCTCTTGATCTAGAAATACACCCGTACATTCGATGACAACTTCTGCTCCGGCACTTCCAAAATCAACCTTATCGGCGTCGCGTTCACGGAACATTTTGACATTTTTTCCGCCAATAGAAATCGTGTTCTCGTCGATCACTTTTGCATCAATTCCACGATGAACACTGTCAAATTTTAATAAATATTCAAGCATTTCCGGTTTTGAGGTAGTATTGAGTGCTACCAACTCGATATCGCTGCGCTCTGCAATAATTTTTGCTACAATAATTCCAATTCGACCAGTTCCGTTGATTGCTACTTTGAGTGCCATGAAGTCTCCTGAAAAATTTCGATAAATATAAATTATTTTAACAAAAAATGGCTAAAAGTGGGATAAGAAAATGAAGAATGCCTCACAAAGAGGCGAGAGAGCTATTTAATAACTATACGTTACCGTAACGGGGATTTGCTTAAGAGGCTGATCGCTTTGAATACGAATTTCTTTACCTTTAAATTTTGCCGTATTCATATACCCGTCAACGACTTGACGTGTTTTTGTCGTATAAACGGTTTCACATTTACGAACGACTTGATAGGAGTTTGTCTGTGGTGTATTGTATTTGCTTCCTATATTTTGACCTGCAAGTACACCCAATACGGCACCACCGATAGTAGCGGCCGTTTTACCCTTACCACCCCCGATCTGATTACCAAGCACACCGCCGGCCGCTCCGCCAACAACGGCTCCAACAACATCTGCATTGCCTGTGCCGCCACTGGAAATAGCTTCTTTTACATCTCGACATTGTTCCGATGGCACATCTTCACTAATTGTCGAATACATAGGAGCCGAGCTGCTCACTTTAACGTATTCTGTCATTGTAAAACCCTCAGCAGACAACGTCGTTGATGCCAATGCAAGCACCAAGATTAAGGCATTTTTATTAGTTGTAATCATTTTATTTTTCCTATTTTGTATATGTTTGACATTATAAGGCGGAATCGTTAATCAAATGTGAATATTAGACTTTTGGATAAAGAAGAGTGTTAATTTTCTCATAAATATCTAAGATTTCACCCTTTTTTTCAAAAAAGCTGTTTTTATTGGCGATAAGGTGCGTCGTAGACTCCATAATCGTCTCAACCACTTCAAGACCATTTTGCTTCATCGTACTGCCCGTTTCGACCACATCGACGATCATATCCGCAAGCCCAACCAGCGGTGCAAGCTCGATGGAACCATAAAGCTTGATAATATCCGCAGCAACAGCACGCTCGGCAAAATAACGCTTGGTAATATTGACCATCTTGGTTGCAACTTTGATTTCACTTTTTGTAAAATCAGGCTTTTCACCTGCCCGCATCCCTATCGCAACACGGCATTTCCCTTTTTGCAAATCAAGGAGACGAATAACGTCCAACCCCTGCTCTTCAAGCGTATCAAGTCCAACCACCCCGATATCAGCAGCTTGATGATAGACATACGTAGCAACATCTTGATTTCGTACCAATAAAAATTTAAAATTTTCAGTTTGTAAAATCAATTTTCGATCATCAAATTTAAAACTGCTTCCGAAAATCGTCTCGAAAATTTCGAGTGTATCCTCAGCGATTCGCCCTTTTGGCAGTGCAACACTTAACATCGTGAACCTTTATCTATGAGCTTTTTCATCCCTTTGAAAATCAAGGTCTCATCCACAATAACTTCCTTCAAAAATGAAGATAAGAGATGTGCATCGCCTCCCGTTACATAAATAGGGCGTCCATAACTCTCTATCGACTGAATCAAAGGAGCTAGAAAACCTACTGTAATGGCATCAGGGGTATTTTTCGCCATTATAGTCAAATCAACCTCAAAGTTAAATGACATCGAGAGTGCCGGCGACAATCTAGCGTATGCTTCTTGCGCTGCTCGTAAACCTAAAGAGATAAATCCACCCTGATACAACCCATCACGCATCACATCAACCGTAATCGCACTCCCAGCATCCACAATCACCCCATCATCAATCGCTTCACACACCATAATCCGATCAATCCCCATCGTCGGATAGTATTTTTTCCAGTCAATTAGAGTCGTACAATTGTGCCAGTTGGGTAAATCCCCCAGCATCTCAGAAATACTGCCATTAACACAGCAATACCACATTTCATCCTCAAGTAATTCAGGTTTAAATTCCGAAAGTATCACTTTTTGGCATACACCGTTTTCAAAAATATCAGCCGTTGTATTGCCTATATCGCATAAGATCATTTATTTCTCTCCATTATTTTTACCATCGGGTGACACTCTAAAACCGTTGTTTGCAAATTATGCTTCTGCACATGGGTATAAATCTGTGTTGTAAGCAACGAAGCATGACCTAGCAACTCTTGAACCACACGCAAATCCGCACCTCCCAAGATTAACCCCGTCGCATACGAATGACGAAGTGCATGGGGGGAAACTCCCAGATATTTTTGGGTGATTTTAAAGGCTGAGATACGGCTCAACGGTTCATAGCGATAGTTCATCCATAAAACTCGTTGTTTTACGCACGGGCATGCATCTTGGTAAGCACGTAGCGCTTTTAATGCTTCTTGTGCGATGGGAATGTAGCGCTCTTTTTCCCCTTTACCGTGACGGACTCGCAACCATTCCCCTTCAATATCCTCTTCTTGCACCTCTAAACACTCACTGATTCTCGTCCCAGTCGCGTATAGAAAAAGGATCAATGCGTAATCACGCTGCCCCAGCCAATCACTTCGATCTATAGACTCAAGCCCACACATAATGGATTCAAAAGGTAAATATTTAGGGAGCGTTTTCGGGAGTTTTGAAAGTGAGAACTTGGATGATTTAGAATTAAAACGTTGACTGTGGCAAAAATCCAAAAAAGAGTTAATAGCTGATAATTTTCGATTGAGTGTCCGCTTGTTGACAATACTTGAAAGCGCTTTAAAAATAGAAGCGCTGTCTAATTCAACAAGGGATCTTGAAGCGACCGTCTCAATTTCAGTTAAATCATGACGATATGCTTCAATGGTTTTAGGACTAAGCGCTTTTATAATCGTAATGTATTCTAAAAAAGCCTCAACTCCTGATGACATTATTTTATTTCAATGTACCGATCATCGAAATAAATTTTTCCATCTCCAACAAAGATAGCGTCATGATCCATATCAATATCATACACATCGTAAGCAAGCAGATTTTTGCTCAAAGCAATCATGTATCCCCCCTGCTCTACAACATAGACCCGATCATTCTGAACACTAATTCCCACAAAATGGGCAAATGGGAATTTTTTCTTCGCTTTATACTGCAATCCAGGAGTTAGCGCGACAACTTCTCCCTGCTTGGTCGTCAACCAAATACCCTCTTCGGTATAGGCAATATCACGTACTTCGTATTTTTCACGGCTCTCTTTTTGTGATAAAGAGAGTACCGTATTGCCAGTTGAAGCAACCATATTGTTTTCAATCACATTCAAGTAAGTAATGTTGTTAAAATACTCTTCAGAACCAACAATAATTGAACGTAGCAGCTTCTTCTCGGTTGCATTTACAATGACAATTTTTCCATCTAAACTCAAGAAAACCACCAAATCTTTCAAGAAATAGGGATTTGCCATTCGGGCATCAACGGCTATGGGTGCATTGGAATTTTCTTTAAAGGTCATTTTTTTTGTTTGCAATGAATACAGTGCCATCTCATTGTTTCCAAATAAAATGGCGAGCGTATCCCCTTGAATACTTGCAGTAGCAACGGTTCGTTTTAAATCAATGATAACATGCTCACTAACCCCATCTTCAGGGATCAATTCCAAATCGTTCGTACTGTTTTGGGTAATTATCCACCCGTCACTGATATTGAGCAAACGAAAATCGGCTGAAATTTTTTGCTTTTTTTCTCCTGCTTTGGTAAGAATATTTCCATTTTTCAATACAGCACCCGATTGTGTCACTTGTGAAATAGGGGCACTTAAACGTCCTGTAGTACGCCATTCACCTTTTATATTTTCCGGTTTATAAACCTCTTTTTGAGAACAACCACTCAGCAAAAGCAGACTAAAAACACTCAAACCAATCCATAAATATTTCATCATTTCACTCCGTAATGGCTTAGCATTTGCGCTAGCGGATAAACTGCTGAATCTTCTTTTATCAACTCCAGCGACGTATGGGCTGCTTTACTGTCCCCTTTTTGAATCGACAATACCGCTAACTCAATGACCGCTAACTCTTGATAAATCGAACCTTGTTTTTTTGTATACGCTTCTAATGCCTTATCATCTTTTGACAAAACGGCACTCTCATACGTTGCAATATCGGCTACTTCTGCTGAAGTAGCACTTTGAAGAGTTTTAAGTGTTTTAATATCATTTTCACGCAACGCTCGAGACAAACTGTATAACTCATACAACGATCCACTCTGGGAGGAGAGCTCTTTTAATGCATTTTGGTCCTTAGGATTCATCAACAATGTATTCAATGCCGTATTTGCCTGCTCTGCTTTAGCCTCCTGAACCATTTGGTAAGCAACACTTCCTCCTAAACCCAAGAGCAATACAATAACGGATGCAATCATCGGTTTTTTATATTTCTTGACAAAACGCTCCGTTTTAACGGCACTTTCGAAAAATTTTTCTTCCGAATTTAACTCTTCTTTGAGGGCTTGCATATTTTCTTTTAGGCTCAAGAGGACTCCTGTAACGTATTAATATTTGTGTATTTTGCGACAATGATAACTCAACTGTTGTTAAAGTTCCGTAAAGAAGTCTATTTTTCGCTACAATAAGCCTATACATTTCACTTTGATAAGGTTACCATTATGCACGTCGATGAAACACTTTTGCAACGCCTAGAAAAACTTTCTTTTCTTCAAATACCCCAAGAAGATCGAGCACAGATGATTGAACAGCTGAGTGAAATTGTCTCTTTTGTGGATAATCTTTCCGAATTAAATACGGATGGAATTGATCCGACATTTTCTATGGAATCGACTGCAACGCTATTACGTGAAGATGTTGGAAGCATTGATCGCACCATTAATGATGATATTTTGGCGCATTCACCGCATGCACAAGAGCACTTTTTTATCGTTCCGAAAATTATTGAGTAATCCGGATGATTACAATTTATGGTATTAAAAACTGCAGTTCCGTCAAAAAAGCGTTTCAGTTTTTCAATGATCATGCCCTTGACTATACTTTTGTTGATTTTAAAACGTCACCTGTCGACAAAAATAAAATCACTCAATGGTCTCAAAAAGCCGGGCTAACCCTTCTCCTCAACACCAAAGGGACAACCTACCGAACCCTGGATCTAAAATCACTTGTTCTCAATGAAAGTGATAAAATCGAGTGGATGGCGAAAGAAAATCGTCTTATTAAACGTCCCGTGATAGAATACAATACAAACGTCATCGTCGGTTTTAATGTAACTCAATACGAAGGAATCTTTTTATCATGAATCAGCCACTCGATATTCACAAGCTCTTAAAAAGCGTTGTTGCCTACAAATCATCCGATTTGCACCTTGTTAGTCGTTCTGAACCTCAGATTCGTATTGATGGGCGACTTGTCGCTCTTAATTTACCCGTTATGGATGGAAAACAAATTGAAGAGATGGCGTATTCGCTTCTGACTGAAAAACAAAAGAAGGTATTTGAAGAGCATAACGAACTTGACTTCTCCATCGTTATTCCCGATGTAGGTCGCTTTCGTGCCAACTACTACAAAACCATGGATGATGTTGCCTGTGCATTTCGTATTATTCCGACCATAATCCCCTCCCTTGATGACTTGAATGCCAAAAAGATCTTTAAAGAACTCATTAAGCGGGAAAAAGGACTGATATTGGTAACCGGTCCAACAGGAAGCGGTAAATCAACTACCCTCGCCGCAATGCTCAATGAGATCAATCTCAATGAAGCGCGTCACATCATTACCGTAGAAGATCCCGTCGAGTTTGTTCATACCAATAAAAAATGTCTTTTTTCACAACGAAATGTGGGAAGTGATACCAAAAGTTTCTCCGCCGCACTCAAATATGCACTTCGTCAAGACCCCGATGTTGTTTTGATCGGAGAGATGCGGGATCGTGAAACCATTGCTGCTGCACTTACCGCAGCAGAAACGGGTCACTTGGTTTTTGGAACGCTGCATACCAACTCAGCCCCTAGCACTATAAACCGTATTATTGACGTATTTTCAGGAGATGAACAACCACAAGTTCGTGCTCAGCTCTCAACCTCTCTTATTGCCGTCATATCCCAAGCTCTTTTGCCAAAAATAGGTGGCGGTCGTGTTGCTGCGCAAGAAGTTATGATTACCAATCCAGCGATTGCCAACCTAATACGTGAGGACAAAGTGCATCAGCTTTATTCCCAAATGCAGCTCAATCAACAAGGGACAGGAATGACCACTCAAACCCAAGAAATTGTGGACTTTTTACGTAAAAAAATGATTAACAAAGATATTGCAATGCAGTATTCCAATAAACCCGATGAGCTGCAAAGAGTTATTGACTCAATGTAGCAAGAAGAAGAAGCATTAAATAAATATTAAATTATTGAATGCTTTGCTTTAGCTTTAGCTAACTTCTTGGAATTTTTTCTTATAATTCCCCATTATGAAAAACAAACACTTATTACAACATCATCAGCTCAAAGCAACGCCGCAGCGAATTGCAATAATCGAATTGATGGAGTATTCAGGTCACATTAGTATTGACGATCTCTTCAAAGAAATTCGAGAAAAATTCTCTTCTATCTCACTTGCCACCCTTTACAAAAACATCCATACCATGATGAGCGTGAGTTTGATACGTGAAGTAAAAATACCGGGTCAAAAAGCAAAATACGAGATTGAAAAAGTACCGCATGCACATGTCCTGTGCAAAACATGCGGAGAGCTCAAAGACATCCCTTTTGACCCAAAAACGCTTATCGAAGATACGGTAAAAAACAGTGATTATCGTGCAGATGAAGTATCGATTGTCATTTCGGGCGTTTGCCCGAATTGCAAGTAAAGGTTCTTTCTTAAGGGTGTGCTTCTCTAAGGGTATCCGCAATTAAGAAAGCAAGTTCTAATGACTGGTCAGCATTAAGTCTTGGATCACAATGCGTATGATAACGGCTCTTGAGATTTTCAGAGGTAATCTCAAATGACCCTCCAAGGCACTCGGTAACGTTTTTCCCTGTCATTTCCAAATGAACCCCACCCGCATACGTTCCTTCGGATTTATGCACTTGAAAAAACTGCTTCATCTCTTTGAGAACAGCATCTACCGGACGGGTTTTATAACCGTTGCTGGTAATCGTATTCCCGTGCATCGGATCACAGCTCCAAAGTACTTTTTTACCTTCTCTCTCGATAGCGCGAATCAAGGCGGGCATTCCGTCAGCAACCTTATCCGCACCCATGCGGACAATAACATTGAGCCGTCCCGCTTCATTTTTGGGATTAAGAATATCACACAAGCGGATCAAATCTTCAGGATCCATGGAGGGTCCTGCTTTGACACCGATTGGATTTTGGATACCGCGCATAAATTCGACATGTGCACCGTCTAACTGTCGCGTTCGGTCTCCAATCCAAAGCATGTGCGAGGAAACGTCATACCACTCTCCCGTAAGTGAATCCTGACGGGTAAATGCTTCCTCATAATTGAGCAACAATGCTTCGTGAGACGTGTAAAAATCGGTTTCACGAAGGGTTCTTGATACCTCGGATGTAATTCCGCATGCCGCCATAAAACGCAATGAATTATCAATTTGACGTGAAAGTTCCTCGTATTTTTTGGTCAGCTCATTTTGTCCTACAAAACCAAGATTCCACGCATGCACTTGATTTAAGTCCGCCAATCCACCGGACGCAAAGGCACGAAGAAGATTGAGCGTGGCTGCTGATTGATTGTATGCTTGAACCATACGATTTGGGTCAGGGATACGCGCAGCTTCATTAAATTCAACCCCATTGATAATATCGCCACGGTAGCTTGGCAGTGTTACCCCGTCGATGGTTTCCATATCGGACGATCTAGGTTTCGCAAACTGCCCTCCCAAACGTCCTATTTTAACAACAGGAACACCTCCGGCAAACGTCATTACAACCGCCATTTGCATCATTACTTTGAAGGTATCACGGATATTATGGGCATGAAACTCTGAAAAACTTTCAGCACAATCGCCCCCTTGAAGCAAAAAGGCTTTTCCTTCACATACATCGGCAAGATTCTTCTTCAAATTCCGAGCTTCTCCCGCAAAAACAAGCGGCGGATAATTTTTAAGTAGTTCTTCAACCTCTTTTAGCCGTACCTGATCGGGATAGGTAGGTTGCTGCTTTATCGGTTTTTCTCTCCAACTCGATCGGCTCCATAGATCCATTATAATTAGTTCTCCTATCACTCAAGATAGCCTAAAGGCTTATTAATTATTTATAAAGAAGGCAATTTTATCGTTTTATCCTAAAAAGCGACTGATTATGGATACCAAAAGCTATCTTTAGGTTTTAAAAAGTATAATTGCGTCATTTCAAAGAGAGATAATTTATCCTGAGAGAGTCAATGAAATCAACGCAAGTGAACCTTTTTTTATCTCTTTTTTGCAAAGAGCTCTCCTTTCATTTAGAATCTGCAAGCGCTAGGGAAGACAAAATTGCCCACGATGAATTTGTAGAAATCGTATCAATAGCCACAAAAGGGATCCTTGATCTCTATCTAAGCGGCGAACTTGATATGCATGAATATGCTTCTAACCATGAAGATAGCTACAAAGAGATTGCATGGCAAAGCATTGACTCCTATTCTCAATCCAATCATGTTTTTAAAAAAATAACAGACGATCATTCAACAATTTTAAAAGATCAAGAAAATTTAACGCTCATTGATTTCAATAATATAAATAAAAAGTTTGTGGATATTCAATCCCATCTAAGCCAAGAAGTTCAACGGGCCAATGAAATCATTCAGGATTTGCAGTCAAAAGTTGAGGCGTTAGAAATCACAACAACACTCGATCCTCTGACAAAAACATTTAATAGATATGCACTTCAAAGACATCTCACTGAATTGTTTTCTAAAAATCGCCAAACACAAGAAATTTTTATTCTCATGATTGATATTGATAATTTTAAAACCATTAACGATCAATATGGGCATATCGCTGGAGATAAAGTCCTTATTTTTATTGCTAAATTACTCAAAAAAACCCTTAGAGACGGGGATAAAGTATACCGTTTTGGAGGGGAAGAGTTTGTCATAATGCTCAACCGGACTGATCTGTCAGGTGCTCAATTGGTTGCAAACCGCTGTTTAAGTCTTTGTCGTCAAAATAAGCCTGTATTTCACAATGAACAAATTACGGTCACTTTGAGCATTGGGCTCACCCAAATACGGAATGATGATGCAATGAACGAACTAATTCATCGCGCAGATATTGCGCTCTATCGCGCTAAAAGTAAAGGAAAAGACACAATGGAGACAGAATTATAATGGACTTAAATTATTTTGATGTGGCGGTGGGGTCCATCGTATTATTATTAGGGCTTAAGGGGTTATTGAATGGTTTTTCAAAAGAACTCTTTGGACTCATCGGGATTGTTGGCGGACTCTTTGTTGCCTCTCATATCGGTGGTGCGATTGGCAAATTTTTAAATGATCTCATCTTTGATTTTGAAACAACTACTGCTATTAACCTCATGGGTTTCGTTTTCAGCGTAGGTATCTTTTGGCTCCTTATGGTGGCATTGGGTGCTGGATTTAAACGTCTTAGTTCGCTCAGTGGGCTGGGGAGTGTAGACCGGATATTAGGCTTTGTCGTGGGAGCGAGCAAATTCTTTTTTATCCTTTCTGTTATTATTTACGCTCTTTTTAGTGTTACGGCTATCCGTGAAAATTTTGGTGAAAAGATGAGAAGCAGTATCTTTTTTGAACCTATGTTTGCTACGGGAAATTTCATTTTACACATAGAAACCAAGGATGTTACAGGACTAATAGACTCCAACGAGAGTGATGAAAACCCATCCCTCTCTTCATCCATTAAAAAGGAGAAATAGCCCTATGGGTTCCTTAACTGATTTTACAGAACGTACGGTTGAATACGCTAAATTACTCAGCGATTTCAAGCAACTTCTCAAAGCTAACAGTTTAAAGTTCACCATTCAGCGTGAAGTGATTTTGGAGATGCTTTACAATTCAGATGAACATCTGACACCCGAAGGACTGCATCATCTTATCCAAGAAAAACACCCCGATTTAAACACGGGAATTGCAACGGTTTATCGCACTCTCTCACTTCTCGAAGATTCTGAGATGGTGACATCTCTCTCATTTGGAGCGCAAGGCAAAAAGTATGAACTGGGTGCAAAAGATCATCACGATCACATAATCTGCACGAAATGCGGCAGTATTAGCGAATTTGTGGATGAAGAGATTGAGTTAAGACAGAAAAAAATTGCCCAAGAGCTTGGATTTGCGATGCAAGAACACTCTATGCAAATTTATGGCATTTGTAAAACATGCCAAACGAAAAAATAAAGGGAATTTATTGTGACATTCGATAATCAATATGTAGTTCAACGAATCGAGAAAGCTAATCAATTGCGAGAAGCAGGAATCGATCCATACGCCAATGATTCTGCCCGTAACACAACCATTGAAAAGTTTAATAACGTCAATTCTGATCTTTTTCACAAAGAAGAAAAACGGGATGAACATCGTCATTATATCGTTGCAGGACGTATCAAACTCTACCGTTTAATGGGTAAAGCGAGCTTTGTTAAAATCGAAGATGAAAGCGGAATGCTCCAAATTTACGTTGCACGTGACAATCTTCCTGAAAATTTTTACAATGACATCTTTAAAAAGCTTATTGAAGTGGGTGATATTATCGAGGTAAGCGGGTATCCGTTTGTTACCCAACAAGGCGAGTTATCACTTCATGTCGATACCTTAAAAATCCTCACCAAAGCCATTTCACCTCTCCCTGAAAAATTCCACGGGATTACCGATAAAGAGATGCGCTATCGCCAACGCTATCTTGATCTTATTATGAATTCTGAAGTGCGTAAAACGTTTCATATTCGTTCAAAAGTCATCAGCTTAACCCGTCGTTTTTTCGAGGATAAAGGATTTTTAGAAGTCGAAACACCTATGATGCACCCCATAGCAGGAGGTGCGAATGCCAAGCCGTTTGTTACCCATCATAATGCATTAGGAATTGATCGATTTTTACGTATCGCGCCTGAGTTGTATCTCAAACGTCTCATTGTCGGCGGATTCGAAGCGGTGTTTGAAATCAACCGTAATTTTCGTAATGAAGGGATGGATGCAACTCACAATCCTGAGTTTACCTCTATTGAATTTTATTGGGCGTACAAAACGTACAAAGATCTCATTGAAATCACAAAAGAGTATTTTGACTATCTGTTCGATCACCTCAATTTGCCTAAACGTCTCCCGTATGGCGATTTTGAGATCGATTTTGACCAATTCACCGAAATCGAACTTATTAAAAGTTTGAGCATTATCGGCGGTGTCCCTGAAAATGTCGTCAATGATAAAGAAGCTATTTTAGACTATTTGCGTTCTCATAAACTCGAAGCTAAAACAACACTCAATCTTGGACAGCTTCAAGGTGAACTCTTTGATGAATTCGTTGAAGCAAAACTTATTAACCCGACCTTCATCACCCATTATCCGGTTGAGATTTCACCGCTTGCCCGTCGCAATAATGAACGCCCAGAACTTACCGACCGTTTTGAACTCTTCATCGCAGGTCGTGAAATCGCCAATGCCTTTAGTGAGCTTAATGACCCCATCGATCAGCTAGAGCGTTTCAACGGCCAAATGGCTGCTAAAGAGTGTGGGGATGATGAAGCCCACGAGATGGACGAAGATTTTGTCACTGCCCTCTCCTACGGAATGGCGCCCACAGCAGGTCAGGGAATCGGAATCGATCGCCTTGTCATGATGCTGACCAATCAACACTCAATTCGGGATGTTTTACTCTTTCCCGCTATGAAACCCCAAAACAACAATCTTAACAACGGAGAACCCAATGAGCTTTCTTAAAGAATACGACAACGAAATTTTCACCCTATGTGAGCAAGAGCTTGAACGTCAAACTGACCATTTAGAGATGATTGCCTCTGAAAACTTTACCCTTCCAGCAGTTATGGAAGCAATGGGAAGTGTATTTACCAACAAATACGCTGAGGGTTACCCTGCTAAACGTTATTACGGCGGATGCGAATACGCCGATGGTGTTGAGCAATTGGCGATTGACCGAGCCTGCGAGCTTTTTGGGTGCAACTATGCCAACGTACAACCTCATTCAGGTTCGTCTGCCAACGGTGCGGTGTATGCTGCATTATTACAGGCGGGAGATAAATTACTGGGAATGGATCTCAGCCACGGTGGTCATTTAACCCACGGTTCAAAAGTAAGCTTTTCAGGTAAAAACTATCACAGTTTTTCATACGGTGTAGAACTTGATGGTCGTATCAATTATGATCGTGTCTTAGACATCGCCAAAATTGTTCAGCCAAAAATCATCGTTTGTGGTGCTTCTGCTTATGCACGTGAAATCGATTTTGCCAAGTTTCGTGAAATTGCCGATGCGGTTGGAGCACTGTTGTTTGCAGACATCGCCCATATCGCAGGTCTCGTGTGCGCAGGCGAGCACCCAAGCCCATTCCCTCATGCGCACGTAGTCACCACAACAACGCATAAAACTCTCGCAGGTCCTCGCGGCGGTATGATTATGACCAATGATGAAGAGATTGCCAAAAAAATCAATTCGGCTATTTTCCCGGCGCTCCAAGGTGGACCATTGGTTCATGTTATCGCAGCCAAAGCCGTCGGGTTCAAATACAATCTGTCACCTGAATGGAAAGTATACGCCAAGCAAGTCAAAGCCAATGCAGCCGTTCTTGCGGATGTGTTAATCAAACGCGGTTACGATATTGTCAGCGGGGGAACTGACAATCATCTCATCTTGGTCTCTTTTTTAAACAAATCCTTTAGCGGTAAAGAAGCTGATGCAGCACTTGGACGTGCGGGGATTACCGTTAATAAAAATACCGTTCCGGGTGAAACACGTTCACCGTTTGTCACTTCAGGTATCCGTATCGGAAGTCCTGCCCTTACGTCACGCGGGATGAAAGAAAAAGAGTTTGAAATAATTGCCAATAAAATTGCCGATGTTTTAGATGATATTGAAAACGAAGAGAATCAAAAAGCCATTAAAGAAGAGCTTCAAGCCCTGGCACGCGGATTTATTATTTATACACAATCTACGTATTAAGAACCGTTGCCCCCATTGGGCAAAAATAGCAATGTGAGACAAGGAGGTTTAAAGATGACATCAATGGATATGAAACTTATCAAAATGCTTACCGATCACTATTGGATGAAGCGCGATACTGTGGTTGATAAGATTGAGTTCAAAGGTCGTACTTTTTACAATAAATACGAAAAGATACCTAAAACTTTAACGCAAACGCTTATCGATCAACATCTTAAAAAACAAATTACTCTGGCTCACTCCCTCATCAATCAATTTGGTAAAGTTGAAAACATTGTTATTGATTACAATGGTACGGATACGCAACGCTTTTACCATAAGGCACAATTATTGCTTAGAGAAGAAGGATTTATTAATTTTACCGCTTTTGAGACAAAAACGCCTGGGCATTTGCATGTGTATATTCACAAAGGGCATACAACATTGCAAGAAGCGATTCAATTGGGTAAGATGCTTTCATTGAAACTTGCTGCCAAACAACCAAAGCAGTGGCGAATGTTTCCTGCGGATGATTTACCGCCGGAATACAACATTCTCAATCTACCCTACGAAGTCTACGCCAAAGAGCGTGGCGCTTCGTGGTCAAAACATTTATAGGAGTACACCATGGAAGAAAAAAACGAACTTAATGATATTATCTTGAATAAAGGTGGGTCAAGCTCAGGAAGTAAGAAGCTGTTGCTGGCAATTGCAACATTGACCCTTATCCTCATTATTGTTTTAGTTATTATGAACTCACTCAAAAATGATGAAGTTCAAAAAGCTCCTCAAGCAATTCTTCCGCCAGAGCCCAGTGCACCAACCGAAATTATTAATGATCCGCTTTTTGAGCCCGTAGAAGTGATTCAAGAGGGGAATGAAAGTGCAAAAACTCAAACATTAGATGAAGTAGCGCAAAAAATTAAAGAAGAGTCACTGCAAAACATACCTTCCAATGTACCTGCTGCACTACCTACTACGGTAGCATCACCAGTAAAAACAACGGTTCAATCAGCACCGATTGCAAATACCGTATCCGTACCTACGCCTCAGAAAACGACTCCGATAGCTAAGCCTGTCGCACAAAAAGTAATGACTCAACCTACCATTGCAAAGGTACAAAAAGTTGAACCAAAAACCGTACAAGCATCTCCTATTAAACAAGAGCCTAAAAAAGTAGTTCAACCAAAAATTACTCCAAAAGTCACCCCGGTGACAAAAGCTCCAGAAACAACAGGTCAAGCGACTAAAGCACCTGAACCAAAAACTGAAGTCAAAGCAGCAGCCAATAGTGGAGCAATCTATTATGTTCAAGTCGGCTCATTTGCCAAAGAGCCAAGCAAAACACTTATTGATCGTTTAAATGCCAGTGGAATGAAATACACGACTCAAAAAACTGGTGAAACAACCAAGGTTTTAGTGGGACCATTCCAAGGTGAAAAAGCCGTACAAGATGCTATGAGTAACATTCGCCAAAATATCGAAGCCAAAGCGTTCAAAATAAAGGGATAATGTGATCCATTCTCACCGCTTCACACTCGACCAATTTGCCCCTATAACTGTCTATGAAAAGCTTAAAAAACTTTTC
>Ga0265297_10007208_pt1 | contig 15548 bp, 12 predicted proteins | sample Munlanlwell13791_FD_192502 | JGI IMG/M metagenome (GOLD analysis project Ga0265297, IMG submission 192502) | Leachate microbial communities from a municipal landfill in Southern Ontario, Canada - Leachate well 137-91 | ecosystem: Engineered > Solid waste > Landfill > Unclassified | place... | reverse complement strand
TGTGAACGGAAGCCCGAACTACACATGGACGACGGGTTTTGGCGGGGAAGAGCAGAACGGCACCTATGACATGATGGGCAACGTCTGGGAATGGATGGAAGCTTCGAGCGGCGTGATCCGCGGCGGCAGTTACGACCTCGGTGAGGGCACCCTGCGTTCGTCGTATCGCATCGCCGACGTTCCGTCGTATGAGAACGCCAGTATCGGGTTCCGCGTCGTTGCAATCCCTGAGCCGGCCACAGTGCTTTCGCTCGTGCTGGGCGGTCTGGTCGTTACAGGCTATCGTCGCATCCGCAAAGCGTACGGTCTTTAACCTTTAACTCTTTTACACTTTTCCACCTACGCCAAGGCTACGGCGGACAAGTAAAATCCGGGCCGCGCAGCGGCCCGTTTTTTATGAATCCTCAACATAACGATCCGGTTCTTTTGGTGAAGTGGCACGAGACGGCGAACTGGCTGCTGGATAAGGTGGACAGTTTTCCGAAAAACCAGCGGTTTGTTTTTGGAACACGGCTGGCGGATCGAACGCTGAGAATTCTGGAACTGCTGGTGGAGGCGGCGTATGCGCCGAAACGGCGCAAGGCGGAGTTGCTGGCGCAGGTGAATCTTGAACTGGCCGTGTTGCGCTGGCTGGCGCGTATGGCTAAGGAACGCCAGTTGTTGAGTGTTCGGCAGTATGAGTATGCCTGCGAGCACCTGACGGAGTGCGGGCGGATGGCCGGCGGATGGCTGAAGAGCCTCGGGAATATCGAATAACGAATATTGAACAAGAAATGTCGAAGCACCTTCATCATTCAATATTCCTTGTTTGCTATTCGACATTTTGAAGAGCGAAGCGATGAAGCGGCATAAGCATCTTTTTGAACAGGTCTGCTCGTTTGAAAATCTCCATGCGGCGGCTTATGCCGCGATGCGCGGGAAACGGGGAAAGGTGCCCGCCGCGTGGTTTTTCGCGAATCTGGAGGAGGAACTGGTTGCTTTGCACACTGAGCTGTTGGAAGGAACCTGCCGGCATGGCGGTTATCACTATTTCCGGATCTATGAGCCGAAAGAACGACTGGTGGCGGCAGCCGATTTCCGTGACCGCGTGGTGCATCACGCCGTCGTTCGAGTGGTGGAGCCGCTGTTTGAAAAGCGGTTATTCCCCCCGTCCGATCCGCCCCCTGAAAGCAAAATTCCTCTCAGTAATTGACGCCCATGGGGATTCTCGTCGCGCCGCGGGTCGAAGGCGATGCGCCATCCCCCCCGTCCGATCGGGATCGGGGGCGCCTTCGCTGGGATAGGTTAATGCCCTGTAAAACCAAAACCGGCACCACGAGCGCCGCTCCGCGGCGCTCGTGGTGCCGGTTTTGGGGTCAGGGGGCGAAGGCGCGGTTGAGGGCGGCGGCAATGGCGGCCAGCCCTTCGGCGTTGGGGCGGCGGCCGAGCAGGGCCGGGTCGCCATCAACAGCGTAGAAGCGGTGCCAGTCGGCGCGGGCCAGCCAGTCGGCGTGCAAGTCGACCAGCCGCGCGTGGTGCTCGCGGGCCAGGCGGCGGAGGATTTCAGCATAGGCCGCCGTCACCTTTTCCTCGACGGGGACCGGGGGCGGGGTGACGATGACCAGCTCCAGCCGCGGATTCCGCAGCCGCGCCCGGTCGAGCGCCGCGTCCACCGCCCGGGCGAACTCGTGGTGCGGAGTCCGCAGGGCCGCATCGTCGCTGCCGATGGCGGCCACGAGGATGGCGGGGCCGCCCGCCGGCACCACCCCGTCAACCTTGAGGAACGCCTCGCCGGTGGCGGTTGCCGCCAGTCCGGCCGGCGCCGGGCCGGCGGCGGCCGTTTGGCGATAGGCGTCCCGGATCCACTCCGGTGCCCAGAGGCTGCGGGTGGCGCGGCCGCGGCCAACCCACTTCAGCAGGTCGCGAAAGGGCTTCCAGCGGCGGTAGCTGGCTTCGGCCTCGGGTTCCAGGACGAGGACGGCGCGGTGGCCATCGGCGGTCCAGAGGGCGTCGTCGCGCCACGCCAGGCCGGCGAGGTCGCCGCGGAGGCCGCGGAAGCTGAAGAGTTCGCGCCAGAGCGTTTCCCCGCCGGCGGGCGGGCGCACCACGAGGGCGGCGGGCAGGGAGTCCACGGCCGCCGGGAGCTGGCTGGAGACCACCAGCAGCCGTTCGCCAGGGGCGCTCCCGACGCCCGGCGGCACCTCGGCCTCGAAGCGCCGGGCCGGCGCGGCGCCTTGCGTGTATTCGACGGCCACCGGCAGCGGGGCGGCCCCGCGGTTGGCCAGCCGCAGGGAGAAGTTGAATTCGTCCGCCGCATAGACGAAGGCTGGCAAGCCGACGAGTTCGGCGGCGAAGGCGGGGGCGGGCGCCGCCGCCGCCTGGGCGCGGGCGGGCGGGCTCCCGGCCAGGAGGGCAAGGAGCAGGCCGAGATGGTGCCAGGGACGGGAAAGGCGATTGGTCATGCGTGACCTTGGGGGTTCAAATCTTTTCCCACAAATCTACACAAATCCACACAACTTGAAAACTTCGATCGGGCTGCGCGTCCTTCGTGCCGTTGTGGTGAATGATTCTGGCTTGGAGGGGGTGGTCAGCGGGGGGTCTCGTCGGCCGGGAGGAGCTTGGCGGGGCCGGGGGCGGCGGTGGGCGCGGGTGCGGAGTCCGCGGGGCTGGCCGTCGGGAGGCCGTCGAGCCCGTGGACGGTCTTTTCCCAGTAGAACGGCTTCCACAGCAGTTGGAGGACGCCTTTCCAGGCGGCGAAGCTGATCAAGGCCCAGTAGAAGGGCGCCAGCAGGGCGTAGGGGGCGAGGAACCACCAGCGGCGGCGGGCGCAGGCGACCAGGTTGACGCCGATCAGGAGGAAGTTGGCCAGGAAGAGGAGGAGGCCGATCCCGAAGAAGACCCAGGAGAGGACGGACCAGGCGCCGTAGCGGCCGTCGGCGCCGCGGTCGAGATAGATGAGCTGCCAGGGGTGGAGGCACCAGGCGATGAGGATGCCCCAGTAGAGGGGGTTGAGGAGCTGGGTGATGACCTGGCCGCCAACGGAGGTGAGGAAGCCGACGCCGCCGCGCAGGCCGAGGTCGCGCCAGGGTTCGAGGAAGCCGCGGGTGTGGACGAAGTGGGACTGGAGGTAGCCCTTGACCCAGCGGGAGCGCTGGCGCACCCAGTTCCAGAGGCGGGAGTTGGCCTCCTCCCAGGTGGTGGAGTCGAGCACCACGGTGCGGTCGCCCTTGCGCGCCAGGCGGATGCCGAGGTCGCAATCCTCGGTGACGTTGTAGGGGTCCCAGCCGCCAAGCTGGCGGAGGATGCCGGTGCGGAAATGGTTCGAGGTGCCGCCGAGGGGGAGCGGGCCGCCGAGGCGGGTGAGGCCGGGGAGGAAGAGGTCGAACCAGACGCTGTATTCGAGGGCGAAGAAGCGGGTCAGCCAGTTCTGCCGGGCATTGTAGTAGTTGAGCTTGGCCTGGACGCAGGCGACCGCGGGGGGGAGGCGGCGGAAGGCGAGCGCGGCCTTCTTGAGCTGGTCGGGCTCGGGGCGGTCCTCGGCGTCGTAGATGACCAGCAGCTCGCCGCGGGCCTGGCCCAGGCCGTAGTTGCAGGCCCGGGGCTTGGTGCGGGGCTGGCCGTCGGGGACGATGACCAGGCGGATGTGGGGCGGCAGGCTGGCGCGGCGGCAGGCGCTGGCGGTCTCGGTGTCCTCCGCCTCGACCAGCAACTGCACGTCCAGCTTGGCGGGCGGATAGTCGAGCTGGCCGAGGGCGGTCACCAGGCGGGCGGCGATGTTGGCCTCCTTGTAGAGGGGGACGAGGACGGTGTAGGCCGGCAGCTCCGCGTCGGGCAGCGCGGCGATCTCCGCCGGGGCGACCTTGAGGTCGGCGGGGCGGAAAAGGGAGGCGGTGACGCAGCGGGCCTTGTAGAAGACGGCGAAGCCGTAGAAGGCGCAGGCGGCGAAGTTGAGCAGGGCCAGGGCGACCTTGTAGTCCCAGAGCAGGAAGCCGGCGAGGGCGGCGAGGAGCAGGAGGTAGCGGAGGCGCTGGGCGGGGGTGAGCACCGTCTTGGCGCTCCAGATGCCGGTGGGCGGCTGAAGGGGGGCGACGGCGGCAGCGGCTTCGGCGGCGCCGCGGCAGTGCGGAGGCGGGGGCATGGGGCAAGTCTCGGGCATGGGGGCGGAAGGGGGAAGGCGGAAGGGAAGCGACAAACGAAGGGGGGCGGGGGGTCAGGCGGAGGGGGGCTCCTCCTGGGCGTCATAGGCGAGCTGGAAGTTGCTGGTGATCCGGGCGACCTCCTCGACGGTGGTCAGCCCCTGGGCGACCTTCTCCCAGCCGGCGTCGCGGAGGGAGCGCATCCCGCGCTGGCGGGCCGCTTCGCGCAGCTCCATGGTCGAGGCGTGGCGGCTGACCATGTCCTGGACCGCCTCGTCGAGGAGGAAGACTTCGAGGATGGCGACGCGGCCGCGATAGCCGAGCTGGTTGCACTCGACGCAGCCGCGGCCGCGCCAGGCGCGGACCTCCCCCTCGGCCAGGCCGAGGGAGCGCGCCATTTCCTGGCGCAGGTGCGGCTTCAGCGCCTCCTCCTCCTTGCAGTGCGGGCAGATGCGGCGGACCAGGCGCTGGGCCAGGGAGGCGACCATGGAGGAGGCGACCAGGTAGGGCTCGATGCCCATGTCGACCAGGCGGTTGACGGCGCCGACGGCGTCGTTGGTGTGGAGGGTGCTGAAGACCAGGTGGCCGGTGAGGGCGGAGCGGATGGCGATCTCGGCCGTCTCGCCGTCGCGGATTTCGCCGACGAGGATGATGTCGGGGTCGTGGCGGAGGATGGAGCGCAGGCCGGCGGCGAAGGTCAGGCCGATCTCGGCGCGGATCTGGATCTGGGTGAGCCCCTCCAGCTCGTATTCGACGGGATCCTCGACGGTGATGACCTTGCGTTCGGGGCTGCGGCTCTTGACCTTGGCCAGGGCGGCGTAGAGGGTGGTGGTCTTGCCGGAGCCGGTGGGGCCGGTGACCAGGATCATGCCGTGGGGCAGGCCGACCAGGTGGTTGAGGATGGCGAGCTGCTGCTTGGTGAGGCCGAGCTGCTCCATTTCGAGGAAGATCGATTCGCGGTTGAGGATGCGCAGGCAGACCGTCTCGCCGAAGCGGGTGGGCAGGATCGAGACGCGCAGGTCGAAGTTCTCCTCGTTGATCCGGACGCGGATGCGGCCGTCATGCGGCAGCCGGCGTTCGGCGATGTTGAGGTTGGCCATGACCTTGAGGCGGGTGACGATGGCCTCGTGCAGCTCCTTCATGCCGGGGGGCGTGGGCACCTCCCGCAACATGCCATCAATGCGGTAGCGGAGCTTGACGCCGCCGGGATACGGCTCCAGGTGGATGTCGGTGGTGCCAAGTTCGAGCGCCTCGACCAGGATCTGGTTGACCAGGCTGATGATCGAGGCGGTCTCCGCGTCGGCCGCGGCGGCGGTGAGGTCCTGGCCGGCGGCATCCTCGTAGGTGACGGTGGGGCCCCGCCTTTCGCCGGCCCGGTCCTGGCGGATCTGGAGCACGGTTTCGGCGCCGAGGCCATAGCCGAGCTTGAGGGTGCGCAAGATGGTGGCGGGAGTGGCGATGACCGGGTCGAGGCGGAGGCCGAGGAGCAGGCGCAGGTTCTCGCGGTCGCGCACGCTGGGCGGTGTGGCGAAGGCGGCCCGCAGGGTGGTGCGGTCCATGGCGATCGGCACGAAGCGGTAGTGGAAGGCGAGCTTGGCGGGAACCTTCTTGAGCAGCTCGTCGGGAATGCGGAAGCTGGCCAGCCCGTCAAACTCCAGGAGATGGAATTCGGCGAGGGCGCGGTAGACCGTCTCCTCCGAGGCGAAGCCGAGGTCGAGGACGGCCTGGTGCTCGGGGACGCCGGCGCGCCGGCTCCGGCGCCGGGCGAGGTCGGCCTGTTCCGCCGTGAGCGCGCCGCGGGCGGCCAGCAGTTCCAGAAGCTCGCCCGGCATGGCCGCGGGGGCCGGAGAGGGCGGGGGGGGAGTGGCGGCCGGGTCGTTCATTCCACGGCCACCTTGGTCGGTTGGTTGAGGGGGAGGAGGACCTCGGCGCCGCGGGCGTCGCGCACGGTCAGGCCGCTGGGCTGGATGCGGAGGACGGCGAGGGGGCCGTCCTTCTCGCCTTCGCGGAGGAACTGGGTGCGGCCGGACTCGCGGTCGCGGACCAGGGCGCGGGGGGTTCCCGTCAGCCCGGCCATCACCCCGAAGAATTCAAGGGTGCGGGTACGGGGTGGTGGTGGTGGTGGCGGGGGCGGGGGCGGCGGCGGGGGCGGGCTGGCCGTGCCGCCGCTGCCGGCGGGAGGGCGGAATTGGGGGGGCGGGCGCACGGGCGGCTTCAGGGCGTCGGTGAGCCATGCCGCGCCGGTGACGCGCCCGAAGGCGCGGGGTTCGCGGAAACGGTGCCACGTCCCCTCGTTGAGCAGGGTCTGGCGGACGGGGGCGGTGCGCTGCGGCAACGGCTCCCCCCGCAGCTCCCAGAAGCCGGCCAGCCACGAGAGCGCCAGCGCCAGGAAGAGCAGCAGGGCGGCGCCCAGGAGCGCCAATTCCCACTGGTCCTGGAGCCGGCGGCGCCATTGGCTCATGCTTTTGCTCATCCGGTCATCTCCCCATCACGCGCCATGCGGCAAAGCCCGGTTTTCCCGGCCCGGGCGGGCCGCCTCCGCCTCCCCTTCATCCAGGCGGTAGAAGGAGCTGCATTCGAAGGTGGCCTCCATAACGGGGGAACCGCCGCGCTCCACCGATTGCGCCTGCACCTGAATTTCGAGCCGGCTGACCGGGAGGAAGCGCCCCCCCGCCTGGAGCGATTCCAGGAACCGGCAGAGGTTCTCCAGCCGCCCCCAGACCGTCAGCCGCACGGGGAACTCCAGCAGATACGGCTGCCGCCCGCCCTTGTGGATCGTGTAGGCGCGCATGGGCCGGACGGAAAGCTTCGCGGCCGGCCGGTCGCCCCCCTCCCCCGGCACCGCCACGCGCACCAACGGGTCGCGGGCAATGGTGAGGCCGCTGCCGGCGGCCAGGTCCACCAGCTCCTTGAGCGTCCAGACCTGGAGGACGAGCTGGTAGTTGGGGGCGGCCGAGTTCATGCTGAGGTTCGAGACGCCCTCGGCAAGGTGGATGCCGCGGCCGCGGAACGCCTCCTCGGTGCGGGTGAACTCGTCCTGGAAATCGAGGCGGGAGACTTCGCTCCGGAACTTCGCGTTGGTCTCGAAGATGGTTTTGATGCGGCGGTCGAACAGCGCCGTGGCCTGCCGCAGGATCTCGTCCGACTGCCGGGAGAGGGCTTCGGCGCGCCGGCGGTTCTCCTCGGCGAGCTTGGCCAGCCGTTCGGAATCCAGGGGGTAGCCGCTCTCGGCCAGGCGGTTTTGCAGCTCGTGGACGGTTCCGCGCGCCTCCGCCACCGCGTTCCGCCGGGGCTGGAGGAGAATCCACCCGGCGGCGGCGAAGGCGAGGGTGGAAAAGAGGGCGAGCCCAGCCAGGTCGCGATAGGTCAGGCGGTGGCCGGTCATGCTCATGGCTTGCCTTCCTTCCGGGGCTCGTCGGCGGGGGGGCGGATGTCGGTGGTCGCGAAGGGCAGGCGGAGGGCGAAGGGGAAGGCGTTGAAGCGGAGGTCGGGGCGGCGGGCCAGGAACTCCTGCCATGGCTGGAAGAGGGCGGGCCGGTCAACCGCCTGGGCAAGGGAATCGACGCCCGCGAAGAGCCCCGCGGCATTGAGCTTGTTCTGGATCGCCTTGACGGGGCGGATCGAGCGCTCCGGCTGCACCGTGTAGCCGAAGAGCACCAGTGTCCGCAACGGCGCCACCGCCTCCGCCGCCAGCCGTTCGCCAAACTCCGCCTCCCCACCGCCTCCGCCGCCCTCGCCGCCCTCGCCGCCGGCCGCCGTGCCCAGCAGCGGCAGCCCCGCCAGGGGGAAGCCGGCCCCGCGAAGGCCGCCAGGGGCCGCCGGTTTGGCCGCGGCTTCCGGCTGGGCGCCGTCGGCGGCGGCCGCGCCGGCCCGGTAGCTGTCGCTGTCGCCCAGATAGAAAAGCCAATCGCCTTCACCCTTGGCGGCGGCGACGGCGGCAATGGCGTCAAGAAAGCGCCAGTAGCGGTTCGCCTTGGCGGCCAGGGGGATGATCATCCGCTCCCGCGAATCGAGCCGTTCCGTGGAGCGTTGCAGTTCGGGGATGAGATCGGCGCAGCGTTGCAGCTCCTGGCGCCGCGCTTCGAGGGCGGCCCATTCCGTCTGCGTCCGCCGGAAAAGGCCGGCGAAGAGCAGGATCAAGGAGAAACTGAACAGCAGCGTCGCCGCCAAGGCGAACTTGAAGTTCCGGTGGCGGCGGAACAGGCGGCGCTGCCGCTCCGTCGCCAGCGCCACGGGAATCCGGGCGGCGCCGAGCCCCTGCAAGGCCAGCCCATAGGCGACCAGGAAGGCGGGATCGGCGGGTCCGTCGCCCGTCTTCACGCCGATGGGCTGCGCCGGACAGGCGAAGGCCCGGCCCAAGGCGTCGGCCAGCCCCGGCAGGCCGGCGCCGCCGCCGCAGAGGCCGATGAAGCCGGGCTCCTTCTCGTCGAAGGCCGGTTTTTCCTGGAGCCGCCACTGGTCGAGTTCGCCGCGCAGCTCCGCCTCCACCAGGCGATGCACCTGGGCGAGCGCCGCCAGCTCCGCCGGCGTCAGCGCGCCGCCGCGCAACCGCGCCGCCGCCGCCTCTTCCTCAAGCTGGCCGTGGCGCGCCAGGGCCTGGACGTAGCGGCTGGTGCCGACCGGGAGCACGCTGAGATGGGTCACCTGCCCCCGGCTGAGCACGACCAAGGTCGTCCCCGCCGTCCCCATGTCCAACAAGAGCTGGGGCGGCGCGGCCTCCGCCGCCGCGGGGTTCAGGGCGAGCCAGGCGTTGGCCAGGGCCAGCCCGGCGACGCCGAAGCCCTGGAACTGCAAGCCAGCGGCGGCGAGCGCCTCCCCCTGTTCCTCCAGTTGCGCTTGGCGGCAACTGGCGAGCAGCACGGGGTTCGGATGGTTGCGCCGGGGCGGCTGCCAGACGTGCCCATGCACGAACAGCTCTTCGGAGAGCCCCGCCACCTGCTGCGTCTCATGCTCGATCATCCGCTCCAGGATCCCGGCGTCCTTGACCGGCGGAAAATCCAGGATGCGGATCATGGCGGCATGGGACGGCAGGGCGGCGACGGCCTCCCAGCCGGCCCACCCAGCCCCCTTGAGCCACTTCGGCAGATGGCCGCGCAATTCCTCGGGGCCGAGAATCCCTTCCGCGCGGAAATCCAGGCACAGGGCACCCACCAGCTCGGGGGCGCCGTGCTCCCGCTGGCGCAAGGCCACCGCCTTGGCCGTGGCCTGTCCCAGATCCAGGCCGACGACAACCTGTTCGCGTTTCCAGAGCCGCATCACTGGGGTTCCCGGACCTCGACGAATTCACCGCTGCCGCTGATGACCTTGGCGGTCACGAAAATCAAAAGATGCTCCGGCTCGGCGCGGCGCGACTTGTGCTTGAACAGCCAGCCCAGCAGCGGGATGTCGCCCAGGAACGGCACCTTTTCCACCTTCACCTCGTCAGTGTTCTCCAAGGTGCCCCCGAGCACGACCGTCTCCCCGCTCTTGACCGCCACCGCGGTGGTGACGGAGCTTTCTTGGATCACCGGCAACTGGTAGCCGACCACCTGGGTGCCGCCGTCGGCCGGCGGCGGGGTGGTGCCGTTGCCGCCGGCGCCAGGATCCGGGTTGTTCGAGGTGCCATAGGTGAAGAACCCCTGGAGCGACGAGACCTTGGGCGCCAGCGCGAGCATGACCGTCTTGCCGTCGTTGCCGACGCTGACCTTCACGTCCAAGGTGATGCCCAGCTTCTCGCGGGTCGGGGTGCCGGAGGGGCGGGGGTTGGCGACCGGATAGGTGCTGCCGTCGGTGGTCACCGTGTTGGTGTCCGCCTCCCACTCCTCCCAGTAATAGAGGTCGCGCCCCTTGTGGATCGAGGCGGAATGGTTGTTGAGCACGGTCAGCCGCGGCGCGCTCAGGGTCTTCGAGGTGCTCATGTTGTCCAGCGCCGCCAGCACTGCCTCGTAGGAATATTCGCCGAGGATGCCGGCGAGGGTCACGCTGGTGCCGGTGGCGTCCAACTGCCCCACGGGGAACTTGTTGCCGGCCACCAGCGAGGTCACCCACTCGTCGGAACCGGCCGCCTTGCTCATCTTCAGGCTGTTGATCTTGGTGCCAAGCTCCTTCAATTCCTTCTGGGAGACGGTGACGAAGCGCGACTCGATCAGCACCTGCTTCGGCTCCTGGTCGAACTCCTTGAGGATCTTCTCGACCAGCCGCAGGTTCTCGCGGGTGTTGCGCACCAGCAGCAGGTTGCGGCTGCGGAAGATGGAGATGGACGCGCCCTGCGGGCTCTGCGCCAGCGCGGTGTCCAGCGCCACTTGCAGCTCATCATCGCTCCCGCCGCCACCACCACCCCCGCCCGCCGGCTGGGCGCCGCCCCCGGCCGCAGCCGCCCCGTCGCTGGCGGCGACGCCCTCTGGAATGAAGCCGCGCTGGATCCTGTAGATCTGCGTCTCCAGTTGCGGCCCGGCGAGGCTCGGATCCGCCTTGCTCACCCAGACCACGTTGTCGCTGAGGTAAAAGGCGATCCCCAGGTTGCGCGCAATGTAGCTGAGCACCTCGCGCAAGGGCACATCCTTCACCTGGATGGTCAGGGCCGCCGGGCCGCCGGCCGCGGCGTCGCCCGTCAACGCCTGGTCGGCGACGATGTTGAGCCCATCCACCTTGCTCAGCTCCATGACGATGTCGCGGACCGAGGCGTTTTCGAGCTGCATGCTGACCGGCTTGTTGACCAGCTTCTCCATCGGCCCGGCCGGCACTTCCTGGAGATCGCGCCCCTTGGCGATGACCAGCGTCTGCCCATACGTGGCCGGCAGCCGCCCGCGCTCCGTCACCTCGCCGAGGGCGAGGTTCTCGGAGAGGCTGGGGTAGCGCGACTGCGCATTCACCGCCCGCCGGCGCTCGGCCTCGGCCAGGAGGTGCCCCGCGTCCACGGCGCAGGGGCTGCCGCCGGCCAGCAGCCCCTGGGCCAGCGCCGCCGCCTCGTCCAGGCGCGCGTCCGCGAGCAGCGCCGTCGCCTGCTCCAACGTGCGCCGGTCCTCCGCGGCCCGTTCCAGCTTCAGTTGCCGCTCCATGGCCTCGGGGGTGGCGGCGGCGGGGGGGCTTTCCGGCGCGAGGTGCCGGCAGGAGACCGTCAGGAGCAGGAGCGGCAGCAGGCCGAGCAATTGTTTCTGCATGGTCGAAGCCCTGTGGTTGAAGCAAACCCGTTCGTCCCCCAGCCGGCGGCGGTCACGGCACCCAGACGCCATCCTCCCACTTGTCCTTGCTCTCGAAGACGTTGCTCAGCCAGGAGACGTTGAACACCGGGCCGTCCTTGGCTGGCCGGCGGTGCCAACTGCAGCGGATGATCGGGAAGAGCGACTCGTCATACTCCTTGCGCTGCTCCGCCTTGACTTCGCCCCAGGTGCCAGTGACGCCATTGTAGCTCCACGAGCAGGTCGCTTCGGAGCACTCGTAGAAATAGCTGATCCGATGCACCGCCGGGTTGGGGTTGTTGCCGTACTTGCCCACGCTGCCGGGGCGGTCGAACGCCTCCGCGAAGGGGTCGCCTGGCATCGTCAGCCGCGGGTTCCATTGGTTGTCGGGGGTGTTCGGGGGATTGCCGTCATCCGGGCAATGGTAGCTGCCTTCCGCCTCGATGTAGTCCGGGAACAGCGTGCTGATCCACGGCGGCATCCGCTCCTCGTAGTCCTGGCGGTACATGGCCACGCCCAGCCCGAGCTGCTTGAGGTTGCCCTTGCACTCGATGGCCCGCGCCTTCTCCCGCGCCTTGCCCAGGGCGGGCAGCAGCATTCCGGCAATCACGGCGATGATCGCAATCACCACCAGCAATTCGATCAAGGTGAAGGCCGGCGGCCGGCGGCCGGCCCGGCTGGGGACAGGTAAAAGGGGGCGCATGGCGCATGCCTCGCTCGGTTCAGCCCCACCCACGAAGTGGCGGGCCGTGGCCTGACAATGTAATCGGCACAATGACGTTTGCGCCGCCGCCACGGCTTTCGTACATGAGGTTGCCTTGGCGAATCGTCCCCTGGCGCGGCGCGAGCCGCGCCAGGGGACGGGATGCCGAATCCCGGTTCCAGAACTATAGTTGGCGGGTTCTGCCCCGTGGCCGGGCCAAGGGGAGTCTGTGCAGTTTCTTCAAGGAGTCACAGCCATGTGCGGCATTGTTGGCTACGTCGGCAACCGGGACACGATCGAAATCCTGCTCAACGGCCTGAAACGGCTGGAATACCGCGGCTACGATTCGGCCGGCCTCGCCGTCATCCGCAACGGCACCCTCGAGATCCTGAAGAAGGCCGGCAAGGTGCAAGTCCTGGCCGACTGCGTCTACAAGGAGTGGCCGCCGGCCTTCCAGGAAGGGATTTCCATCGGCATCGCCCACACCCGCTGGGCCACCCATGGCGCCCCGACCGACGCCAACGCCCACCCGCACCTGGACAACAGCGGCAAGGTCGCCCTGGTCCACAACGGCATCATCGAAAACTACGCGGGGCTGCGCCGCCAGCTCGAGGCCAAGGGGCACACTTTCCTCTCCCAGACCGACACGGAGGTGCTCGCCCATCTGGTCGGCGAGTATTACACGGAAAAGGGGTCGCTGCTCAGCGCCGTCTGCGCCGCCCTGCGCCTGGTCGAAGGCACTTTCGGCATCGCCGTGATGGCCGCCAAGGAGCCGGACCTGCTGGTCGTCGCCCGCCGCGGCAGCCCGCTGCTGATCGGCGTGGGTGAAAACGAGACGATCATCGCCAGCGACGCCGCCGCCGTGGTCTCGCACACCCAGAAGGTGATCTACCTCGATGACGACGACGTGGCGGTCGTGCGCCATGACAAGGTGGACATCCGCAACATCCACAACGTCCCCGTCACCCGGGAAGTCGCCCAGATCGAGTGGGACACGCAGGCCGCGGAAAAGGGCGGCTTCGAGCATTTCATGCTCAAGGAGATCTTCGAGCAGCCCGACGCCCTGCGGAACTGCACCCGCGGCCGCCTGGACGAGGATCAGTGCACGGCCAAGCTCTCCGGGCTGAACCTGGAGCCGCGCGACCTCGCCAGCATCCAGCGGCTGGTGATCGTCGCCTGCGGCACCTCGCTCCATGCCGGAATGGTCGGCGACTATTACTTCGAGGAGCTGGCGAACCTGCACACCGAGCTGGACCAGGCGGCCGAGTTCCGCTACCGCAACCCGATCATCGGCGCGCATGACCTCGTGCTTGCCGTCAGCCAGTCGGGGGAGACTGCCGACACGCTCGCCGCCGTCCGCGAGGCCAAGCAGAAAGGCGCCTTGGTGGCCGGCCTCTGCAACGTGGTCGCCTCCACCATCGCCCGCGAAACCGGCCGCGGCGTCTACCTCCATGCCGGCCCCGAGATCGGCGTCGCCTCCACCAAGGCGTTCACCTGCCAGGTGGCCGTGCTCCTGCAAATGGCGCTCAAGTTCGGCCGCTGCCGCCGCCTCTCCCGGGAGCAGGGGCGGGTGATCCTGAAGGAGATCCAGCGGATCCCGGAGTATGTGGAACAGGCGCTCAAGCTCAATGACGAGATTGCCGGCCTGGCGGCGGCCTACAAGGACATCCAGAACTGCTTCTTCATCGGCCGCAGCCACATGTATCCGGTGGCGCTGGAGGGGGCGCTGAAGCTCAAGGAAATCAGCTACATCCACGCCGAAGGCTACAACGCCGCCGAACTGAAGCACGGCCCCATCGCCCTGCTCGAGGAAACGGTGCCGGTGATCGCCATCGCCACCGACACGCCGGGCAAGGAAAAGATGCTCGGCAACATCCAGGAGTGCCGGGCGCGCCAGGCCCCCGTCATCGCCATTGTCACCGAGGGCGACGTCGAGACGATCAACGCCGTCGGCAAGGTTGCCCAGCACCTGATCGCGGTGCCGCGCACCTCCTACCTGGTGGCGCCGGTCACCGTGGCCGTGGTCCTGCAACTGCTGGCCTACCACATCGCCCGGCTCCGTGGCTGCGCGATCGACCAGCCGCGGAACCTCGCCAAAAGCGTCACCGTCGAATGAACCTGCCGCCCACCGCCGACCTCCTCCTCGCCCTGCGCTACCTGCGCCCGAAGCGGACCTTCGTCTCGTTCCTGACCCTGCTCTCGGTGCTCGGGCCGGTGCTCGGCGTGGCGCTGCTGGTGATCGTCAGCGCCATCATGTCCGGCTTCAACCGCGACATCCGCGCCCGCATCCTCGACATGCAGGCGCACCTCCAAGTCTATCCGCCCCTCTCGCTCCAGCCGGACCGCCCCGCGGCCATCCATGACCCGGCGCCGATCCTGGCCGCCATCGAGAAGCTGGGCGGCCACGGCTCGCCCGTGATCGACGGCCCCGTCCTGCTCCAGGTGCGCGACCGGATCACCCCCAAGTTCCTCAAGGGCATCCGCCCGGAGCTGGACCGGCAGGTCACCCGCCTCGAAAACCCCGATTTCGCCGGCCGCTACGAAATCCAGCCCGGCGAGGCGCTGGTCGGGCGGGAGCTGGCGCAGGAACTGGGGCTGAAGCTCGGCTCGAAACTGCTCATCCACGCCCCGGCCAAGCTCACCCAGAACATCCAGTGGCGGCCGGACGGCCAGGTGGAGATCCGGCCAAGCGACACGGTCTACCTGCCCGAGGAGGTGACCGTCGCCGGCATTTTCTCCCAAGGCGTCTACGACTTCGACTCCGCCATCGTCCTGATCCACCTCGACCAGGCCGCCGACCTCTTCGGCCTGCCCCTGGACAGCGCGACCTCCATCCAGGTGAAGGTCCCCGACCCCTTCGCCATGGACGGCTTCCTCCAAGCCCTGGCCGACCAGTTCCTCGACTACCGGCTGCTCTCCTGGCAGGAGGCGAACCGCCAGCTCTTCGGCGCCCTGAAGGTGGAGAAGAACCTGATGTTCTTCCTGCTCTTCTTCATCGTCATCGTCGCCGCCTTCGGCATTGCCGGCACCCTGATCACGGTGGTGGTGCAGAAGACGAAGGAGATCGGCATCCTCAAGGCGGTGGGGATGGGGCGGCTGGCCATCGCCCGGATCTTCCTCCTGCAAGGGGCGGCCATCGGCGTGCTGGGCACGGGCCTCGGCATCGGCGCCGGCCTGCTGGTCGTGCGCTTCCGCAACCCGATCGCCTGGCTCCTGGGCAAGGTCATGGGGGTGGAAGTCTTCCCCAAGGAGCTGTACCACCTCAGCCAGATCCCGGCCTACCTGACCCCGGCCGACCTGGGGGTGATCACTGTCGTCTCGCTCCTGCTCTGCATCGCCGGCGCCGTCGTCCCCGCCCTCTTCGCCGCCGCCCTTTCCCCGGCCCAGGCCCTGCGCGAAGAGAACTGACCGCCCCGCCCATGCCAATGGTTTCCGTTTTGGCGGCCGGCCCGGGTTGGAGTTCACGCTTCAGCGAAGCCACCGGCACGGCGGCCTGAAACCATAGGGAGAGACTTGATTTATTGCCCTGGCGTGCTTGGCTATAGGCGTGACACCCGCCGCCGGCATCTTGTG
>Ga0265297_10007207_pt1 | contig 15549 bp, 15 predicted proteins | sample Munlanlwell13791_FD_192502 | JGI IMG/M metagenome (GOLD analysis project Ga0265297, IMG submission 192502) | Leachate microbial communities from a municipal landfill in Southern Ontario, Canada - Leachate well 137-91 | ecosystem: Engineered > Solid waste > Landfill > Unclassified | place... | reverse complement strand
TCGCCGTCGGGTAGTTTAATTCGGTATTGCAATTACCCGGAAGAGATGCTTTGTAAGTTAATTTCGTTTCGCTCAGCATATCTGAACTGAAAACTGTTGAGACTACCCCGACAAAACTGGCCGGTGTTTCGGAGGTGATACAACAACCTCCCTTGACACAAGTTTTTTGATCGGCGCTAACTAAATAATCAAGACTTTTTGTCTGGCCATTGTTTTTTTGACATTCTTTGGGATAGGTCATGACTGCCGCGCCGCTCAATTGGCAACACTTCAATTCTTCCAGTTGGGTAACGGTAGTGGTCCTGAGGTTTACCAAGTCCGGGTTAATAGTATTTAAAAGAATATAGGCGGTTAAAACCAAGGCCATGCCGGTTAGGCTGCTGCCAATGAATGATTTGGCTTGTTCAATTTTTGAGCTGGATCCGGCCGCAGTTAACCAAATAATTCCGCCGATCATCAGCATCAAAGCCGCCAGGATTCCGACAATGCCGACGCCGTAGTTATAAATAGCACTGATATAGCGGGCAATCGGTCCGGTGCTAGCTTCGAGCGGACTGGTTACCCCCGCCTGAAAACTTGACCCGGGAATGGTGACTTGAGGGGTAAATTCCACCGGCTCGCTGTTTAAAGCCGGTTTTTTGTCGGCATCATCAATATAACCATAGGCCGGTCGGCTGATTGTTCCAATCGCCACCGCCAGAAAGAATATCAATAATAGTCCCCAGACGAGTTTTTTATTCAAACGTAAAAATCTATTCATAATATTTAATCTATTTTTTAAAGGCTCCAATTTAGAATAATTAATAGAATTAGTTGAATGGCAAAAGTCAGAACGAATAGGACCACAAAAAATTCCGGCCAGCCTTTTAAAATAATTGGTTGATCGGCGGTTTTTAATTCTTGTCTGGTTTTAAGCTTAAAATGAGTTTTGTGCATATTTTTATTTATTTACGAATTTACTCCCAAGATTTTGTTTTGTTTTTATTATATCATTTATTATTTTTTTTATCATCCCGGTAGTAATGTCTCGGCCGCCCAGCCCTACGATGTAGTTTTGGATGTTAGTTTTAGTCGTTCGGTTCAATAATAGCGCCTTAATGTCTAAAGTTAATGGTCCTTCTTGCCCCAAGCTCAGAGCTTTTTCAATGACGGCGATATTTTTGGTTTTAAAGATTATTTCAGCTATGGCTTCTTTGGGGAAAGGACGATAGGTTTTGATTTTTAAAATACCAATTTTATTTTCCAATTTATTAGCTTTGATAGTGGCCCGAATAGTTCCCAAGATTGATCCCATGGCCACTAAAATAACCTGAGGATTTTTGGGGCCAACGTATTCTATCAGGCCATTATCTTCAATTTGGCTTTTTTTTGTTTTGGTTTCAAATATTTTCTGATAGTTGAAATATTCTTTATCAATAATTTTTTGACTGGCCACCAAATCCTCATGCAGTTCTTGCCGGATTTCCATGTAATCATTGGGGGTGGCAAAGGCGCCGATGGTCACGGGATTATCGGGGTCTAAATACTCGCCCGAGGTCGGTTGATACTCGCCTAAATATTTCCGGATGGTTTTTTTGTCCGGAATCCAAGCTGGTTCGTAAGAGTGAGTAATGATATAGCCGTCCACATTGATCATCACCGGCAATTTAGTCGCTTCGGCAATTTTATAGGCCATAATATGCTGGCCAATGGCTTCTTGATGATTTTCGGCAAATAACAGAATCCAACCGCTGTCTCTGATGACCATGACATCTTGATGATCGTTCCAAATATTAATCGGAGCCGATAAGGCGCGATTGGCGCAGGTCATTACTATGGGCAGACGCAGACCGGCAATATTGAAGAGAACTTCGGTCATTAATAATAATCCTTGAGAGCTGGTGGCGCTATAAGTTCGGACTCCGGTGGCGCTGGCGCCGAGAACAATGGAGGCGGCGGCAAATTCGCTCTCGGCTCGGACATATTCATAGTCAGCTTCGCCATTCGCCTTAAATTTAGCTAAGTCTTCCACGATATGAGTTTGGGGAGTTATGGGGTAAGCGGAAATAACGGCCGGAGCAATATTTTTAACGGTTAAAGCAATGGCGCGTGAGCCTTCTAATATTTGGAGTGGTTTAGTTCTGGGCATATATTAATTTTTATTTTGATTCGGGTTTCATAACGATGGCTTTGACCGGACATTCTGAAGCGCAAACACCGCAACCCTTGCAATAATCATAATTAATTTTAGCTTTCGGCTTGTTATTTTTTTTGACCATGGCAACCGTGCCTTCGGGGCAGACTTTGGTGCAGGTCGTGCAGCCGATACAAAGATCAATGTCAATCTCTGGACGAAAAGTACGCCAAGAACCGGTTTTATTTTTTAAGGAGGTATTAGGTTGAACGATTAAAGTTTTCTTCATGGTTTTTAAATTATTGACTGATAGGCTTGCTCGGCCGCCGTTTGATTTTTAGAAATTATGTCATTGCCTTTCTGGGAAAATTTTTCAGTGATAGCCAGGTGTAATGATTTTAAGCTGATATGGCCGCTGAGTTTGGCAAAAGCTCCTAAAATAACGGTATTCATCAGATTTTTTCCGAAAATTTGTAAGGCGATTTTGGTGGCGTCAATGGTTTTGATGTTGGAAATGTCGGGGATGAAACTTTGGATTTTTTGAATCTTTATTGCTTTTAAAATTTCTTTCGGACTTTTGCTGGTGTTAATCATCACTGTAGTTTTTTTGTCGGCGCCAAACAGAACGTCAACTGAAGCGAGCAAACTGGCGTCCTGGATGATAATAAAATTAGGCTGGTAGATGTGTTCGCGTACAATAATGGCTTCTCGATCCAGCCGGGCGAAAGCTTGGATGGGGGCGCCGCTTCTTTCGACGCCGAAAGAAGGCAGGGCTTGAGAATAGAGACCCTCTTTAAAGCCGGCGATAGCGATTAACTCGGCGGCGGTGACGACTCCTTGGCCGCCCCGACCGTGAATGCGAATCTGGATCATATTATTTTTTCAGAAAAGCTTCAATAATGTTTATAAAATCACTTCGGTCGATTGCTCCTTCCTGCAAATAGGCCTCTCCTCGGGTCTGGTCATTGATTATCCAGCTGGGAGTTTTGGTGATGCCGATTGTCTCCGCCGCCGCAATATCTTCTCGGATATAACTGAGATATTTTTTAGTGCTAAGGCAAGTATTAAAAGTTTTAACATCCAGACCTAATTGTTGAGCGAAAACCGGTAAATTAATTAGGCCGGTTTGCCCTTGATTGGTAAATAATTTGTCATGCATGGCCCAAAATTTATTTTGTTCTCCGGCACAACGAGCCGCCAGAGCCAAGTCTAAAGAATCACTGTGGCCCAGATAATCGCGGTAGATTATCTTAATATCATTTTGGTATTTTAAACCCAATTCTCTCACAATAGAAAAATTCTCTTGGCAATAGGGGCAGGCGAAATCAGAAAATTCCACAATGGTAATTTTGGGGGTGCTGGTTCCCAGCCAATAGTTATTTTGGCCTTCAATCAGAGCTTTATCGGTTTGAATTTTTTGGGCGGTATTGATTGAAGCCTTTTCATTTTTGATATCCCGGGCGGTTTTGATGATATAAATGACGCTGGCGGCGGCAAAACTGGCCAGGAAAAACAGACAAAGCAAAACTAAAACTCCCCACCATCTTTTGTACCACCTGGTTGGGGTCGGATGTTCCAATTTTTGCCGTAATTCGACCATTCTGTCGGAGAGGGCCATTGCAAAATTAAGCTTATTAAATTATAATTTTATTATATCATTTTCTTATAAAAAACACTATTATGAGGCGTTTTATTTTAGTTCTAACTTTGATGTTGTTTCTCCTGGGGCCAAGGTTTGGCCGGGCGGCTGATTTAGACGCCGATGCCGATGGTTTGAGTGACCTTTTAGAGGCAAAATTTAAAACGGATATTGTGAATCCGGATTCAGACGGTGATGGTTATGTTGACGGTTTGGAAGTTAATAATGGTTATGATCCGCTTCGGGGCCAGGGAATGAAATTAAAGAAGCGGATTGAGATTAATACTAAAACTCAGAAACTGCAATATTTTCTGGGGGATGTTAATATGGGCGAATACGTTGTTTCCACCGGCAAAAAGAGCACCCCGACCCCCAAAGGTTCTTTTGTCGTTAAAAATAAATTACCTCGTCCCAAATCCCAGACTTATGGTTTGTGGATGCCTTACTGGCTGGGTTTGTCGGCGGCCGGGGTGGGAATCCATGAATTGCCGGAATGGGGAAAAGGAAAAAAAGAAAGTGCGGCTGATTTAGGCAAGGCGGTATCTCACGGTTGTATTCGTTTGGGCGTGGGTCCGGCCAAGAAATTATATGATTGGGCGGAAGTGGGAACGGAGGTTAAGGTTTATTGATAAAATAATTGGACATAATTGGATATGGTTAATATAGCCGATAGGGCGATGTTTTGATCATTGATCTACACTAATATTGCCAAGTCGCTTAATATGGTATATACTAAAAATAGGTATAAACCATATTAAAAATATATGATATATTTAGATCCAACAATTAAAAAGAGAATCAATGGCAAGCTCCGACATCTCAATAAGTTTAGACCGCTTCCGTTTAGCGTTGTCAAAAAATTAAAAGAACAATTTGAAATTGAATTAACTTATAATTCAAATGCTATTGAGGGTAATAGCTTAACGCTCAAGGAGACCTATTTGGTGGTCAATGAGGGCATAACCATAAAAGGTAAATCGCTTAAAGATCACCTTGAGGCTAAAAATCATCAAGAGGCTTTAGACTACCTTTATGATTTAGTAGAAAAAGGTAAAAAAAATACATTTTCGGAAAATTTAATTCGTTCGCTTAACCAAATAGTCCAGCAGAATATTGATAAAGATTGGGCTGGACGATACCGTAACAGCGGAGTCATTATTGGTGGGGCTATGCATAGGCCGCCAGAAGCAATCGCGGTACCGAGTTTAATGAAAAAAATGATTGAATGGTATGCGGATAATAAAAAATTACACCCGATGGAATTGGCTAGCATTATTCATCATAAATTGGTAAATATTCATCCCTTTTTTGATGGCAATGGACGAACAGCCAGGCTGGTAATGAATATAATTTTAATGCAGGCTGGTTTTCCTTTGGCGGTAGTATTAAAAAATGATCGGCAACGATATTATGCCGCGCTCAGCACTGCTGACAAGGGCGATTATTTGCCCTTTGTGAATTTTATTGCCAGAACAGTTGAGCGGACGCTTGATATCTATTTGCAGGTTTTGACGCCCAAAAAAGAAGTTAAAGAAAAGTATTTAAGTTTGTCGGAATTAGCCAAGACCACCAAATTTACTGAAAAGTATTTAAATTTGTTGGCGCGAAATGGTAAATTGGAGGCTCATAAAGACGGACGTAATTGGTTAACTACTAAGGCGGCGCTTGATAGATATTTGGACGGGAGGAAGAGAAAACGATAGTTTAGAAATTTACCAGCACCATCTTTGTTATGAAAATAATTTCTTGGAACGTAAACGGTTTAAGAGCCATTATCAAAAAGGGCTCTTTGGTTAATTTTCTGGCGGAATATACGCCGGATATTGTTTGCTTGCAAGAAATCAAGATATCGGAAGCTAAATTGCTAAAGGAAAATATTTCTTTTCCCGGTTATACTTTATTCGGCAATGGAGCGCGCCGCGAAGGTTATAGCGGAACGGCTTTGATTGTCAAAAATTCCTTAGTTAAAAAGATTAAAAATTTAGACATTAAAAATGGCATCGGGGTTGATGAATTTGATCACGAAGGCCGGATCCAAATTTTAGAATTGGATCAATGGTTTCTTTTAAATATTTATTTTCCCAATTCCAATCATGAGCTTAGTCGTCTAAAATATAAAGAAAAATTTAATGCCGCGATTCTAAAACATTACCAGAAATTAGATCAAAAAAAACCAGTGATTATCACCGGTGATTTCAATGTCGCCCACGAGCCGATTGATTTAGCTCGACCGAAAGAAAATGAAGGTAATGCCGGTTACACTTCGGAGGAAAGATTTTGGCTGAGTAAGTTTTTAGCCTCTAATTTAACGGATACTTTCCGGTTCTTGAATGACGGCAAGGTCCAATATTCTTGGTGGAGTTTTCGGATGAATGCCCGAGCTAGAAATATCGGTTGGAGAATTGACTATTTTCTGGTTTCCAGTAGAATGAAGAAATACCTCAAAAAAGCTTATATTTTAGATAAAATTAAAGGTTCGGACCATTGTCCGGTGGGATTAGAAATTAGTTAAAATTAAAATCATAAATATATGTACGATCATCGGAATATCGAAACCAAATGGCAGAAGAAGTGGCAAGATAGTCATGTATATCGCGTGGGCGAGGATCAGGCTAAACCGAAATATTATATTTTAGATATGTTTCCTTATCCCTCCGGCACCGGTCTGCACGTCGGGCATCCCAAGGGTTATATCGCGACCGATATTTTTGCGCGCCTGAAAATGATGCAGGGGTTTAATGTCTTGCACCCGATGGGTTTTGACGCTTTCGGTTTGCCGGCGGAAAATTATGCGCTCCAAAATAAAATGCATCCCAAGACGGCTACTGATGCTAACATTGTCACCTACAAACGGCAGTTGGAGATTTTAGGTTTTACCTATGATTGGGAGCGGGAAATAAATACTACCGACCCGGAATATTATAAATGGACCCAATGGGCTTTTTTGAAAATGTTTGAAGCCGGCTTGGTGTTTGAGTCATACGAGCCGATTAACTGGTGCCCGTCTTGCCAGACGGGACTGGCCAACGAAGATGTGGAGGATGGCAAATGCGAGCGTTGTGGCGCTTTAATTGAGCAAAAACCGATGCGCCAATGGGTGATTAAAATTACGGATTATGCCGAGCGGCTGCTTAATGATCTGGATAAATTGCCTGATTGGGAGGAATCGATTAAAGAGATGCAGCGTAATTGGATCGGTAAGAGTGAGGGAGCGGAAATAGATTTTTCTATTACTGGAAGCGATTTGAAAATTAAAGTTTTTACCACGCGGGTGGATACGATTTTTGGTTGTACTTATGTGGTGCTGGCTCCGGAAAACGAATTGGTGGAAAAATTGAAACCCCAGATTAAGAATTGGTCGCAAGTGGCAGAATATATCGCCATGGTAAAAAATAAAACTAATTTGGAGCGGACAGATTTGAATAAAGATAAGACCGGAGTCAAACTGGAAGGGCTCAAGGCTATTAATCCTTTCAACGAAACTGAGGTTGACGTCTTTGTCGCCGATTATGTCCTGAATTCTTATGGCACCGGCGCGGTGATGGCGGTCCCAGCCCATGATGAGCGGGATTTTGAATTTGCTCAAAAATACGGCATTTCTATTAAGAAATCCATCGCCCCTTCATCTCCGGAAGCTATTGGCGATTGCTATACTGTCGATGGAATTTTAGTTGGCTCGGGTGAATTTACCGGTTTAGACTCGGCTTCGGCCCGACTCAAGATGATGGAGTGGTTAGAGAAAAATAATTGTGGCAACAGAAAGATAAATTATAAATTACAGGATTGGGTTTTTTCTCGCCAGCGTTATTGGGGCGAACCGATTCCAATTATTCATTGCGATAAATGTGGGGCCGTTCCGGTGCCATACGAACAATTACCGTTAACTTTGCCGGAAGTCAAAAGTTATGAGCCGAGCGGGACGGGCGAATCGCCGCTGGCCACTATCTCCGAGTGGGTAAATACCACTTGCCCGAAATGCGGCGGGCCGGCCAAACGGGAAACTAATACCATGCCGCAATGGGCCGGATCGTCTTGGTATTATTTGCGCTACATCGATCCCAAAAATAGCGAAGCTTTAGTTGATAAGCAAAAGGAAAAATATTGGTCGCCGGTTGATTTCTATGTCGGTGGAGCCGAACATGCCACGCGGCATCTGATTTATGCTCGTTTTTGGCATAAATTCTTGTTTGATATCGGGGCAGTTAATTATGAAGAGCCTTTCCGGAAATTAAAAACCGTGGGTCTGATTATCGGAGAAGACGGCCGTAAGATGTCCAAACGTTGGGGCAATGTTATTAATCCCGACGAGGTGGTGGCTAAATATGGCGCCGATGCTTTGCGTTTGTATGAAATGTTTATGAGTCCTTTTAGCGATGCGAGCGCTTGGAACACTAATGGTTTGATCGGAGTCCGAAAATTTTTAGATCGGGTTTATAATATTTCTGTTGTGGCGGAGAATGATTCACCGGCAGTGGTTAACGTTCTTCATAAGACCATCAAGAAAGTGGCCGATGATATTTTAGACTTTAAATTTAACACGGCCGTCTCAGCTATGATGATTTTAGTTAACACTGTTTATGACCAGGGTGGGAAAATGAATCAGGCTAATTATGCTTTATTATTGCAAATTCTAGCTCCGTTTGCGCCTCACCTGTCCGAAGAATTATGGGCTAATATTGGCGCTAAAGGCAGTATTTTTACCACAGTTTACCCGGCCTATAATCCGGAGCTAATGAAGGATGCCATGGTGACCGTGGTGGTCTCCGTTAACGGTAAAGTTCGAGCCAGTTTGAATCTAACTGCCGGGATTTCTGAGACGGAGGCAATGACTGCCGCCCTGGAAAATGATGTGATTAGAAAATGGTTGGAGGAAAAAGAAATAGTCAAGAAAATTTTTGTGCCGGATAAATTGATTAACATTGTGATTAAATAGATGAAAAATCGCCTGGAGCAAGGTTTTTTGAGATAGGTGTCCTTGGCTCTTATTTATTTTATGTGCTAATATAATAGTGGAATTGATTCCGATCCAAATTGTGGCGTTTATCGCCGCGTTCCCGCAAGGGATAGGGTCGGGATTTTTTATTTGGGCCAAATTCGGACATTGATTTCATAAGTCGATATAGGTCTTTCGCTAACTCAGCTTTAATAAAGATACTTAATTGTGCGCGAAGGAACGGAAACCGATAGGGTTATATCGGCTTTCAGATAAAATTGAGCAGTGGACAGAGTTTTTAAAAGAGGAATTGGAATGGGTTGCTTATTCCTTGAAAAACTACAAAGAATAGTCTATTATAGCAATATATACACATACTGTTGACTTATAAATTTATATGGCCTATTATATAAATATAACAAAATTGTTATATTCATCACTTGGCTCCAAAACCGATGAATAATATAGAACAATATAAAACCTCCAGAGGCGATGAAGTTGTTTTAATATTTATTATCGATTTATCTAATAATGGTCGGGCTGATCACGCTAAAAGAATCTTTAAAGACTTGGAAAGATTAGAAAGATACGATTTAGGTTTTTTAATGAAGGATAAAATTGTGAAAAAGATTGGTAAAAATATTTACGAATTGATAATTAATTGGAAGAATGCCAACTATCGGATATTATTTTCAATAATTAATGGATCATATTGGTTGACTAATATTTTTTATAAAAAAACTAAAAAAACTCCATTAAAAGAAACGAGATTAGCCGAACAAAGAAAAAAAGAATTAGAATTATCATTAAATAAATTTTAAAAATATGAGCCTGAAATCGTTAAAAGAAAATCTATTGAAAGATAATAATTTTAGTAAAGAATATTTTGATAAAACAAATATTGCTTTTGAGGTAGCCGAAATGGTCAAGGAAGAAAGAATGAAAAATGGTTTAACCCAAAAAGATTTGGCTAAATTATTAAAAACCAAACAATCAAGTATCGCTCGTTTAGAACGGGGTAATTGTTTGCCTAGTTTAAACTTTTTAGAAAAAATCGCGCAAGCTTTAAATACTAAATTATTACCGCCAAAATTTCTTTCTATGTCAGAAAGTAAAACTATTATTATTATGAATCAAACGTCTTACTTTAGTGGAATATTATCTCGGATTAAGGCCAATTCGGTGATTACCAAAATCGAAAATATTAATTAACAATTTAAAAATATGAAACACGTTTGGTCAGTTTTATGTTCTAAATCCATAACAGATCGGGAGGAAAATTTAATCAGTCTGATTAATTGTATTGAGCATATTAAAATTGAGGTCGATGAGAAAAACAAGGAAGAAATAAAGCAAAAAATAAAAGGAATCCCTGTTAATTTAGAATTGGTTAATTTATGGTTTGATAATGACATAAAAAAAATTAGGAAATTTGAAGTAATGGTAAAAATTTTTGATAACAAAAACCAAGAAATAGAAAAATTCAGCGGTGCCTTTGTCTTAGTGGAAAATATGAAGAGGATGAGAACCAGAATGAAAATTGGCGTATTGCCTATAATTAAAAGTGGTTTATATTTTTTAAAGATTAGTTTTAAAGAAGAAAAAGCCAAAGATTATCGTGAGGTCGCCGAGATCCCATTAGAAATAGAAACTAATTTGAATTAAGGTTTCTATATGAATCAAATTATTTTTTCCAGGCGGTTTAAAACCCGTCTGGTTTTTGTAAGGGGGAATAGTGTATTTTGTTGTTGACAACTTTTTACATCATGGTATTATGTTACCATAACCATGGTATGCTTTTACCATATCGGTTTAACAGAGGATATATGATTATTAGATCAAAAGTGACCAAAAAAATATTGAATTATTTTTTTCTTAACCCTCAGGCTCGTCATTATATTAATGAGTTGGCTAAGCTTTTGAGTTTGGATCCCAAAAATGTTGACCGCAAGTTAAAAGAGCTGGAAGAACAAGGATTACTAAAGAGTGAATTTTCTGGGAAACAAAGGTATTTTGAGCTTAATTTAGTCTTTCCTTTGTTAAATGAATATAAACAGATTGTTTTAAAAACCTATGGTTTAGAGGAATCTTTGGCCAGATTAATGATGGCCAGCGATGATATTATTGAGGCCTATGTTTTTGGCTCCTATGTATCGGCTGGCATGGATAAATTTAGTGATATTGATTTATTGATTATTGGTCATCATTCCTCTCTGGATATTTATAAGAAGTTAGAGCCGATTCAAGCTGATTCTAGGCGAAGCATTAATGTCGTTAATTTTACCCCGGAGGAATTTAAGCGGAGACAAACTAGCGGTGACGATTTGGTGAAAAATATTTTTAGTCATAAGATAATTAAGATTAAATAATAAAGTTAAATGAATCTCCTAGAGAAAACATTAGAACTGTCTCGCCTTTATAGCCTTAAGCCCGATCACTCCAAGGGCCAGAATTTTTTAGTGGAGGAAGAGTTTTTTGATACGGCTATTTCCGCCGCGAAAATTAAACCCGCCGATACCATCTTGGAGGTCGGTCCGGGGCTGGGGTTTTTGACGGAAAAACTGGCTAAAATCAGCCAGAAAGTTATAGCCGTGGAATTGGATAAAAAATTAGCGGATTGGTTGCGGACCAAATTAATTACGCGAAAAATTAATAACGTCGAAGTGATTAATGACGATATTTTAAAAATCAAAGATGATTTTTTTGCCGGTTTGAATTATAAGATTGTGGCCAACTTGCCTTATAACATCACTTCCATTTTTTTACGGAAATTTTTGACGGCCAAAAATAAACCGCAGTCTCTGGTTTTAATGCTCCAAAAAGAAGTGGCCGAAAGAATCGTGGCGATTGTGCCGCAGATGAGTATTTTGGCTTTGTCGGTCCAGTTTTATGCTGAAGCGGAAATTATCAGTGTTGTTCCGGCTGAGGCTTTTTGGCCCCGACCGAAGGTGAATAGCGCTTTGATTAAGATCGTTTTAAAACCCCTGGCCGCCCTACCTCAAATCAATCATGATTTATTTTGGCGTTTAGTTAAAATCGGTTATAGCGCCAAGCGTAAAATGTTGAAAAATAATCTCGGAAACGGGCTTCATCTGAGTCCTTTGGCGGTTGCCAAAAACCTGGCAGAAATTGGCTATAATGCCAAGGCTAGAGCGCAAGAATTGAGCCTGGAAGACTGGTTAAATTTGTTTGCCAAATTTTCTAGTTTTATGTTATAATATCGGCATATGAATGGAGGTAAAAATCAATTTTCGCTAGGTAATAGCGAAGCTTCTGGTTTTAAGCAAAAACCGATTCAAACCGCTTTAAGCAAGCAGCAAAAAATTTCCCTAATCTCTTTAGGAGTCTTTACCGTTTTAATTATGATTTTTGGAATTTTGCAATTCCGTTATAATCTCTACTCTCCTTTTGATTACAGCCAAGAAATCGCGGCCAGCCAAAAAAATAATTCTAATAATGTTGGCAACACCGTGACTACCGATTTAACTAAGATTGACAGTGATGGCGATGGTCTGAATGATTACGATGAGATTAATGTTTACCAGACCTCACCTTATTTGGAAGACAGCGACAGTGATGGTTTTAGCGACAAAGATGAAATTTTAAATAGTACCGATCCTAATTGTCCGGCCGGTCAGACTTGTACCCAAATTAGCGCCGCTGCCGATTCTGCGGCGGGAGCCGCGACCGCCTCTCCCGATACTTTGTTAAATACCTCCGACGGCACCGAGGCTATTACCGCCGAAGATCAAATTGCCCAAGATATGTTAAATGGTAAAAGCGATCCGGCGGTTTTGCGCAAACTGCTTTTGGACAATGGGATGGACAAGGCTATTTTGGACCAAATCGGCGATGAAGATTTATTGGCCAGCTATCAAGAATCCTTGAAACAACAACAAGCAGCTCAGGCTCAATAAACAATTTTTTAAATAAACCTAATTTTTAAATAAAATGGAAAAGCCAACCAAGCATCTCTTTTTAAAAGGCATTTTTGGGACATTATTAGTTTTTATTTTGGTGGTGATGCCGGTTAAATCCAGTTTGGCTCAGGGTGTTGATGTGATTGGTGGTCCGACTACCGTCGTGACGAGCGTCGTCAAGAAAGTATCTGATAAATTGGCGACGGCTTTTAAAAAGGTTAGCGCTAACTTATTTCAAACCACCATTACCAATGCTCTGAAAAGGGTGGCTTACGATACTGCCGCTTGGATTGGTTCCGGTGATAATGGTCAAAAGCCGTTATTCTTGACAGGAGAACCGGGTAAATATTTAGGCGATTTGGCCGATGCCGCCGCCGGAGATTTTATTGATGCCTTCGCGGCCGAGACTAACATTAATTTTTGTCAGCCGAATTTAGACGTTAAAATTAAAATTGGTTTAGGTTTAAATGCCAGGGCCGGTAGGATTCCATCACCTTCTTGTAAAGCCAGCACGATGTTTAAGGCTTGGAAAACTGATATTAACGCTAAATACGCGGCCATGACCAGCCCGACCTTTTTGAAAGACATGTCTAGCATGTTTTCTGTCGGTGGCAGCGACATTTCTTTGGCGCTGGATGTTATGGATGGCCTCGACGCTCAGGTTAGTAAAAAAACTGCCGATGTGACTAAAGAATTAGACCTTGGTGGCGGTTGGTTTTCCAAAAAAAATATCGGCGGTCAGATTACCGAACCGCCGGGGACCGCTGAGCGGGCTTTAACTACAGCCGCTAATACCACGGCCGAAGCTCAAAAAGTTAGCCCGACGGAAGCGGTTTTAACCGATACCGCTAAGGTGTTTTTAAATACCTTGGCGACTACGGCGTTTAATAAGGCCATTAGAAATTTGGCCAGTGGCGATTGGACTTCGTTGACTTATGGCTTATACAAAGGCAAAACAGATCAAGAGATTGCCGATTTGATTAAGAGCGGTTCGGGCGTAGCTTCCAACGTTTCTTGTCTAAATGATCCCAATTGTGATCCCAGTGCGCAACAGGGCGCCTCGGCCGTTAAGTCTAATCTGGCTGACATGATTAGGCCCACTTTTGATTCCCGGGGTGATTATGATATTTTGGGTGAATTAGGTGTTTGTTCGGATCCGGCCAATCCCGGCCCGACTAATTGTATTTTAGACAGTCAATTCAGTTCCGCTATCTCTGAACGGAAAACGGTGATTGAAGCTATCAATGAAGGTTTTTTAAATAAATCTTGGAGATTGAAACGGGATATTGATTTTAATCAGGGATATTCTTTAAGGTCCTTGTTAGTTCTCAGAAAGTTCCGGATTATTCCCGTCGGCTGGGAGACCGCCTTGCTTAAGGCCGAAGAGAATAATGTCAACGTGACTTTGATGGACATGGTTTCCTGTTTTGATCCGAATGATAATTATAATGAATTCAGCCAGGGTTTCACCCCGGCGGTTTGGTGCCAGGGATTAATTGATCCCAATTGGGTTTTGAAAGCCCCTTTAAATTATTGCAAGCGTGAAGGCTATGGCAACCAGATTTTAGATAAAACGCTTATTCCGGGGCAGACTGTCGGCGGAGTGGAAATTCCGGGCGAAATTATTTTAACTAGAGCCGATGAATATTGCGCCGATGAGCAAAGTTGTATCAAAGAAAAAACCGATGGTACTTGCGAGGCCTATGGTTATTGTACCGAAGAAAAGAGAACCTGGGATTTTACCTCCGATTCTTGCGAAGCTATTTATAATACTTGCCAAACGTTTGTAAAATCTAACGGCGCCAGCGCTTCCTATTTGGAAAATACCATTGATTATAGCACTTGTAATGCGGACAATGCCGGTTGCCGGCCTTACTCCGTTTCCGGTTCTTATGATGTTTCGGCTGATAAGATTTCTTGGAATTCTTTGAATCATCTTTATTTTTCCAAGAAAGCCGAGGCTTGCGACAGCAGCCAAGAAGGCTGTCAGGAATTAATTAGAGTCACGCCCGAAGCCGGTCATAATTTTTTGATTAATTCTGATTTCGAAGAAGATTTAAATATCGGTTCTTGGAATGTTAATATCGATGATGTTAATGTTTCCACTCCGAATGCCGCCACGACTACTGCCGGCGGTTATTTTAGCGATACGGCTTTAACACCTAACGGTATTTTAAAAAAGAATGTCGTTGTCGGTCCCAATGATTATAATATTTCCGGTCGTAATTACACTTTTTCTTTCTATGCCAAGAATTGTTCTGACGGCGACCAGGCGGTTTTAGGAAATAATACCGTGGATGATAAGACGATTGATTTGGGCGGCAGCACCGATTGGAATTATTATTATGTCACTTATAATTTTCCTCTGGGGTTGACCGATAATCATGTTTACATTTCCCTTAACTCCAATACTTGTCAGATTGATCGCTTGAAATTGGAATTAGCTCAAGCGGGAACTGAATACAGCGATTATTATCAAAATAGCTTGGTTTATCAAAAATTAATTCCGGACTATTTAGCTTCAACTTGTTACGTTAATCCCAACTCCGCTACTCCTGATTATAGTCTGAAGACTAATGCTCCGGCTAAATGTTTTAATTACACCAGACGCTGCAATGCTTCCGAGGTTGATTGTGATTTGCATCAATCGGTGCGCGACGGCTTTACTTTGCCGGCTAAAATTACTCCGTTTGACGCTTGCTTGGCGGAGTGTGACGGTTATGATTCTTATGTCCAAAAAGCCGCTTCCTTTTCCAATACTTCAGCGGCTAATTTTATCCCGACTACCGCCACTAAATGTAGCGCTAATGCGGTGGGTTGTACGGAATTTACTAATTTAGATTCGGTGGCTCAAGGCGGTGAAGGCCGAGAATACTATAGCTTCTTGCGTCAATGTATCAAGCCGAATGACAATCAATGCGGCGTCTTCTATAGTTGGGGCAGC
>Ga0265297_10007206_pt1 | contig 15551 bp, 11 predicted proteins | sample Munlanlwell13791_FD_192502 | JGI IMG/M metagenome (GOLD analysis project Ga0265297, IMG submission 192502) | Leachate microbial communities from a municipal landfill in Southern Ontario, Canada - Leachate well 137-91 | ecosystem: Engineered > Solid waste > Landfill > Unclassified | place... | reverse complement strand
GGCTGAGAGGCTTAGTAGATGCGGTGAACCAAAGCTTTTTAAGATTGTTCGCTGTTTAACTCCAAAACGATGCTGTTCATCTATTACAGCAAGTCCTAGTTTTTTAAAACCGATTTTTTCCTGAATTATTGCATGAGTTCCGATTACAATATCAACAGTCCCCTTTTTCATCTGACTGATTATTTCATCCTTGTTCTTTTGTGTTGTACTTCCGGAAATAAACTGAATATTGAAACCATATGGGAGTAGTAATTTTGCTAGAGTTTGATAATGCTGTTTCGCAAGAATTTCAGTCGGTGCCATTAAAGCGCATTGGAATCCTGCTTTTACTGCATTTAACATTGCTGCTGCGGCAACAACGGTTTTTCCGGATCCAACATCTCCCTGAACCAAACGGTGCATTGGGTATGGTTTTTCGAGGTCTCGGAGTATCTCCGCCAAAGTCTTTTTTTGAGCATTTGTAAGCTCGAAAGGCAGTTTTCCTAAAAATTCTTTAATTAAATCAATATTCTGAGGAATTTTTTTCTCATCTTCTGAACTTACTTTTTGCCAGTACCATTTCTTTTGTAAAGCTTTTAACTGAAGTAGAAACAATTCATCAAAACTAAGCCTTTCTATAGCCTTTTTTAGGACTGCTTCATTTTCAGGGAAGTGTACATTTTTAACTGCTTCATTATAAGGAAGCAGGTTTAAATTATTTAAAATTTCTTCCGGCATATATTCATCAAATCCTCCGGCCCAATCATCAATCAACGGTTTTATCTTTTCCCTCAACCATTTTGAGCTAATACCTTCTGTTTCATGATAAACAGGAACGATTCTAGCACTGTGAACCATATCGTCTTTTTCAATTTCATAAGTGGGACTCATTAAAGTGAATCTGCCGTTTGTAACTTTGGCTTTTCCCATCAAAACAACTTCCGCTTCATTATATAAAATGCGTTTTAAATGCGGCTGATTGAACCACAAAACTTCAACAGTTCCGGAATCATCGGTAAGCATCGCGCGTGTTAAATATTTACCATACCTTGTTCTTTGCGTTGTCAGATGCGTTAAAATACCACGTACTGTGTTAACTTCCTCGGTGCTTAAATCAACAATTTTAGTCAAATCTGATCTGTCAGCATATGTTCTCGGGTAATATAAAAGAAGATCGCCAACAGTATGAAGGCCGATTTCTTTAAGTTTGTTTAAATGCCCGCTTGGTGTTCGTAAGACCTCTTTTAGTTGTTTAGAAAGCATATTTTCGTCTGATCATGGTACTTAAGTTTACCTTAAGAACCTTTTACCTTCAAGAATTTTCGTTTGCCCACCTGTATAAGCTTTTCATTATGTAAATCAAGGGTGTGATTAACGTCTGTTATCTTTTCCTGATCGATTTTTACGCCTCCTTGTTCTATTAATCTTCGTGCTTCGCTTTTAGATGGAGCTAGTTTTTCGTTTACTATAAGTTCAACAAGATTAATTTCTTTTGCATCAATTGTTTTTTCTTCAATATCCTCCGGAAGTTCATTCTTACTGAACTGATTAACAAAAGCAGCTTCAGCAACACTTGCGTCTTCCGGCGAATGATAGATTTTTACGATTTCTTTACCAAGTGTTTTTTTAATATCCATTGGATTTTCGCCTTCTTTAAGAGCTTTTTCGTATTTTTTAATTTCTTCAGAAGGAACGTTTGTAGCCAGTTCGAAATATTTTAAAATTAAATTGTCCGGAATGCTCATTACTTTGCCGAACATATTTTTAGGGTCATCATCCACCGCGATATAATTGTTTTCGGATTTGCCCATTTTTTTAACACCATCTAATCCTTCAAGAATAGGTACTGTTAAAATATCCTGTGGAACCTGTCCGTAAGCCTTTTGGATTACACGTCCCGCTAGAAGATTGAAAGTCTGGTCTGTTCCTCCAAGTTCAAGATCTGCATTTAAAGCCACGGAATCGTAGCCCTGCATTAACGGGTACATAAACTCATGCATTGAAATCGGTATGTTCTTTTTCACACGATCCTGAAACATGTCACGCTCCATCATCTGCGCTACAGTAAAACAAGAAGCAAGCTTTACAACGTCCGCAAAATTGAGTTTTTCAAGCCAGTCTGCATTCCATCGCACTTCAACTTTATCAATATCAAGAAAAATTTTAACCTGATCAAGATATTTTTCCGAGTTTTTCTCGAGTTCCTGTTTCGATTTTATTGCTCTGCCTTCCATTTTGCCTGTAGGATCACCTATCTGGCCGGTGAAATTTCCGAAAAGCAGAATAATCTGATGACCAAGATCCTGAAATTCTTTTAATTTTTTTATAACAACCATATGGCCTATATGTAGGTCTTTTCCTGAAGGGTCAATGCCGAGTTTTATACGTAATTTGCGGCCGGATTTAAGCTTTTCAGAAAGGTCGTTTTTTACAAGAACTTCAACTACGCCGCGGGTTAATATTTCTTTAATCTTTGAATCGGCTATTGATGTCATAAAATAGTGATTAATAACGTTCCCATATTAAAAACTTCCAGCGCATAAGTAAATGCGTTTTTATTATTTATATACAAAAAAGTAGAAGCGCGCTCACCTCCTAACTGCTTCTACTCTTTTGGTGTAGCTAGAATGTGGGATGAAAATATCTCCCATATCTAGCTGCATTTAAACTATATAGCCTCAGCTGCTAATTATCAATATTTTATGACACTTAGACAATACGACTTGATTTTGTCATTTATATCTGCAATAATTCGGCTGTTGGTGATCGCAAACAACATAATTAATTTTATATGTTAGAAATAGTACTAAAAAAAGCAGGATTAAATGATAAAGAAGCTTTTGTATACCTTGCGCTTCTTGAACTTGGCTCCCAACCTGCAAGTGTTATCGGTAAAAAAGCAAAAATTAACAGATCAACAACGTATCTAATTCTTGAATCATTAATAAAAAACGGTTTTGTTAATCAGCATATCAGGGCAGATGTTAAATATTTTACGGCCGCAGACCCTCAGGTAATTATTAAAAATTTAGAACATGAACAAATCCATATAGAAGAAACAAAGAAGGAATTTGTTGATCTGCTTCCGGAATTTTATTCTCTTTCAAATCCGCTTAGCATAAAGCCAAAAGTACGTTTTTATGACGGAGAAGAAGGAGTGAAAAGAGCTATTGAAGATACTTTTACATCAAAAGGTCCTATTCTCAGCTGGGATTCGGTGGATTCATGGCTGGTTACTACTCCGGGTCTTCAGAAATTTATTAAAGAATGCGCAAAGATCAGAAGCGAAAAAATTAAAATTCCCGTAAAGGTTCTTGCACCGGACACCGCCACTTCAAAACAATATTTTTTAAAGGATTATCCTCCAATAAAGGACAAAGCTGATCCTCTAATGGAAATCAGATGGATTCCAAAAGAAATAAAACCTTTTAAGAATGAAATAAATATTTATGATGATAAAGTTTCAATAGTTTCGCTTGCCAGAAACGAACTTCTGGGAATTGTTATTGAAAGCCATGAAATTGCAAACACCCACAGATCAATATTTGAACTTGCATGGAAATCGGGTAAAAAGAATTAATAAAACAAATTATAATGAAGGATCAGATAGTTGTACGGATTGATAAGGACGGCGAAAAACTGAGGATTGATAAATTTTTAAAAGATAATTTTAAAAAATATTCCCGTTCGTTTTTTCAGAAACTTATTATTGATGGTGAAATTACCGTTAATAATAAGCCTATAATGAATAATTATAAGTTAAAGACAGATGATATTCTTGCCGTTAATCTTCCTGAAGCTGCAAAAAAAATCAAATTGGTAAAACAAAAAATAAAACTAGATATTGTTTTTGAAAATAAAGATATTGCAGTTATAAATAAACCTGCCGGAATGGTGGTTCATCCGTCCGACAACGGACAACATATGGAAAAAACCCTTGTTAATGCGCTCTTGTATCATTTCGGAAAAGATAATTTAAGCAATATCGGAGGAGAATTAAGGCCGGGAATTGTTCACAGGCTGGATAAAGACACATCCGGACTGATAATAATCACCAAAAACAATCAGATTCATAAATATATAACCGGTTTAATGAAAAAAAGGGATATTGAGAAAGTTTATACAGCTCTTGTTGTTGGTATTATTAAAGAAAAAAGAGGACTTATTGATTCACCTCTGAAAAAGGATAAAAACAGTTGGGGTAAGATAATTCTTTCATCGGAAACAGACGGAAGAGAGGCTAAAACCGAATTTGATGTAATTAAATATTTTGAATCTGATAAATATAAATTTACTTTAGTTAATGCCAGAATTTTAACCGGGCGGACCCATCAAATCCGCGTTCACTTTGCTTCAATAGACCATCCGGTTGCAGGTGATTTTATGTACGGGAATAAAAACGTTAACAGTATACTTGAACCCATTGGTCTTAAAAGACAGTTCCTTCATGCGGAAAGAATTAAATTTAAAATGCCCGACGGAGAAATTATAGAATTAAAAAAAGAACTTCCCGCTGATCTTCTGGAAGTTCTTGATAATTTATCTTCAATTGATAGTTGATGCCTTAAATATCCAATGTCTGCTGGTCTTTGCTTGATGCTTTCTTTGTTCTTGTTGTGGTCTTTTTTGCAGCTGTTTTTACAGGCGCTTTTGGCTGAACTTGAACCTTTGGCTGTTCAGCAGGTACTTCTTTTTTATCAACTTTTACTTCTTTTTTGGCTTCAGCTTTCTTTGCACCGAATGCAATTCCTTTAATCTGTATAAGTGAAAGAGATTTTCTGAAACCTATTGTTCTTTCGTATCTTTTCTTTGATTTTTTCTTAAAAACTCTTATTTTTTCGCCCTTAACTGGATTCAAAATTTCAGCTTCAATATAAGCGCCGTCAATATATGGATGCCCGATATCAACATTTTTATCATCCTTTGCATAAAGCATAACTTTATCGAAAGTGACCTTTCCTGAATCTTTTTTTAATGAATCCACTTCGATTTTATCGTTTTCTTTTACTCTGTATTGTTTTCCCTGAATTTCTACAATTGCGTACATATAAATTATTTTAAAAATTGAAAAATGCGTGTGTTAATGTACTTAATATGCGGCCAAAAATCAAGTTTTTTTAATTAAATTTGTTCATAGCGGCGGAAGTCCCCTTTTCAAGAGCGTAAATTATGGCTTCGCAGGCTATTTTTCTTGTTTTTGACATTATTTTTTCTTCCGGGGCGGAAAATTTTGACAGAACAAAGTCTTTACCAGCAAATTTGGCTTTTAATTCGGGATTTCTTGTTTCGATACCTATTCTGAATCTGGGGAATTTATCGCTGTTAATCGATTGAAAGATTGAAATTAGTCCGTTATGACTTCCGGGGCCGCCCTTAATACGTATTTTTAGTTCTCCCAAGGGGAAATCAAGGTCATCAACAATAATCCATATATCTTCAGGGTTTAAATTGTAGAAATTTGCCAAATTTTGTACGGATTTTCCTGATAAATTCATGAATGTCTGCGGTTTTACGAGCAAAATTTTCTCAGAATTAAGCTCCGATTCTGATATTTCGGCATCAAATTTATTTTTCAACTGGAATTCAGGAAATTCCAGTTCTTTTTGCAATAAATCTATTACCTGAAAACCAATATTATGTTTTGTTTTCTCATATTCTTTGCCTGGATTCCCAAGTCCTACAATTATTTTCATTATCTGAAGATTAGAATTTTATTTCCTATATGTATTTGATCATCAGGTTTTGCCCCGTTATGCAGTAAATCTTTTTTAATACCTGATTTATCAATATACCTGTAAAGCCTTTCAAGGGCTTCAAAATTGGCAAAATTGGTCATTTGGGCGATTTTTTCAATCCCCCTTCCTTTTACAACAAAAATATTGTGTTTCTTTTCGCTGCGGGAAACATGTTTAACTTTTAGTAATGTTACTTCGAATCTTTTTCCTGCTAATTTTAGGTGTGGTTTAAATACTTTTACAGGTGTTTTCAATTTTTTAGGATTCAATATTTCTTCTTCTCGTACTTTTTTCAGAAGTTTATATGTTTCCATTAGCATTTCAGGAATTCCCGCTCCAGATACTGCGGAAATTAAAAATATTTTAAATTTTTTTATTTCTTTTTTCATGTCTTTTTTAAACAATTCTGCTAATTCATTATCAAGCGTGTCAGTTTTATTAAGGGCTATAATCTGCGGTTTTTTTGATATTTCAGGGTCGTATTTTTTCAGTTCATTGATTATGGTTCTGTAATCTTTTATTAAATCGTTTTCATTAATATCGATAATATGAACAAGTACTTTTGTTCTTGCGACATGTTTTAAGAATTCATAACCAAGGCCTTTCCCTTCATGTGCGCCTTCAATCAAGCCCGGAATATCTGCAATAACAAATGAATCGTTAATGTTTTTCTTGGTTGATTTTTTTAGATCGACAATCCCGAGGTTAGGAATCAAAGTCGTAAAAGGATAATCTGCAATTTTTGGCCTTGCATTTGTTATGCGGGAAATCAGGGTTGATTTCCCGGCTGATGGAAGCCCGATAATCCCAACATCAGCAATAAGTTTCAACTCTAATACTACTTCCAGTTCTTCTCCGCTTTCTCCGAGTTCCGCAAATTTTGGAGCCTGAAAAACACTTGTAACAAAATGAGAATTTCCGCGTCCGCCCTGACCGCCTTTTACCACTAAAAATTCTTTATTATGTTCATCCAGATCTATATATACATCATTAGTATCCGGCTGAAGAATTAAAGTTCCTATAGGTACGTCTAGAATCATGTCTTTTCCGCTTTTACCCTCTTTTTTTTGACCCTGTCCTCCTTCACCGTCAGATGCTTTAAAAAGTTTTTTTGTACGAAAATCCGAAAGAGTGGTTATATTTTCGTTTGCACGAATAATTATACTTCCGCCTCGGCCTCCGTCACCGCCGTCCGGTCCGCCATTTGGTACATACTTTTCGCGTCTGAAACTTATACACCCATTTCCTCCCTGTCCGGCTACAAACCTAACTTTTGCTCTGTCGCAAAACATAACTTATTATTAAATGCTTATTAATTCTTGTTGAATTTTATCAGAAAAACATTATATTAGTAAGGCTAAAGTAAATTTAAGTCTTCCCGCAATTGCCGAAGTGGCGGAATTGGTAGACGCGCACGACTCAAAATCGTGTGATCTTACGGTCATGAGGGTTCGATTCCCTCCTTCGGCACCATTGATAAGATGAATACAGTAGTTCTATTGGATCAACCCCTTTTCTCTAAGTTTTTGATGATAAGCAATTGCAAATCTATGGGCTTCATCTCTAATCTGTTGTAAAAGATATAAAGCATCAGAATCTTTGGGAAGGTTTATGGGAAACGGTTTCTCGGGTATGTAAACTTCCTCGTTCTTTTTTGCCAGACTTATCATAGGTATTTCCAACTTCAATTCTTTTGCAGCTTTTAAACCCTGTGAAAGTTGTCCTTTTCCACCATCAATTACAATTAAATCAGGTTTTTTTCTGAATTCATTTTCTTCAAAATACTTTTTTTTGTTAAAAAGCAGACATTTTTCACCTTTTTTTAACTTTATACCTTCCGGAAGCTTTTTAATTTCTTGAAATCCGCACGCTTCAAATTCTTTAATAAATTCTTTTTTCAAACCGACATATACCCTGTTTTTTGAGGATTTTTCAATTATCCCGAATGCCAATTCTTTTATTTTTATATTCTTCAATGGTTTTAGCTCATTAAAAAGGCAAAAGTCATCAAATGTTTGTTTTTTTATCAACTTGTTTATTCTAATTTCACTTTTACTATTCTTCAGATATAAAAGTCTTCTTTTAATAACTTCGAGCATAGCTGCAAAATCATCAGGTGTCCCCTCTTCTACGGTTCTAATTTTAAATCTTCTGTATTTTTTATTCTCGGGGACTCCGTTCTCAAAAACAACCATGGAGGCAACCTGATTTGTGCCTGATATATGGGAAATATCATAACATTCGATCCTTCTGGGAATGTTATTAAGATTAAGTGCTTTTTTTAACTCTTCCAGGGCATTTTTTCTTTTATTTTCATCACCCTGCCAGCGCGCTTTACTTGTATCAGCAAAGATTTTTGCGTTTTTTAATGCCAAATCAAGAAGTTTATTTTTGTCACCTTTCTGGGATGCAATTACTTCAACTTTTTGCCCTTTTAACTTTTTTAACCACTCTTCAAATGTAGTTTTTTCATCAATTTCAAAGGGAATTATAATTTTTTTAGGAATATCGGTGGAAAATTCATAATATTGGTTTAAAAATGATTCAAGTATTTCGGATTCTTCGGCAGCGGTTTCACCCGTATCTTCCATTTTAAATATAAAATTTTCCTGATTAACTAGTTTCCCATCTCGAATCATAAAAAGAGTAAAATATATTCTTCCCAACTGATAAACATAATTAATAATATCCATTTCCTCTCCTGTAGGAGCTGAAACTATCTGTTTTTCAAGTATCTCGTTTATTGCATGCAGTTTATCTCTTAGAGCTGCAGCTTTTTCAAAGTTTTTTTCTCCCGCAGCCTGATTCATTTGTTTAACCAATGATTCTATGATTTCATCTCCTTTTCCTTTAAAGAAATTTACAATTTGTTTAATTATTTCTCCGTATTCTTCTTTGGTACATCCGCATACACATGGGCCTATGCATCTTTTTATATGATATTCCAGACAAGGGAAATTCATCGTTTTTTTTGTTACAACAACTTTACCAGGTCCTTCATAATTCATAAATAAATTACATTGTCTGTACGGGAATATTTTTTTTAGTACATCAAGAGACTTTTTTAATTTACCAGCCGCCGTTTTTGGCCCAAAATACATGGCTCCGTCATTTAGTACTTTCCTTTCAATTGATATTCGCGGGAAATCTTCGTTTTGTGTAATTTTAAGATAAACATAATTTTTATCGTCTTTCATCAAAATATTATATTTCGGACGGTTTTCTTTTATTAAATTTGTTTCAAGGATTAGAGCTTCAAGTTCCGATCCTACAACTGTAAACTCAATATCATCAATTTGGTTAACAAGATTCTGAATTCTCGGAGAAAGTTTTTTTGTCTGTTGAAAATAGCTTTTAACACGATTTCTAAGATCAATCGCTTTACCTATATAAAGAAGAATTTTTTCTTTATTAAAAAACCGGTAAACACCTGGTTTTTTTGGAAGATCCTTTAAAATATTTTGAATTTTTTGATTCATAATGAGATATAAACCCTTTCGATTATAACATAAAAAGGCCCCGTTAATTACTCACAGGGGCCTTTTAAAAATCATTTATTAAATAATTCCTTCCTGATGCGCTCTGTAGAAAAGTTCAGCAACATCACCTCTCTGCATACCTTCCGCAGGGTAAAAGTTTCCGTTTGCAGCTGCATCTACCAATGCATGTAATTTTGAAAATTGAACGTAAACTATATACCATTGGTTAATTGGTGTATCTGGATATGGCGGATTTGTGACATTTAATGCAAGATCTTCGCTTGATGTCTCAAGGAAAATTTTCAACATTTCTACTCTGTTTACCTGCTGAGTAGGTCTGAATGATCCATCAGGGTAACCCTCAATTATTCCCTGAGCTTTACCGGTTCTTAGGTAAGTCATATACCATTCATGTAAAACCACATCATTAAAACCAAGATTTGTTCCATTATCTGCAAGCAAAGTAATATTGAATCCTTCAAGAACTACCTTAGTTGTTTCAACACGGTTTATAATATTATAAGGTTTAAAAGAACCGTCCGGATATCCCTGGAATATACCCTGATCTTTAACATAAGTGATTGCAGGACACATCGGGTCGTTAAATGAAATATCAGTAAAACCTGAACATAATGTGCTTGGATTTGGAGTTGTGCCTAAATCAATAGTCACTACACCTTGTTCGGAATCTGCTGGTGATTCGCTGTTCTGTGCAGTAATTCTATAAGTGTAATTAGCGGCTGCCATTGTTGTTCCGCCTGTGTTTTTGCCGTCCCATGAAACATTATGAACTCCTGACCCCTGAACTTCGTCTGTGAGCTGTTTAACAAGCGTTAATGAATCATCATAAATCGCAACAATGACATTTGAATTAACATTCAATGTATATGAAAGTGTTGTTGAGTCGTTTGTTCCGTCAGCATTTGGAGAAAAAGTATTCGGGCTGGCTGTTACCGCTGTAATACTGGGAGCTGCTGCTGTGTCGCCGTCAGCTTCGTGTGCGCCGATATCTGTTGCAAAAATCGCATCATTATTCCCGTCTTTTTTTCTTACAGCACCAAAATAATCTTTTGTTACTGCTGATACTTCTGTTCCTTTATCAATGCAGGTAGAATCTGCTCCAAGCTTATAATCATACGTGCTTGTTGAATTTATATTTGCCAGTTTCGGATCACAGGATACGTCTAATGTTCCTAAAGTATGAGCTGTTCCGTTATCAAAATATCCGTTGTTTGAATAAGTCGCCGGGTTAGCGATAGATAATCCCTTTCCAGAATTATATGCTGATAAATTGTTTCTGAATTCAACGCCACTATAAGCGGCTGCCATGCTTATACCTGTATTCCCGTTAACGATTGTATTGTTATAAGCTTTAATATTTGCCTTTAAGTTCAAACCAACTCCTGTAAATTTTGAAATAATATTGTTATATACTGTTGAACTTTCTGCGCTTATTCCTCCGAGTACATCATAAATAAAATTATTATATATTTTTGTTGTACCCGAGCCTATTACAGAAATTGCAGAACCGAAAGTTGATAAATTGTTTATATAATTGCCGGAAATATTTAATGTATCCCCTGTTTCAACCTCGGCATAAATAGCCCCGAAAACTGCAGTAACGGTATTAATTTCAACACCATCTATAGTTACTGAATTATCACCGGCTGCTGTATTATCGATTTTAATTGTTGCATCGCCAAGAGTTTGGTCGTAAATTTTAAAACCGCTTAATACCGCAGAATGATTTGTGATTTCAATAACATTTACATTCTTTCCTTTAATCTGTGTTAAATGATTAATTGGATCACGGCTAGCGAAATTATTGTAGTAACCTCCGTATAATGAAATATCTTTCGCAGTTATAAGAAAAGGTAATGTTTCTGAAGCACAGGTGCCTTCTGAAACATAAATCTGATAATTTGTTTGAGTTCCTGCATTTGCCAAAGCAAATGCCCATGTAATTGTTTTTACCGGTGTGGATTTTGTTATTCCGTTGTTAGTATCAAGTCCCGTACTGCAATCAACATAAAGAGGATTTGTTAATATTGGGATAATCGGGTCGATCGGAATAAAAACAAATGCTGCTTGTACCGGCAGAATTGATGTAAATACAAATGTAAGTCCTGCCAGGATGCTTACTAAATGTTTGTTTGTCTTCATAACGAAGGGGTTAAATAACTTTGAGATTCTATAATAAAAATCTCATTAACACAATATATAACGTATTATTATTGAGAAACTTACAAATATCATTAAAGCTGTTTATGCTTTTAAAATTCGCAAATTAGTATATAATTCAAACCAAATATTGCTTCTTTTTATGAATTATAATTTAAATATTGAGAAAAGATTGTCTTTTATAAAAACCATGTGTTTTTTTGATATCTTTGATTTTTCTTTAACAAAGGAAGAGTTACATGAATACATGCTTGATAGAAAATGGTCTCAAGAAGAAATTTCAGATTTCGTAAATCATGAAAAATTTGTAATTGAAAATAAAAATTATTTATTTTTGGAAGGACGCGCTATTACCTCTATTGTTAGAAAGGATAAAGAACGACGAGCAATTAAACTTATTCAAAAAGCCCAAAAGTTTATTAAGTATATGCAGTTTTTGCCTTTTATTCGTATGGTTGGAATTTGCAACGGTCTGGCCTTTTATGATGCTGAAAAGGGCAGTGATATTGATGTTTTTATTATTACCGAAAAGAAAAGACTTTTTACTGCCAGGTTGTTTGCTTATTTATATACTCAGCTTTTACGCATAAGAAGACATGGCAAAAAAGTAAAAGGACGTTTTTGCCTTAGCTTTATAATCTCAAATGAAGCTATGAATTTAGAAAATTTAAAACTAAACGAAGATGATATTTATTTTTTTTACTGGATTCGGCTTCTGCAGCCGGTAATTGGAAAAGTGACTTATAATAGTTTTATTAAAGAGAATAACTGGATTCATAAATATTTTGATTACGATTTCATACAGGATAAACTGATTATCCCGGAATCAAAATTTCAACAATCTTTACAGAAAATCTTCGAATTTCCTTTAAAAGGAGCTTTCGGATCATGGATTGAAAGTATTTTACGCAAATCCATGCAGAAAAGAGCAAACAGAAAAGCTCAAAAACTTGCAGACAGAAGCGGGATTATAATTTCCGATACTATACTTAAATTCCACGATCAGGATATGCGTGAAAAGTTATCGGTTCTCTGGAAAAAAAGAATAAACATGTTTGAAAAATATTTTATTCCTCTCGATCGCGGTTCCGGAAAACAAGGCTTATTGCAGTACCAGCAAACGAATATTCCTTCCGAAGTTCATTCTCAAGATATCTACGATATGAAAAATGCAGAGCATTTGCCTGGTTAACAAAAAAGACAAATTCAGGAGGATTGACACCGGTCTGTGAAACATAGAAAATTTTTGGTTTTATCCTTTTTGTACCGGAAGGATGATGTTTTAAAGTGGTTCTTTTAATAAAATTGTTTAGTTCACCGGTAGTAATCCTTTTATTTCTTTGCTGAACAATCTCTACAGCTAGGTCAAATATCTTATTTATATTCTTTTTCTTTAATGCTGAAATAAAAACAAGTGGAGCCCATGGAAGAAAAATGAACTTACCTTTAACTTTGCTTAAAAATACATCTCTTTGATTATCTTCATCTGCAAGATCGATTTTATTAACAATTAAAATAAGTCCTTTTTTTGCCTCAAGAATATATTGTGCTATATGCATATCCTGTTTGGCTATCCCCTCTTTAAAATCCAACATCAATAAAGCAATATCGCTGTCATCAAGCGCATTAAAAACACGAAGTGAAGAGAATTTATCAATTCCCGGGACAATTCTTCCGCGCCTTTTTAAACCTGCAGTATCAACAAAGGTAAAATTTTTATCATTAATTTTAATATTTATATCCAAGGTATCACGTGTTGTACCGGGTATATCCGAAACAATGGCTCTTTCCTGACCTAAAATGGCGTTAATCAATGATGATTTTCCAACATTTGGTCTTCCAAGTATGCAAATTTTAATATTATTGCTGTCCTGCTTTTGCTCTTTTACAGGAGTGAATTTTAATTTTTTTAAATTTTTTAATGTAATTTGGTTTAATTCATCAAATCCAATATTGTGAATGGATGAAATCCCGATAGGATCACCAAAACCCAATGCGTAAAGTTCCACAATTCGGTTTTGTGCTTCGTTCGAATCAAATTTGTGTGCTATTAAAATAACGGGTTTATTTGATTTTCTAAGCATATCTGCCGCGCTGTAATCATCAATGGTTAACTGGCTGCTTGCATCTATGGCAAAATAAACAAGATCAGCTTCGTTAATTGCCACTTTCGCCTGTGCTTTAATATTATTTTCAATGTTTTCATTAGTTTCAAAAGAAAGACCGCCGGTATCTACAAGTATTACCGGGAAGTCATTAATTTCAATATTTTGATAAATTCTGTCGCGCGTAGTGCCCGCTTCTTCAGATATAATAGCCAGTCTTTTGCCTATTATACGGTTAAACAGTGTGGATTTACCCACATTCGGCCTTCCAACAATTGCTATTATCGGTTTACGCATAATAAATATTAAAGCTGATACATATTATATGATATAATCAGGTAAGCAAGCATTTAAATTAAAGTTTATGAAAAAATCGATAATCACTTTGTTTATATTTTCTTCATTAATAAGCGTTTTTTCATTTCAAACTGCCTTTGCTCAGGCTTCAAGCGGACTAGAGATGGGCACATTGCTTCCTCAGCAAAAACAGGAAACAATTTTATGTACTGACAGGATGAAAGACCTCGAAGAGGTTGCTGATCCTATTAAAGAATTTAAAGAATCTTCTCCAGAAGATAAAAATGAAATATTAGCATGCGGTATTAAGACTGGTAAAATTCATCTTTGGATGATCCCCTATTATGTTGTTTATTTGATTGAATTCATGATAGGAATTGCAGGTTTATTATCTGTTTTATTTTTGGTGATGGCGGGATTCCAGTATGTTTCCAGCGGCCTTGCTGAAGCTAAAGATAAGGCTAAAAATACTATTAAACATGCATTAATGGGTTTAGGAGTCGCACTTGCAGCATGGACAGTCGTAAACATTGTGCAATATATTGTGACTTTATAAAATTATAAAAAAAGAGCCCCGTAAATGTGGAGCTCTTTTTAATTTAGTGTTTTTACATAATCTGTAACCTATAAAGCATATTTATTGCTTTTCTTCTTGTTAGTTCTACTGTTCCTGTAGAGATTATGTCGTTTTGATCTCTTAATGAATATGGTAGTCCATCATTTAGATGAGCATCCCATACCATATCGTAATACCAAGGATCAGAAGATGTTGTAAATTCTCTTTCCAAAGCTCCCAAAAACATTTTAAGTCCTTCAGCCAATATTACCGTATTGCCTCCTTTAAAAATGTTTCCTTCATAACCTACAATAAATCCTTCATCTTTACCGGTACATGCATATGGTTCATACCATTGGCCGTGACCGTCGCTAAAACAGTTTTTGAGATCGAAATCAACTACTCCAGTACCCTCATATTCGCTTGCTCTAAATGCTAAAGCCAAAAGTTCCGCGCGAGTAAGTTTGTTTTCTATTCCAAGAGTTCCGTCAGGGTATCCTCTTAAAATACCTCGCTGACATTCCCAGACCCAAATTCCATATTCCGGATCTGAATTTGATACATCTGACCATTCACCGCATTCATAATCTTCCGTTATTATTGTTATTTCTTCATCATGGCAAGATGCTGAGCAACCGTCCCCGCTTGTAGTATTTGCGTCGTCGCATTCTTCATGTCCCGACCAGACTTTTCCGTCTCCGCAATAAGGTGTTTTACAGTTATTTGTACAACTGTCTGTGTTTGAATTATTTCCATCGTCGCATTGTTCACCGATTTCTTTGTTTCCATTTCCGCAAACTGAATTTTGAGCTGCCTGTTCAATTTGACATACAGAAGAACAACCATCGCCGTTTGTTACATTTCCATCATCACACTGTTCAGAACCTGTTTTAATAAAATTGTCACCACATACTGCATTCAAGCAGTTATTGGTGCACAAGTCATTATTTGAAAGGTTGCCGTCGTCACATTGCTCATTTCCTTGTTTGGTACCATTTCCACAGGCAATAAGTGTACATACATTACCAACCACTGTGTAACCCGTTGTTGTTGTTTGAACACCTGCTATGTTTGAACAAAGATCAGTTACAATAGGAGTACAAACCGTTCCAACCACCGTGTAACCCGTTGTTGTTGTTTGAACACCTGCTATGTTTGAACAAAGATCAGTTACAATAGGAGTACAAACCGTTCCAACCACCGTGTAACCCGTTGTTGT
>Ga0265297_10007205_pt1 | contig 15555 bp, 15 predicted proteins | sample Munlanlwell13791_FD_192502 | JGI IMG/M metagenome (GOLD analysis project Ga0265297, IMG submission 192502) | Leachate microbial communities from a municipal landfill in Southern Ontario, Canada - Leachate well 137-91 | ecosystem: Engineered > Solid waste > Landfill > Unclassified | place... | reverse complement strand
CATTTTTTACCGGATGGCATTTCTTGGCTTGGTTCCGCCGCTCAAAAATCCCGGGCGAAGAGCATGGCCTTAAACCCGGAGAGACTATGACGGTGGTACCCAAGCCCGGCCAGGCCGAGAAGTCAAAGGAGTGATCACGGAAAGATGCGCCTTAGGGAACAATTTTCCGAATTTAATGCCGTTTGAGAAAAACATTATGATATAATTACACCAAGATTATTCCAACGCAATGACTCGTTAGTGCACGGATATATTTCTCGTTTTATGTCGAGAAAAAGGGGAATTTCGGCGCGGCGTTCTGGGAAATCAATGTCCGCGGGCCAGTGAATATGGACAGTTAAATTTTTCTAAAATGAAGGGATGCTATGGCTGATTTGCGTTATACCGAGGAGGGAAGGGTCAGGGTCATCCGCGGGTGTATCGTTATCGTGGAAGGTTTTAAAAGCTGCCTGAATGGGCAAGTCATCCGCTTTGGCTATGGGACCAAAGGCATTATCATCGGTTTCGATGAGCATGAAGCCCAAGTGTTAATCATCCGGCAACAAGAACAGCTGCGGACCGGGGACAAGGCCATCGCCAGTTTGGAGCCTTTTGAAACTCCCGTCGGTGAAAATTTTATCGGTCGTATCGTCAATCCCTTGGGGGAGACCATGGATGGCCTAGGGACTCTCCAAGCCGAGAAGATGTATCCCATCTTCGTTCAGGCTCCTTCCATCTTGCAAAGGCGGGAATTATCGCAGACGCTGGAGACGGGCATTAAGGTCGTCGATGGCATGCTTCCCTGTGGCTTCGGACAGCGCCAATTGATATTAGGGGACAAGATGACCGGTAAAACAACAATCTGCACGGATACGATCATCAATCAAAAGAGTACGGGGGTCAAATGTGTTTATTGCGCCATCGGTAAATCCTACAGCGCTTTGGGGAAAGTCGTGCAGTTATTTCTCGATCATGACTGTTTTAAATATACGACTATCGTCGCGGCAACCGCTTCAAGCCCGCCGGGGCAACAATACCTGGCTCCTTACGTGGCCTGTTCCATAGCCGAATATTTTTTGCACAAGGGGCAGAATGTTTTTATTGCGTTTGACGATTTTACCAAACACGCTTGGGCCTATCGTGAGATATCGCTGCTTTTGGGGCGCGCTCCCGGGCGAGACTCCTATCCCGGCGATATTTTTTACCTGCACTCGAAGATGATTGAACGGGCCTGCTATATGGATGAAGAGAGAGGCGGAGGCTCGATAACTTTTTTCCCGATCGTCGAAACTCTGGAAGGGGATCTGACCGGCTATGTTCAGTCGAATTTAGTCTCGATGACTGACGGACAAATATATTTGAGTACTCCTCTTTTTGGTGAAGGTCAAAAACCGGCCGTTGATTTGGGTTTATCTGTCTCCCGGGTGGGGAGTAAGGTCCAATGGAAAGCCATCAAGAAATTGAGCGGGCCTCTCCGGTTGGAGTTTCTCCAATATCGCGAGGTTATGCGCGTTTCCAAACTGAAGAGTTCGGGGCAGTCCGACGAAATGCAGGCCCAATTAAAAGGCGGAGAAATCCTCACCGAACTTATCAAACAGTATAAAGACTCTCCGGTGAGGATGGAGGCTCAGGTCCTTATCCTTTATGGCTATTCCAAAAAACTTTTGCTGGAAATGACCATCGACGAGATCAACATCTTCCAGAATAAGATCTATGAGTTTGCCTTTAAAAGAAATCCGGAAGTTTTTACTAAACTTCGGGAGAAAAAAGATTTTGATGATGAGATGGCCAAAGTTTTCGAGGAAATCATTCGCGCCTATATCGAGGAAGTGAAGAAACTCCGGCCAATTGAAGAGGTCGACATGGAAGGGGAACAGAGCAATGTCGGGGTTGATGTCCTCGATAAGGCAACGGCCAAGAAAGAATAAGACGACAGGGGTCCGGTGATAACCGCGCTTTACTTCTCGAACAAGGATTTGAGTGACAAGGGATGGCAAATTACAAATCAACTTTCAATATTTCCATTATGACGCCGGAGGCATTGCTTTATCAGAAGGAAGTCGAAAGCGCGTTCTTTACGGGGGACCACGGGGAATATGAATTGTTGCCCTACCATTATCCGATTCTGGGGATTTTGGCCCAGGGCAATATCATTCTCAACTGGCGGGAATGTGTCCCGGTCAAATTTGGTATCGTAAAATTCTTCGCGAACGATTGCGTTGTCTTGGTGGAGGAGACCGAGCGATTGCGGCCGACCAAGGTAAAGAAGGCTGATGATGACATCGTTATCGATAGCGACTCAAAGGTATAAAAGGTTTCATCAAAGACAATTATTAACCGGGTGAGGTTTATTCATGCAATGGGCTGAAACTTTCTTGATCATCGCAATTATGATGGTCGCGGTTATGGGGCCTTCGGTGGTTATCGCCGTATTGGGGTATGCGGTTATCAAGGCCTTAAGCCGAAACCCTTCGGCCGCCTCGAAGATTTTTATGGGAATGGTGGTCATGCTGATTTTCGTTGAAGCTATCTCGGTTATCGCTATTCTGATTGTCTTCCAGCTGTTTGGAAAGTAGACAGGCAAAGTAAATGAGTTCAGCGGCTCTTCTCTTTATCATTATTTTTTCGGTTTTAATGGCGATCCCTTGCTTTGGAGTCGCGTGGCTAGGTGTCCGATATATCAATAAATTAGGGAATTATCCCAGCAAGACACCGCAGATACAGGTTGACATCGTTATTAAACTCGTCTTTCTTGAAATGGTATCGTTTACTTTGATCTTATTGTTCTTTAAGGTTCTTAGCGTCGATTAATATTTTTGTTCTATAAAAAGGAGTCAACGGTTATGTCCGGAATGCTTATTGTACAGTTTCTCGTATTGACAACTGTCATCTGCAGCGTCCTTATTTTTTTCCTCAAGAAAATACTGTTTGATAGTACTCAAGGGGCGGTTAATCGACTTAATCATGAAACAGAGGAGGTCCGTTCCAAACAGAAGGAGCTGGCCGAAAAGATCAAACAGGCCAACGAAGAGCTTGAGAAAAGAAAGAAAGAGGCCGACGATCTGGTCGCAAGAATGAAGGGGCAGGCCGAAGAGGAAGCCAAGGCCGAGAAGGAGAAATTGATGCTTAAGGCCAGACAGGAGGCCGAAGAATTATTGATGAAGGCGCAGAGGACCAAGGAAGAAATGCGCAAGGCCATCGCGAAAGATATGGAGATGAAGACGGTCGATTTCTCCGCTGAGATATTGAGCCGGGTGCTTCCGAAAAAGGCTGATGAATCTTTTCATAAATATTTAGTCGAGGATTTCCTAAACGGTTTGGAAAATATCGACATGAAAGTGGTGACCCAGGAAATCGATTCGACCGAAATAATAACCGCGCGAAGCCTGTCGGATGAATATAAAGAGCGTTTAGGGGCCATTCTCAAAAAGAAATTGAACCGGCCGGTAGCCATAAAGACAACGGAGGATCCCGGCATCATTAGCGGGGCGATTTTAAAGATTGGGACTCTTTCTCTGGACGGCAGTTTACGAAATATGATCCAGGAGGAAGGATTGGCGATAAAGGAGAAAACCGAGCGGAGCTGAAGACCAGCGGAGAGTCAGACCATGGGTGGGAAGGCGAATAAGATAAAAAGCGATTTGGAAGATATCACGGAGCTCGTTGAGATTATCCAGGTCCTCAAGGACGTGGCGGATACAAAATTTCATGATTTGGCTAACCGCAAGGATCGTTTCGCGCGTTTCGGCGAATCTTTTGTTGAATATTTTCGCATGATCAGTTTATCCGAAGTCCAGCATCCCCTGGTGTCCAATGATAATCCGAAAGTGGCGATTGTCTCTATCACTTCCGAGGCCGGGTTTATGGGGGATTTGAACTCAAAGGTTGTCCGGGCGACTTGTGTTGAAAAGGAGAAATATCCGGACAGTACGATCATACCCGTCGGGCGCAAGGGAGCGGAAAAGCTTGCTTTCTTGGGCAAAGATATGAAGGTCTTTGAGAATATCGAGGAGACCGGTCTTTATGAGATCGCCATTCGTATTAAGGATTACCTGATCGCCGAGGTCCTGGGGGAGCGGCTCGGGAAGGTGCTGGTCGTTTATCCCTGGTCCAAGAATTTTAACGTTCAGAAACCGCGCGTTGTCAAATTGTTGCCCTGTGATGAATTGTTGACCAAGCAGCAGGAATTCGTTGACAGCATCGAGCATGTCTTGCTGGAATCCGATCCGTTGGAAATCATCGGGTATTTAGCCGATATGTGGCTCGTTTGCCGCTTGTATGAAATGATGCATGATACTCAGATTTCCGAAGCGGCGGCACAGTCCCAGCAACTCGAGGCCAGCGTTCAAAAAATGAAAAAAGATAAGAAAGGCATCGCGGCCGCTTTCGGCAAGGCTAAGAAAGGCGATATCGATAAAAGTATGCGCGAGGTCTTTACGTCACGGATGATGACCAAGCGATGATTTAAAATAGGAGGATGTGTGGCCGATCAGCAAGAAAATAAAGATACGCCTCCGGACGTCAACGTCCCGTTGCCGGCGGATAATCCCGCGGTTTCTCCTGCGCCGGATGCAGAGGAGGACCTGGACAAGGATAAGAATCGCCGGGGATTGGGAAGAATCGTTTCCTGCCAGGGACCGGTCGTGGATGTGTGTTTTGAGGACGCCGATGATATCCCTGCGCTCTATGACGTTATTGAAGCGGTTGCTTTTGATAAGCGCAAGATTATTTTGCAGTGCGCTGAACATATCAGCAGTAAAGTCGTGAGAACTGTTTCTCTTATGGATACCTTAAACTTGCAGCTTAATGCGCCGTGCTATAACACGTTCAAACCTATCGCGATTCCGACCGGAGATGAGTGTTTCGGCCGGGTTATGGACGCGACGGGACGGCCGTTAGACAACAAGGGCCCCATCAAGGCGGCTATCATCCAGCCCATTCGTAGTTTAACGAGAATGTATGGATATGACCTTAAGGAAAAAGACGCGGCTAAGCTTGAGGTCCTGGGAAGCGGGTTAAAGTATATCGACATGCTTTATCCTTTAGTCAAAGGAAGCAAGACCGGCATCATCGGAGGAGCCGGCTGCGGGAAGACCGTCGTTATCCTGGAGCTGATCAATAATATCGTTAAGGCCCACGGAGGGTCATGCGTCTTTACGGGTATCGGTGAGCGAATTCGCGAGGGAAACGAGTTGTATTTTGAACTTAAACATCATAATCTTCTCAAGAACGTTATGTTGGCCTTCGGACAGATGGATCAGCCCCCCGGCGCCCGGGCGGAAGTGGTTAATGCCGGGATCACCCTTGCGGAGTATCTGCAGGGAAAGAATCAGGATATCCTTCTGTTTATGGATAATATTTTTCGTTTTATACAGGGAGGGCAGGAAATTTCCACTCTGCTGGGCCGGGTTCCGGCGGAGACGGGTTATCAGCCCACCTTGGCTTCGGAGGTCAGCGGTGTTCAGGAACGCATCCGTTCGGTTAAGGGCGGCGGTTCCGTCACTGCCCTGCAGGCTGTTTATGTTCCTGCCGACGACATGACGGATCCGGCGGTTGTGGCCATCTTCAGTTATTTGGACGGGTCCATCGTCCTCTCCCGGGAGTTAGTCCAAAGGGGGATGTATCCGGCCATTGACCCTCTGCAAAGTTCCTGCGGTAACCTCGATGGCAACGTTGTCGGCCGGCGGCATTATGAAATTGCTCAAAAAGTCACCCAGCATTTTAACAAATACAATGGCTTAAAAAGAATTGTCGCGGTCATCGGCGTGGAAGAATTGAATAAAGTGGACAGAATGATCTTCGGCCGCGCGCAAAGGTTGCTGAATTTTATGACACAGCCCTTTACGGTCAGCGAGGTCTTCACCGGCAAGAAGGGTGAATTTGTCAGCATTGACGATAATCTGGACGGCTGTGAAAAAATCCTAGACGGTTATTATGACAAGACAAAGGCATCCGACTTTTACATGATCGGAAAAGCTCCTAAAATTTAAAAATGATAAAACAGGCTGACAAGACTCTCGCCGAGGAAATAGTTAAGCGCAAACTTTTATCTGCGGAAGTTGTCGATCGGTTAATTGCGGCTGTCCAGCCGTTAAACGAAACTTTCCAAAATTATCTCATTCGAAACGGCTACCTCTTTGAAGAACAAGTCCTCGATGTTCTTGCGCAGTCCCTTCACCTGGAGATCGTGGATCTCAGGGCCATTGCTATTCAGAAAGCCGTTATCGACCGTGTCCCGGTCAAATTCGCCTGGTATTACAAATTTATGCCTTTGGCCATAGACAGCAAGGCCTTGACCTTGGCCAGCGCGGCGCCATTGGATGTGCGGACCCAGGATGAGATCCGGGTCCACCTGGGCCTGGAACCTAAGGTCGTTTTGGCGCGAGCCCAGGATGTCCTGGAATCCTTGAAAAAACATTATGGCATCGCGGCGGATACCATTGACCGCATCTTGACTAAGGAACCGCAGAAAGATGTCGAAAGCGATGTGTGGGTCGAGGACCTGGAGAAAGAATCTCAAGACGCCTCGGTGGCTAAGCTGGTTAATCAAATCCTGCTGGATGCCTATCAAAAAAGGGCCACGGATATCCATCTTGAACCTTATCGCGATATTCTCCGGTTGCGCTATCGGATAGACGGTGTTCTGGTCAATGCCAATTTGCCTCCGGAGGCGACGCGTTTTTTGCGCCCCATGCTTTCCCGGATAAAAATTCTCGCGAACCTGAGCATCGAAGAAAAAAGGCTTCCGCAGGACGGCAGCGCTGTCGTCAAGACCAAGGATCAGGATTTAGACCTGCGGATCTCGACTATCCCGACCCTGCGCGGAGAAAGTATGGTTATCCGGATTCTGCCGACGAAGGTGATGCTCTACAGCCTTGAGAAATTGGGGATTGACCGTAAGAACGTCAAGACCTTCCGAGAACTGGTCAAAAAACCTCACGGGATTATTTTAGTGACCGGCCCGACCGGAAGCGGGAAGACGACGACGCTTTATGCCTGCCTGAACGAAATCAAGTCTATTGAAAGAAAAATTGTCACTATTGAGGATCCTATCGAATTTGAAATGGAAGGGATCACTCAGATACAAGTCAATAATAAAGTCCATTTCGATTTTGCCCGAGGTTTGAGAAGCATCTTACGGCACGATCCGGATATTATCATGGTTGGCGAGATCCGTGACCTGGAAACGGCAGAGATCGCCATCCGCACGGCCTTGACCGGCCATCTGGTTTTCTCGACGCTGCATACCAATGACGCCTCCAGCGGCGTCACCCGGCTGATTGATATGGGCCTTGAGCCTTTTTTGGTGGCTTCCAGCGTGGAGGCCTTTATTGCCCAACGCCTGGTGCGGACCATTTGCCCCAAATGCAAAGAAGAGGTGAAGAGCCCCTTGATGGAACTTCGGGGCGAAATCGCCGCGGCGCTTAAAATTGATAAAATGGAGGACGTTAAAATCTTTCGCGGCCGGGGATGTGCCGCTTGCAATCAGACCGGTTATCTGGGGCGGACAGCCCTGTGTGAAATCCTCACCGTCAACGAAGCGGTAAAGAAGGCCATCTTGGAGAAGAAACGTACCGGCGAGATCAAAAGATTGGCTGTGGAGAATGGGATGCGGACATTGCGCCAAGAAGGGTGGTTAAAGGTCCTGGAGGGGGTGACCACTCCGGAGGAGGTCATGGACGTCACGGTGAGCGATGAGCCGAGGGAAGATTCCTCGGCGCCCAGTCCTTCCGGGGCGAAAGCCGAGCGAAATCCAAAGGGCAAAGAAGAACTCACCCGGGGTCCCGGCGCGTTAGCCAACGACATTTCATCCGATAAGAATGAATATGATTCCCGGGTTTATCCTCGGGCTTTTGAAAAAATCGATATGCGTTTTCAGATCATCAAAAAAGATGAGGCGAATCCTAATTCCTGGACCAATGACGGTATTGAGCATTCGACCACAACTCAAGATATCAGCGCGGGCGGAGTCCGTTTCATTTTAGGGAATACGATCCCGGCGGGGACGATCTTGGCGATTAAGATTCAACTGAAGCCTAACGAGCGAAGCGTGAATTGCATGGCCAAAGTGTGCCGCGTCGAAGAGCACGACATCACGGGCCGGTATTACATCGTCGCGTATTATCTGGATATCTCGAGCGCCGATCGTGTCCGAATCAGCAGTTTTGTCCGCGCGAAATTGGACACGAATCCCACAAAATAACTTATTAAACAAATTAACAAAAAGGACGGGCGTCAATGCCGATATTCCTCTATAAGGCGAAAAATCAAAAAACCGAAACCGTAACCGGACAAATAAACGCCGACAATAAGGATGATGCCATTGAAAAGATCAATCAGCTTGGTTTGCTGCCGATCACCATCGAGACCCAGGGTTCTTCGAGTCCGTCGGCCGGACTGACGGCCTTCCGGCGCGTGTCCATCCGGGAGCTCTATCATTTCAGCCGGCAGCTTGCCGGATTGCTTAAGGCGGGAATTTCCTTGATCCGCGCCTTGCAGATCATGGAGAGCCAGCAATCCAACATCTATTTCCAACAGATCATTAATAATATCTGCGCGGGCGTCCGGGATGGCCGCGCTTTTGCCGATTGCCTGTCGGAGCATCCGAAAGTTTTTTCGTCTTTGTATACCGCTATGGTGAGGGCCGGAGAGGAAAGCGGCAATTTGCAGGAGATGTTGTCCAGCCTCGCGGCATATTACCGTAAGCAGTCCGAATTTATTTCGAAAGTGAAAGCCGCGATGGCCTACCCGATCATCATGATGATCTTGGGGGCCGGGACGGTATTTTTTATCCTGACTTTCGTTATGCCGAGGATAACCGGATTATTTGTTCATACTCAGGCAGCTTTGCCCCTTCCCACAGTCCTTCTTTTGAGATTAAGCGAGGTCTTGGCCAAGGGGTGGTCTTGGATAGCGATCTTTATTTTGGCCACGGTTTTCTTCTATCGACGGTGGATAAGGTCCACGGCCGGACATCTTGCCTGGAGCCGTTTTCAGCTTAAACTGCCCTGGGTGGGCGCTTTCATCGTGAAGATCGAACTGGCGCTTTTTTTCCGCACACTGGAATTGTTATTGAAAAGCGGCATAGCGATCTTGCGCGCGATGTCCCTCTCGATCCCCTTGATTAACAATGATCTGATCAAGGCGGACCTGACGAAGTCTCAGGACGATCTCTCCGCGGGAGGTTCTTTGGGGCAAAGCATCAAGGCGTCAAAGACGATACCGAAAATGCTCGGGGACATTGTCACGGTGGGGGAAGAATCCGGCTCGGTGGCCACATCCTTGCAGGACATCGCGGATACCTATGAGCAAGAAACGGAAGAGTTCATTAAGATCGCCACCACTCTTTTGGAACCTTTGATGATCCTGTTGGTGGGGTCGGCTGTCGGGTTTATTGTTTTCGCGATCTTATTGCCGATCTTTCAGATGGAAATGTTTTCGTGAGGTGTTTTCCAATCTTTCCCCCGGAGGATCCTTTGTCTCTCAGAAAGAACAAAAGGCGATGAGGATTTCCCTCAAAAATTTTAAATGGGTTGTTGCGGGGTGCTTCTTAACCGCTATTTTCGGTCAATCCGTTTTGGGCCAGGATTGGCAGGACATCAAGGGAAAACATTTCGTGGTGTATTTTCAGGACGGGCGAAGCGCTTATGCCCAGAGAGTTTTACGGCTGGCGGAAACATACTATCGGAATATCGGAGATCAGATCGGGTACTCGAGGTATTCGGATTTCTGGACGTGGAATGAACGCGTGGAAATATTTATTTTCCCTGACCAGGAAAAATTTGTCCAAAAGACCGGACAGCCGGCCTGGTCATTGGCGTATGTCGACCGGGAAAAAAGATTGTCGGATTCAAGGACGATCGCTTTTTATGCCCAGGGGGGTGCTCATCCGGAAGGCCTTCTCGCCCATGAGATCAGCCACCTTGTCTTGCGGGATTTCCTGGGTGACCAGACACCGATCCCGTCCTGGTTTGATGAAGGGGTCGCACAGCTCCAGGAAACCGATAAGCCGGCGGTTGCCGACCGGGTGATGCGTTCGCTGGTGCGCAAGGGCAGCTATATCCCTTTGCGAGTTTTTATCAATTGGGATATTCGGCGTGAGGAAGACGCCGCCAAGGTCCAGGTCTTTTATGCGCAGAGTGTTTCGCTCGTCGATTTCTTAATCAAGAATTACGGCAGTGAGGCCTTTGGGCGTTTATGCCGTTCACTGCGAGAAGGGAAGAATTTTGAAGAGGCCTTGCGCAGCGTTTATTCGCGTTCGATAGAAACTTTGGATGACCTGGAAAGAAAATGGGTCAGTTATTTAAAGGATAAATAGGAGGCGTTATGAATTGGGAATATTTCATGCGACACAAAAAAGATCGTGCTTTCACCCTGATTGAGATTATGCTGGTCGTGGTCATTATTGCCGCCCTTGCGGCTATGGTCGTCCCCCGGTTGACCGGCCGCTCGGAACAGGCCAAAAACGCGGTCGCCAAGTCCGATATCCTTTCCTTGCTCCCCACTGCTCTTAAGTTATATGAGCTGGATAACGGTAATTTCCCGACGACGAGCCAAGGGATTGAGGCCTTGTTGACCAAACCGACCACGAGCCCTATCCCGTCCAATTGGAATGGCCCTTATGTGGAGAAGAAACCTGTTGACCCTTGGGGGAGGCCTTATGTCTATGTCTCTCCCGGGGGGCATCGCCTGGATTATGATCTTTCTTCAACGGGGAAGGATCCCAAGAAAGAAGATGATGATATCGTTAACTGGAAATAAACGTTTGGTTTCCCTTTTATCCCGAGGGAAGAAAGCCTCCGGTTTTACTTTCTTTGAGATCATGGTCGCCGTGGCTGTCCTTGCGGTGGGGATCGTCGGGATCTATCAGGCGTTCTTTATAAGCCTGGATTATGTCCAGCACGTCTCGTTACGTTTGTATGCCAATATTCTCCTTGATAACAAAGCCAGCGAATTACAAAAGGGGTTCCGGACAAGCGGCGCCTTGTCCTTTGAGGAAATTTTGCGGGAAGAAAAAATCACCGTCAACAATCGGCCGGTCGATTTCTCATTCGGGATCGATCTTAAAAATGTGGATGATCTCAAGCAGGTCTTTCAGGCCGACCTGAAGGTCTATTGGCTGGAGAGAAATCATTCGGTGAGCTTGGCCCGGTCGCTCTTTATCGGGCTTTGAGCGTTTGGGCGCCCTGGGCAGGCACGGACATTGCGGACCGCTGCCGCGTCGGCGGTGATGAGGAGAAGAGATGCGAACGGGGAAGACAGAAGAAAAGAGAAAGAATATCCCAAGACAAAACGGTTGTGGCCCGCGGGGAGCTTTTACCCTTGTTGAAGCGCTTATCGTCACCTCGCTCCTTTTGATGATAACCGTTGTCTTGTATCATGCCTTTTTCAACGGCGTCAAACTCTGGGAGCGAAGCCAGCGGTTTGCCGGCGAAGAGGACATGGCCGTTTTCTTTGACCGGTTGGGCGAAGAATTGAGGAATTCCTGCGCATATAACGGATTGGTTTTTACCGGACGAAAGACCCGCTTAAATTTTCCGACGATCGTTAAGGCGATGATCCGCAGGCGGGGAGAGACACGGCCGAGTGAATATATCCCTCAGCCGGGGAAGGTTGAATACTATTTTGATCCGGCCAAGGGAGCGCTTTACCGGCGTCAGGCCAATTATGGCCAAGCGATCAAGAATAAATTTTCTCAGGCCCGGCTGGTCATTGATCGGGTGGATGCCTTTAAATTCCGGTATTATCTTTTGGACAAGAGCGGCAGTTTTTTTCAGACCGAATTTGCTGACCAAATCCCGGCCGTCATCGAGATTGACATCCAGTATCATGATGAAAATGGCCGTAAGCACGGTTTAAGCCGGATGATTTATATACCGATTGGGAATGGAATAGAAGGTGAGAATGTTTTACAATAAAAGAGATTCGGGCTATGTCCTGATTTTCATTTTATGGGCGCTCAGCTTATTGTCGATGTTCGCTTTGCAGGTCGGCCTGAACACCCGGCAGAAATTAACATTGCTATCGCGTCTGGAAAAGCGCAGTCAGCTGTTTTATGCCGCGGACGCGGGGGTCAAGAAGGCGATCGCTCTTTTAAAATCCAGCGTGGAGAAAGGATCCGAAAAATCTCTTTCCCGGGTTAATGTCCTGCGGCATAATAATCCCGGTCAATTTTCGGATATCGCGATAGGCGAGAATAGCTCCGAGGTGAGTTATTCCGCTTACGATCAAGCTAGCGGCGAACGCGTGACCCGATACGGCGTTGCGGATGAACAAAGCAAACTCAATCTCAACACGGCCAGTTTTTCCGAATTGACCCGGTTATTGCAGTATGGCCTGAATTTTGACCCCCAACGCGCGGATGATTTAGCGTCGGCTATTATCGATTGGCGGGAACGTCTGAAGGAGAGCCAGTCCGGCGGTTTTTACAGCGATGATTATTATGATAATTTGGAATATCCTTACCGGCCCAAGAGATCTCCGTTCGAGGTCTTAGATGAGCTCCTCCTGATCCGGGGAGTCCATCCGCGAATATATGCGGAATTGCTTAACTATGTCACGATCTATGGCGACGGGAAGGTGAATATCAATACGGCTTCGCGCCCGGTCCTGCTGGCTATGGGGTTAGAGGCCGAGCTGGTCGAGAAGATCCTGAGTTTTCGTCGCGGGTTCGACGGGATAGAAGGCACGGGGGATGAGTATGTCTTTGAATCCGTTGACCGCGTCGCCAACATCTTAAATCAGGTGATCGCGCTATCGGCGGCCGAGATCCAGCAGGTGTTCAACCTGACCGTTCAAAGTAAACTCACGGGGGTGTCCGATTATTTTTCCATACAAAGTATAGCGAAAACAGCGAATAGCCAGGAAACTAAAATCATCACTTGCGTTTATAACCTCCCAGACAATAAAATAGACTATTGGCATGAATTTTAATACTGTGATCATCCATTCGAAATGTAAGGCGCCCGGCCTGATCAGGGGGCAGCAAGAGGAGCGAAGATTTGACGATGTTTACCGGAAGCCGTGATTATGTCAGCATTACCGTCGCGGATGGCATCTTAAAGGCCGTTCATGTCCGAGGGTCGATGAACGACCTGCGCGTCATGAATATCGTTCGGCGGGATATCAAAGATGTGCCGGATGAAGAATTGGGCAAGCTTCTCTTGTCCGTGATGGATGCCTTGGAGATAAAAAAGGCCAGCGCCCTCTATGTCCTTCCCGCCAATATCGCAACGACTAAAAATATCGAAATCCCCTCGATTGATCCCCAGGAGATCAAATCGATCATCGATCTGCAGGCCGGGCGGCATACCCCGTTCTCGCGAGAAGAGATCCTGGTCGGATCGATCAATATCGGGATCCATTCACGGAATTATACCAAGGTCCTCTTGATCATCGTTAATCGTCAGATCGTTAAGAAATATCTCAACATATTTGAACAGGCCGGATTAAAGATCGATAAGGTGGTCTTCGCCCCGGAAGCCAAGGCCCGATTCTACGGAAAAGTGCTGAATCTTAAAGAGGACGATGCCCCGATTGGTGTCATCGACGTGGGAAAACGGTCGACCGATTTTATCGTTGAGGCCGGTAGAACGGTTATCGCGAGCCGCAACATTCCTCTGGGGTTAGAAAATTTGCTGAAAGACGGCCCGGAGGCCATGAAGAAACTTGTTGATGAATTGGCGCAGTCCATTGAGACATATCGAAACGAGGACATCAACAAGGTCCCGGAAACATATTTATTGACCAGCGATGACAGCAAGATCAAAGAACTTCAGGTGATGCTCCATGAAAAACTAAAGGCCAACATCAAGATCCTTCCTTGCCTGGACCATGTCGTGGCCATGCAGTCCGTTTTGCTGAAGATAGTCTCCGAATATGACGATGAGTCTTTCCTGGATATCATTGCTCCTTTAAGCGTCATGGACGGCATGCAGGTTGACCTGACGCCCGACGAGGTCAAGATACAGCGTTCGATCGAGGAACAGGGGCATCAGGTGATCAAATCCGGCGCCTTTGCGATCATTTTATTGCTGCTGATTTGCGCGATCTTTTTCACCAAAATCTATTTCCGAGGGCTCTATCTCAATAAGTTGAGCAGTGAGTTCGAGGTCAAGAGAAAACTGGTTGAGGACCTGGAGCAGATAGCGACGAACACGCGGATCGTCAAAGACTATCTGGGCAGCCGGATGGTCAGCTTGGATGTGATCAAGGAACTTTATGATAAAATGCCCAATGAGATGTATTTGAAAAGCGTGACCCTGGAGGATGACGGTTCGATTTCTCTAGACGGAGTTTCGGAGACTAGGTCGACGGCGTTCGCGTTTATCACCATTTTGGAGGATTCTAAATTATTCAAGAATGCCAAAATGGTATCGAGTAGCGCGAAGAAAGAACGGGGGAAAGACGTCTCGGCTTTTCAAATTTCTTTCCAGTTAGAAAGCGCCGTAAACAAGGAAGAGCCCGAGATCGCCGAGGGAGTTGTCCTCCCGGCAGCGGCCGCCGCGGGGAATGCGGAAGAAGCCGGTGAATAAAGAATTTTTCGCCGCCGGCAGGATGGCCGCGAAGAAAACAGGAGAAAAAATTGATACAGAAATTTTATAACAAACTTTCGGAACAAGAGAAGAAAATTTTTTATATCGCTGTGGGCGTGGGTGTCTTGGCCCTCTTTGATCTTTTGTTTTTGCGGCCGGTGACTTCACGCTTATCGGTCATTGATCAGGAGATATCGGAAAAAGAGATAGGGATGAAAAGGGACCTGCGTTTTTTGGGTTATCAGGACCGGATCCTTAACGAGATGAAGGCCTACGAGTCTTACTATGCCAAGGAGGCCCAGTCTCCCGATCAAATTCGGGCAGAATTCCTGCAACAGATAGAAAAATTGGCCACGGGTTCTAAAGTCAATCTTACCAAAATAAGTCCTTCGGGCGAGCAAGAGCGAAAAGGGTTTATCGAATATTATGCCGACCTGGAATGTGATGGTCTATTCGATAATGTTGTTTCTTTTATGCATCAGGTTGATTCTACGAAGGATTTATTAAAAATTGTAAAAATGAATTTGACCGGCCGCGCGGCCGGATCGCGTGATGTCTCCGCGGTCATGAAAGTTGTCAAGGTTATTTTGGATCCTAAGGCAGTTTGGGTTCAAGCTGAGCTTGTTGAACAGCTGAAATCAGCGAAGCCTTCCGAGCCTAAGGGAGCGGGCTCTGCGGATCCTGCGCGGGATCTTGATAAAAAAAGTGCTGGTTCAGGCGCTCGCGCCGGAGCTTCCGGGTCGGTGCCCGAGGAGAAAGGTTCTGCTGAGGGAGCTGCAGGAAAAGGGGCGAGTGCTCAAGCCGGGGGGGCATCAGCAGGTGGAGCGGCGGGTGGTAAAGAGGGGGCGGGATCCGGCGGGGGCGGTTCCGGCGGCGATGGTGGTCAACGTGCTCTTAAAGGGAAAGGTGAAGGTGTAGGTGTCGCCGGCGGCGGAGGAAGTGGCGGCGGCGGTGGCGCGGCGGGTGCCGGGGCAAGTGGTTCCGGCGGCGGAGGAAGTGGCGGCGGCGGTGGTGCGGCGGGTTCCGGGGCGAGTGGTTCCGG
>Ga0265297_10007204_pt1 | contig 15555 bp, 10 predicted proteins | sample Munlanlwell13791_FD_192502 | JGI IMG/M metagenome (GOLD analysis project Ga0265297, IMG submission 192502) | Leachate microbial communities from a municipal landfill in Southern Ontario, Canada - Leachate well 137-91 | ecosystem: Engineered > Solid waste > Landfill > Unclassified | place... | reverse complement strand
TAGCGGGATTTTTTCTCAATGTAGTTATGGATCCATGGTTTATGTACGGAGGGTTTGGCGTTCCTGCCATGGGTGTTGGCGGAATTGGGTTTTCTACTGTTATCATCCAGTTTATGGGTTCCGGGTACCTGATTTACAGGATCAAAAAGAGAAAAATTATGGAAGGGATCAGGTTGAAGGAATTTATTCCCCAAAAGAGACCGATGCTGGACCTGTTTAAACAAGGCTTTCCGGCCAGTCTAAACATGATGACTGTTGCCATCGGGATCTTTGTGATCACCTATTTTGCCGGTAAATTCGGCAAGGAGGCAGTTGCAGCTTATGGGATCGCAACCAGGATCGAACAGTTGGCGCTTTTGCCGACCATTGGATTAAACATTGCTGCATTAACTATTGCTGCTCAGAATTTTGGTGCGGGGCTGACCAGTAGGATAATGGATTCCTGGAAATTAAACATCATCTACGGGTTATTGATCATCTTGGTTGGTATCACCGGCGTTGCTTTCTTCTCTGAACCGTTGATGAAAATTTTTACCTCCGACCCGAATGTCATCTTGATTGGGGTAGAATATCTCCATGTTGCGGTTCTTTTCTTCTGCGCATACATTTTCCTGAACATTTCTGTGTCAACGCTACAGGGAATCAAAAAGCCGATGTATGCCATATTCGTAGGAACCTACCGGCAATTTTTAGTGCCACTGCCCCTTTTCCTGCTGCTTTCCGTGCATCTCGGATGGGGAACCAAAGGAATCTGGTGGGGAATCTTCCTTGCCAACTGGAGTGCGGCAATATTCACATTTTTCTATACAAGGCGCAGGCTTCTGAAGTTGCAGGTTACTTTGAATAAGTGACTAAAGTGACTAGAGTGACTAGAGTGAACTAAAGTTGTGGACTCCCATCTTTAAGAACTAAACTTGTCTGAAGCGAAGTACTTTAGGCACTCTAGTCACTTTAGTTCACTTTAGTCACTCTTATTTCTTGGAATTATCCTTCAAAGAAACCGTCCTGTTAAACACCAACTTTTCGCTCGTGGAGTCAGGATCCACGTTGAAATAACCCAATCTTTCAAACTGGAAATTTGTCAATGGAAGCGCATTTTTGACAAAAGGTTCTACAAAACAATTTTCAAGGGTTTTCAGCGATTCAGGATTTAAGAATTCCAGAAAATCTTTGTCCTTGTGTCCGTCAGGATCCGGATCCGTAAAAAGCCGGTCGTAAAGCCTTACTTCACAAATGCGGGCTCGGGAAGCAGCCACCCAATGGAGGGTTGCCTTTACTTTGCGCCCATCGGGGGCGTTGCCGCCTTTGGTCTCCGGATCATAGGTGCAATGCAATTCAACAACATTCCCGGTAGGATCTTTGATAACCTCATTGCATTGGATATAATAGGCATAGCGTAATCGAACCTCTTTCCCGGGAGCAAGACGGTAGAATTTGGAAGAGGGTTCTTCCATAAAATCTTCCCGCTCGATGTAAATCTCCCTGGAGAAGGGTACTTTTCGTTTTCCCATGCTTTCATCTTCGGGATTATTGACGGCATCAACCTCTTCAACTTCACCCTCGGGATAATTGGTCAGGACAATTTTCAGCGGATCAGTAACACACATCACACGCTGTGCCCTTCTGTTCAGATCTTCCCGGATGCAAAATTCCAGCAAGGCCACATCCGTTACGCCATCCACTTTGGTAATTCCCACCAAATCGGCAAAATTGCGGATGGATTCCGGGGTATATCCTCTTCGACGGAGGCCACAGATGGTCGGCATTCTTGGGTCGTCCCAATCTTTGACAAACCCCTCTTTGACCAATTGAAGCAATTTACGTTTGCTCATCACGGTAGAGGTGATGTTCAGCCGTGAAAATTCGATTTGCCTTGGCCGGTAATCAGAATCTTTCAACTCTTCAACAAACCAGTCATATAGCGGACGGTGAACTTCAAATTCCAGGGTGCAGATTGAGTGGGTGATTCCCTCCCAGTAATCCGACTGACCGTGGGCATAGTCATACATAGGGTAGATGCACCATTTTTCGCCGGTACGGTGGTGAGGTTGTTTCAAAATGCGGTACATCAGCGGATCACGCATGTGCATGTTGGGTGAGGCCATATCGATTTTTGCCCTGAGCACACAGTCGCCTTCATTGTATTTTCCGGCTTTCATCCCTTCGAATATCTGAAGGTTAGTCTCTGGCGCACTGTTTCGGTTTGGGCTCTCAATTCCTGGACGGGTAGGTGTTCCACGCTGTTCACTGATCACCTCCTGGCTCTGAAAATCGACATAAGCTTTCCCTCTTTTGATCAACTCAACGGCAAAATCATAAAGTTTATCGAAATAATCGGAAGCATAGAAAAGACGGTCTTCCCAGTCGAATCCCAACCATTTTACATCCTCCATGATCGAATCGACATACTCGGTCTCCTCTTTTGCAGGATTGGTGTCATCGAAACGAAGATTGGTGATGCCGCCAAAAAGTTTGGCAGTGCCAAAATTCAGACAGATCGATTTCGCATGGCCGATGTGCAGATAGCCATTGGGTTCTGGAGGGAAACGGGTATGGACCCTTTTGCCATTTTTACCTGCTGCCAGATCATCTACGATCAGCTGTTGAATGAAATTTTTCGGAACGATTGGATCCATTCTGAATGATCTTATGTTGTTACTTTCTTTGAATAAAGCCGTTAGCTATTGGCTCTTAGCTTTTAGCCTTGCTTGAAAACTTATTTCCATTCTATTTCAACTTATTTCCATATTTCAAAATTAACCCCTGGTAAAAAGATAAAATAGTAATGTTGCAAAGGTAACAAGAGTTGTTTAGACACGGAAGAGAAATATTGGATTAAAAAATGCGCTAAATTTGGCTGTTCATAATATGTCTGACAATGGGGATCATTGAACTGGAAGGAATGGAGTTTTATGCCTACCACGGCTATTTCCAAAGCGAAAGAATCGTTGGCAATCGGTTCGAGGTGAATCTCTCGATCGAAACGGATTGCGAAACGGCAGCCAAGAGCGACCATCTTTCTGATGCATTAAATTACGAAGGAATCTACCGTCTTGTTAAAGAGGAGATGCACCAGCGCTCGCATTTGCTCGAACATGTGGCAGGCCGGATCCTTACCAGGATACACAATGAATACAAGGGAATCGGTGTTGTTCGGGTGAAGATCTCCAAGGCAAGGCCTCCCATGGGTGGTCATATCAAGGCAGTTAGCGTTACCATGGAGCGATAAGCCGGAATTTTCCGCTTCCGGTTTTCCCGCCAAAGAAATTTCCCTATATTTGCACCCTGAAAACGGTCGGTTGGCCGAGTGGCTAGGCAGCGGTCTGCAAAACCGTGTACGGCGGTTCGAATCCGCCATCGACCTCAAAAGTAAAATCCGATAGCATTGATATAGAGTGTTATCGGATTTTTATTTTGCCATTTTTCCCCACATTTTCCTCAGCTATTTAAAAACTCGACTATTTTAGTCTTTCATCACCATCCTGTTGAAAAAGGTGCTTGTAATTGACAATATGAGGATGATTGAATTTCGAGATCATCTTCATTTCGCGAATTAAATTATCCTGCTTGTCCTTATCCTGGACATGCAAATGTTTAATCGCCACCAGATGATCTGATTTTTCTTCTTTGGCAAGAAATACGCTGCCAAAGCCTCCCGCTCCCAATTCCTGAATGAATTGGTATCTGTTATCAAATAGGTCAGGCATATTATATGTACGTTTGTATATCTATTCCAACATCTTTGACATCACAAGCATGAGCATTATTCCAACCAAGTTCTAATATATCTTCATTTGAATCTCCATTTATTAGATCTTTAGGATCCTGGAAATCTGCAACTTCTAAATCTTCGCCAACATTTGAACTAATAAATGATCTAATAAATTCATTAGTTATTAGATACCCAAACAGGACTATGGGTATTACCTGCATTTCGGATTTCACCCTTTCTGCTGAGTTCTGCAATTAGATTGTTGATCTTCACCTTCTTCTGCTTGCTATCATATATGTCAGGCAGTTTTTCCAATACTAAATCATCAATATCTTTCCTGCTTAGCGATCCATGATCGTTGATTGCTTTTCGAATCAAATCATGGTAGTATTTCTTATTTAGACCCTTGTTCTTTGAATAGGCTGCCTTTTGACCTGTTACTTTGGCAACCATTGCAGAGATATAGAAATTGGGTCTTCGTCCTTCTATCAGTTGTTTTTCTCTCAATCTTTTAATTTCCGCCTCAGATAATTGATGCTTCTTCTGAACCTTGTCCAGCATCATAATTTCTTCGAGCGTTAACGAAGGTAATTGTGCCAGAACACGGGCATAATCGACATCAAGTACTTTTCCAATGATTGTGACAGTTACATTATTCCCAGCTAATTGGTAGTCGGGCATGGGGAAAAAACGTTGACGCTGGAAGTTAAACATCCTCTTGATACCACTACCAATGGTATCAACCATCTTTAAGTTAAACATTGCGTTGACCAAAAATGGATTCCTGTAATGTTCCTCCGGGGCATCCTCCTGAATAACCCTTTCAATATTCCCTGGAATAAAACTACCCAGATTACTGAAGGTTAAAAATCCATCTTCATTCTCAACTACATTGATATAACCGCCCAGATTGTAATCCTGATGAGCTATGCAGTTGTTAATTGCCTCACGTATGACATACGGCTCATATTGGTCTACTTCATCCGGGAATAGCGTTCCATTGCGCATATACCGGTACTTGATTTTCCTGATTTTATTGAAGATCTCGTCTGCCGCCAATAGGAATGGACACGAAAGAATGACATAATCTTTTTCTGTATTTTCCTTGTCCTTCAAAATCCATCGGATCCTTGCTATTGCCGGATTGATAAAATGTTCTGATTCCGGTTTGCCCAACAAGAGGATCGCTGTTCGTGTGATCTTTCCACGAATTGTCAGTTTAGCTTTGTTCAGAAATTTTACTTTGTCCCACTCTTCCACTTCGGCAACCTGCTCAGGAAATTTATTCTTATAATTTTCAATTGCAGTCAGAATTGCCTCCTCAGACAAATCATCAATGGTGGCTTTGGGGCATAACTCAGCACTCCAATCATCAATCTTCGTAAGAACTTCATTCAATATAGCATGTTCTCTTTCAGTACGAATCCTGACCAGACTGTCTTCAACGCGCTGCCAGGGTTTGTTGTGTGCCAATACCGGCCTTCTCGGTTGATGTTTAGGAATATGGAATACCCAAACGGTTTTTAATGTATCCGTCGTTGTAAATGACTCGACATAAAATCCCTCGGAACTTAAATTAGGTGTCTGTTCCAGAATTTTAAGAACAATATTTTCAGGGGTATAGTTGTACAAATCTTCAAGTCCGGTAATATCCAACGTATTGTCCTCGACTCCAATAACCAGGTGACCTCCTTCCATATTGGCAATTGCAGAGACATAAGAGATAATATCATCTCCTTCGTGGCCTTTCACAAAGTGTTTAAGGTTTTTAAACTCCTTCCATTCGCAAGAAGATGATTCTTTCGGGAATTGAAGACGCAAATACTGTTGCAATTCAATTTCTGTCATTGATAAACTTTCTATCCGTTATAATTTGTCTTTCCCTAAGCCCCTAAAAGTTGGGTTCAGATTGTTAACATTTTGTTGAATCCCAGAATATCCCAATTGTTTTTACGGGAATAATCGTCTGCCGAAAAGAGTTTGAAATCATACCACCGAAAATAAATATCTTTCTTTTTACCACCATCTCTTTTGGGCTTCGACAGGTAATCAGCATATGTCTTTTCAATTCTCTCCGATAAAATATCGTACTCGTAAATATAGTATTCAATTTCGTTGCCGGTAAGATTTACCAGAATCGTATAAAGCAATGGATTATTCTTTCGGGTACAAATATCCATCCCCAATTTCCAACCCTGGTTATTCCGTTCAGACATCGTTTTTACTTGAATCGTGACCGTTCTTGATGCATCCGGAGAAACAGCAACTATATCAAATAATGGATTGTTTTTAGGTGTAAGTAAAGCCAGTATACCTCGTTTGCCCAACTCGGCACAAACAAAGTATTCACCGGTTACTCCAACTAAGTTATTTGATCTTGGTGCTATTTTTCTCACTTTATATTACTACTCCTGATTTGTCTAATATTTCCTTTAAACTCCACAGTCCATTAATAATAAATGTATTCTCAATGAACATGACATCAGTAATCGCAAGAACTGTATCCTTTTTTAGATTTCCTTTAATTTTATCTAATTTGTCCCTTCTCTGTTTTATATTTTCAATATTTCGATTAGTTTCAATACTATTAGTCCTATTATTCCAATATAGATTACCTCCAGATTGCCAGGTTAAAACTTTACATAGAGGTAAAAGGACAGAACTAGAACCGTTTAATCCATCAATTTGAAAGTCAGATAATAGTTCAAAATCAATTGTGTAATTCTGTATAGGATGCCTGAATTGCAAAATCATTCCTTTTGAAATCAATATTTTTGATTCCGGAATTGGATAATTGCTTTTTATTTCTGCGATTAAAGCAAATGCCTTTTCCAGTTCTGATCTGTAAACTGGATATGATAATACATGATGGGCTTGTGGATTAAGTAAAGTTAATTTCGTTAATTGAAATGCCCTTTTGATTTCATCTGAAACTGGGTGTCCTAACTTTTGATAACGGTCGACACATAAATCCCAAAGAAGTGATAAATCTTTAAACTTCCCAGAAATATCAGTTAGAAACTCATCAGGAAGTCTTTCGACCACTAGTTTTTCGAGCTCTTTACGCAAATACATAAGGCTTGTTGTAAAATCCTTGGCTTCAAAATATTTTTCAGCTTTGGCTAAGTAGTCAGATTCACCATCAATTATAACAGGGTATTTAATTTCTGTGGTTTTATTTTGCCCAACGTACATTTCCTTAAAACACCAAAGTCCAAGTTTTGAATGTAGCTTAATTTGTGACATGATGTAATCAAATAAAACTCTGTCATGAGTTAAAATAAGTACCTGATATTTGTCTAAATATTCTTTTAAAATCAGAGTAAGTACCTTTTCACGATTACTCATATCCAAGCTAATCAGCAAATCATCCAAGACCAAGATGCGAAGGTTGGCTTCAGCCAAACGTTTTTGAAGGATTGACAATCTTATTGCAAGGGCAATGGCTGTAAGTTTGGCTTCGTTTAGAAATGAATGTGGTCGTTTTACGCCATCTACGACTCCTTCATAATCTGGGATTCGCAGAAAGATTTCATATTTGGGAGGTGTAAAACTCTGCTGCTTCAGCACAAAAGGAGTTTCCTTTAATTCGAGCCTAAATATGATGTTATAACCCAATTTGTCATTTAAAATTGGATTCCCTTGAGTGTTGATAAAGGTTAATAGCTCATTTATATTGTTTTTAAAACTATTGACAATACCCTGATATTCTACGAATTGGTCTTCGCTCTTTAGCGGAAATCTAAATTTTCCTTTTGAATTTACCGCGTTTTTTCTTGGCCCGTTTTTTACAAATTCCCAAATTTTGTTAGCACTTTCTGTTTCGTAGGTGCCGTCAATTGAATCATCCCAGTTTTTTCTCCAATATGTGATGGGATTAAACTTTAAGTAGGGCAAAATGTCGAATAAGAACAAAGAAAATAAATCAATGGTTTCTGAATGGGCAAAATTATAGAACCTGAAAAGCATCCGGTAATGAATAAAATCTGATGCCAAATTATTTTTCTTTGCTTCCTCATTTTTGTTTATTTCCGTATCGGCAAATGAAACTAAATATTCAGTGCCATCTTTAAGCTTTACAGAAATAAATGGCTCCACCCACTCAGGAGTGCCAGAATGCAAATGAATGTTGGTTAAACTCTGCCCGTGACTGGGGCGGAAGTATTTTTTAATGTCACGTTCCTTCTCTTTTAAAGCACATTCCATGAGCGTATAAAGCGCCCAATAGATAGAAGATTTACCCGAACCGTTCTCTCCATATAGCAATAAGTGTTTTCCATCAAGTTTGATGGGTTTTTCAAGATTTGGAAAAAACTTAAAATTTTGAATACTTATTTCATCAATTACAGAACGTGCCATGTTTAGTTGGTTACACTGTTAATCCTGCGAATAATATCTTTACTTTTTAGACTGCTTAGAATAATTCGGTTACGGATAACGTTTTCGTGTTGCTGTAACCAATTGTATGCGTTATTAATAACTTCTGCTTTTTCTGAATCTGATGCCAGATTACTGATATCTATGAAAATATTCACAGTATCTATAAATTGCAATACATCCAATTCCTCTTCCTGCATGTGCTGACTAAAATAGAGTTCGTAAACCATCATATTTAAAACGTCTTCAAAAGATTGAGCTATATCCCTATTTTCGGCAAAAGCATTAACTTTTAAGTTTTTATTGCCGTGTAAATACAACAGGAAATCTGATAGAATCTCAAACTTTTTATAATCTTCAAGCAAAACTAAAGGGAACTGTTCTATTGTTGCTTTTTTGAGTGTAAATGCACCACCGGCAGTCATTACTCCGATAAAACGGAAATAAAACTGCATTAACCGGCTATTGAGTATTGTAAGGATATATTTAAAAGGGATTTCTTCTGAAACCAAGAAAAATGCTCCACTTGTTAAATAGTGCTTTTGAAAATCAATGGTAAAACCCCATTTATCGGCTGTTAATGGCCAGATTATTTTATCTTCTTCAAATAAGGAATAATATGATGCAGCACACCTTTGTAAACTATACCATTCATATCTTATTCCAGTTTCTTCCTTATTTCTGGCAGATAATTCTGTTTTATGGAGCTTTAAGTGGTTATATAGTTCGGGGAAATTAACTTTCAATTCTATTTCAGCCTTTTCCGATGCTCCAGAAATTTTATTATCATTATGCAATGGGAAATGCCATGGAATAAAAAGCAATTTATTCAAACTCAAAACAGGCTTATATTTTTTTATTTCTCTTCCTTTTAATACAGGTTTACTAAATTCATAATTAAATAATACCTCATTAAAAGATGGCTCAATAATAAATGCAGGATCGAAACCAGTTGTAACCCCACGTTTAATATCAATTGACTTAATATACTTAATTCGAGTACCTTGTTTTTCAATTTCAGTCTTTATTATCAAGTCACGGTTACTTGCAAAACTCCATTCAGAATCATCTAAATCATTCTGATCAAATATTTTTGATCTTACTGTGATTTTTTCTCTGAAATCGGTTTTCCAGTCTTTTTCCTGATAAAATTCTGAAAAACTGAAATTGTTTTTTAATGAATCATTTTTTGCGAGTAAAATAACACTCGAGACTAAAACTCCATCGAAAACTTCAGCTTGTTCAAAATTCACCAAAGAAACTAGATTTTTTGAAAGCAGATAACTTCTCAAGGCTTTCCCCCAGCCAGTATTAAAGAACTTATTTGTACATATATAGGTAAATATTCCGTCCTTTTTTAAATGATTAAACCCAAGTTCAAAGAAATATGCGCTTAAATCTGTACTTCCAGTATAGACTTGATATACTGGTTTTAATTGAAAAGCTAAGTCTTTAAGTTTTTTGTGCTCAACAAATGGTGGATTACCAATAACAATGTCGAATCCTCCCTTGTCAAATACATCCATAAAATAAAGGTGCCATAAAAACCAAGGCTTTTTAACCGGAGATAATTGCTTTACAAATTGCATTCGTTCTTTAAGCCGCTCAATTTCTTGCCGAATGATCTCATTATCTTTCTTTTTGCGTTCAAGGTTTTTTAAGGCAAGTCCGTATTTCGCTTTTGAAGCGTTGGTACTGCCTTCGCCGGAATTTTGCAACGTATTTTCTATATCTACAATTTCTTTCTGGTTTTGATATGATTGGTTTTCAAAATCTACTATCCGTTTTACTAACTGTTCATCGATAAACCGTTTTTCAAAGGCTTCAATTTTCTTTTTAATGGCTTGCTTTTCATCTGAATTGTCGCTGTTGAAGAATTTTTCCTCCAGTTCTGTTATATCAAACTCTTGTATTCCCTGTTGTGATTGTAAATATTCAGTGATTGAATATTGTGGATTTATAACATTACCAAACAAATCAACTTCCTTAACAACCTTGGTTATGAATTTAGCTTTCGAAAATTTCAGATCAATCCCTTCAAATCGTTCCAATACACTATCGCCCTGCATAATCTTGTAATCGAGCGAGGGGAGCGGTTGAGGTTCTGTTTCATCCACCACCAAACTAAGCCAAAATCGCAAACGGGCAATTTCAACTGCACCAATGTCGAGATCAACTCCGTATATGGAGTTCTGTATGATGTTTTTCTTGGCTTTGGCACGGTCGAGTGTCAAATCAAGCGACGATTTTATTTTCATGATTTCCTGCAACAATCCCATCGGGAACGCACCGGAGCCAATAGCAGGATCGCAGATTTTAACTGCATCGAGTTTTTCTTCAATCAGTTTTGCATTTTTAACAATGAAATTTTTGGTATCGTCATGGTTAGCAATAAACCCATTTCGCACAAATTCATTGATTGCCTTGAAATTTTCGCCATTTGGATCAGCACAATCAGGAATATGTGTTAAGAGGTATTGCAAAAGACTCTCCTGGCACATATAATGCACAATTTCCTTTGGAGTATAAAAGGTGCCACTCTTCCGATTTTCTTCTAAAAGGTTTTCAAAGATATGTCCTAACATTTCAGGATCGATCCCTACTTCCTGATCATCAGGACTATTCTCGTCAATAGTAAAGTTGTATTGTTCAAAGAAATCAAGTAGTCGGGCAAAGTAATCAGAAGGAAAATCAATCGGATGCCGAAATGAAATATCGCGTTCGAACAAACCTCCATTCAAGTAGGGAATGCGTATATCTTTACCAAGTTCTGGTGGTGCAATCTGATTCGTTCGTTTGTCATTAAGAGTTTCGAAAAATAATATCTTCAGAGCCGTGCTATGAAAAGATTTTTTGTCTGAATAGTTTTTGAAAAGATTTTGAACAAAATGGATATCACCCCCTTCCCATATTTCTGAACTTACCGGAACTCCCATCCAGCCTTTCTTTTGGAGGAATTGAAGGAAAACAATGCGGCCAAGTAAAATCTTCACAAAATCGCGTACTGGCTTTTCCTGTTTTTCAATCTCAGATTCTTGTTTATCGATAAATAAATGCCGGTATCCATTAGTTTCGTCAGAAAGATATTTCGAAAATTCTTCATGAAAGTCCTTGTATTTTTTAAAGAACTCTTTATTAAGTTTTTCAACAGAAAACGCATCTTTTATATCCTCAAGTGAGATTGGTTTTCCGTTTAAAATATTGAATCGATCGGTGGCAGTGCGGCAAACCTCACCATCGCCCATTAAGTAAGTAAATCGTTTGGGTTCGGTTTTGGTTTGTACAATTTCATCATTTTCATTTAATTCTCTGATTTGTGAAACAAACGAAAATCGCCATTTGTCATCGAGAACAAAAACAATCAATGCACCATCAACATCATTGTTATAAACATTTCGAAGCAAATCACGCAGACCGATCCTATTGACTTCAATCCATACTCTTGGTTTCAGATTGACGAGATAAAAACCAATTAAACGCTCGTCTGAAGTAATTGTATTACCCAATTCGAATGCATCGTGTGCTAAATCGTTCGCTAGTAAGCCAATCTGAACAGGTTGTTGATGAATTGTCTTAACCTTAAAAAGTGAACCCATTACTTCGCGCCATTTATCGAGATTAAAAGGCAATTCGAAAATGTTTCTTAACTCTGTTTTTTCCATTAGTTTATGAAAGTTTCTGACAATACAATATCAGGTGAAATGTTTGTATCAATTTCAGTTTGAATAAAATCTGATTCATCCTCGACAGATTTAAAAACATCATATTTTTTAGCAATCAGAATAATCAGGTTGTCGATTTGACCATATGTAATCTGTCTTTTATCTAACTTTTGCCTTAGCTTCCTAATTTCATTGGGCAATGGGGTAAAAGTTCCCTTGTCAATCAAGTCAGAAAGGTTTAGAGATGCTTTCTTTACCTCTGCACTTTTTGTAATACCCCTCATGTCACGAAGGAATTTCTTTGCCTGAGCCGAAATAGCATCCGATTTATCCTGAATTGCTACTGTTTCAGTAGTCGAACCTAAAAAATCCTGCTCAAATGAATTTAAGGCAATCCCAACTTGTTGAAAATGTAATTCCGGCAATACAAATCCGGATTCATCAGCTTTGGCGTCAAAATATTGTGCAACCTCAAAAAATGTCAGTGGATACACAACCATTTGATTATCCACTTTGTAAAACTCCATTTTATATGGGGATTTCAGAAAGACCACTGTATTGTCCATCATATTTTCTTTCTCCGACAAATTGCAACTTCTCGCCGTTCTTGCCTTTAATGGGAAAGCCTTGATTCGTTTATACTCTTTGGGATGATTGTCTTTAAACTCGCGGATAAAGCGTAGATATTGCAACCGTTTGTCTTCGTCGTCTTTCATCCCTTCCTTAAACAATTCAAACTGTTCAACCAATTCTTCATGAGTAAATATTTGGGCATCTTCCCCGAAAGCTGTGTGAAAACCCTGAAGTTTTACCAAGGCATTGTTGTACAGTTTAATTTCCTCATCTCCTTGTTGTGAAGGATAGAAATTGTAATTGTACACCACACCGGCAATACTTCCTATACGATTCACCCTGCCTATGCGCTGCATGAGCCGTGTAGCATTCCAGGGAGTATCATAATTGACAATTACATTTGAACGGTGCAAATTGACTCCCTCTGCCAGCACATCCGTCGTAATGAGTATTTTATAATCGTCCTTTTTTTCTCCAATATAATTTGCATCAAAATTTTCCTGTATAATTTCAAATACTCTCCCTCTGTTTTCAGACGAAACGTTTAAGACTTTGGTATTCAAATGTTCTTCAACTTTTTCCTGCAAATAATCAGCGGTATCTGTACTTTCTGTGAAAACGACCAACTGACCTGTTGGATTGATTTCCTTTCTGAATAATTCTTCGTCCAAAGCCTGAAAGAAAGATTCAAGTTTAGGATCTTCATCGATGTTACTCCACTCTTTAATGAGCTCTTTCAGCAACAAATCATCTTTGCGTAATCCTTCAATGAAACCACTATCAAAATCCTCCGGGCTAAAAACATTGTTTCTGGGATTCTCCAAATTCATCTCGTTGATCATCTCCTCCAAATCTTCAATCGTAAATCCCTTCTCCATCAAATCGTTTATCTTCAGATCTGGCGCAATTAAAACCTTCTTTTTCTCAAACATCTCTATCATCCTGCTTGTGGCATTTGACAGATTTTGCAAAGAAATTTTATATGCAGTAAAACTACTTTCAAGTCGTTTAATCATCAAGGTTTTAATGATCCCGGCAAGAGACTTTGAAACCAATACAGCCTGTTCGTAATAGTTCTCTCTTAATTCCGGCTTCAAATAGGCAATGGCTTGATATCTGAAATAGTTTATTTTGTCTTTATCTGTTAGGTAAAAAACTGTATGGTAGAATAGCTTACTAAGTTTAGTATTAAGATTATAAAATTTTGGTTTAGGAGCAGCAATTTCAGGAAATTCAATTCCCTGCGCCTTGATATCGTCAATATATTTAGGGTAATTTTTCAAATCCCGTCTTGTTCGGCGGACTGTAATCACCGAAATTATCTTTTCTCGAATTGTTCCATACAATTCACGTATTCGGTCAATGTTCGGTTTTTCATCTTTAATGATGTCTCGATATTCCCGGATTATCGGACCAAAAAACGTTTGAAGATTGTTTATTGGCAAAGTACTTCTTCTTGCATCCTGGAATAGCAATAGCTGATAATAGAGGTCTTGTGGACGGTTATTAAGAGGAGTAGCAGAGATCAACATTACCTTTTTCTTCGTTCCGGGAACCAACCCTTCGCCTATCCTGGGGGCTTTGCAAATTCTTTGCAAATAACCAAACATTGTGGAAGTATGATTCCGATATCGATGGGCTTCATCAACCAGAATTAAGTCATAATCTTCTTTTGCCCAATAATTCAAGTCATCGCCATTGACTATTTTTTCGAGTCTTCCGTTAGTAATGAATTTAGTATGCCTGTCAATGCCAAATTGTCGGAAAGTATTTTTCCAGTTTTTCTCAATTGCAGGAGGGTAAACAACTAAGATCTTTGTGTTTAGCGACCCATTGGCTATTAAAAATCGTTTGGCAATCATTGCGGCTACGACAGTTTTACCCAAGCCAACTACATCTGCCAGGAAAAAACCGTTGTGTTCGATAAGCATTTGAAAACCTTGATTGACAGCATCAATCTGGTAACTCAGTTTCTTATAAGATTTGGGAAGATCACCAACGGTATCCGGATCATAGTCAATATTTTTCCCAAAATATTCAATCAGGAACTTGATATAAAGCTCATAAGGAGTAAATGGTTGCCCGATGTGGGTCTTTTCTTTGAAAAATTGGATATCCGCAGGAAGAATAGGAGTTGATTGTTCCCAAAGTTCTTTAAACTCATTCTTAGAAAATTCTACATCATCATAATCCTTTAAAGCAATATTAAGTTCATAATTTGGTGACTTTTTTATCCCGAGTCCGGCCTCCGTAAGATTTGATGACCCCATAATAACCCATCCATCAGAATGTTCTGAGTGCAATTCCGGCAGAAACAAATAGAATTTTGCATGAATGGTCTTAGAGTTATGGGCTCTCACTTCAATTTTGCCATTTATGAGATCTTCAATGAATTGCAAAACACCATTTTCAACTTCCGAAGAATATTTGGCTTCCTTAATGTCCTGGATAAACCATTTTAAAAATTCCTCTTTTGTCTTTTTTACATCACCGAAATACAATAGACCTTTCCGTTGAGATTCAGCAAACATCTGGTCAACATTTATCCCTACAAGAATCTTTATATCCTTAATCTTGTTGAGATAAGGCTGTAGTGCAAAATAACCGGATGAACGGAAATAGCCAATTACCGCATGAAAAGCATATAAATCCTTCATGTGTTCAATAATTCCGGTGAATTTATCGAAGAGATTTCTATCCTTGTTGTTGGTGAAAAACTTTGATGTCATTTAGTGTTCTTTAATTTTAGGTATAAGCTTTGGGCTTCTCTTAGTCCATCTTCCAGAAATTCAAGTTTTCCATATTCATTGTTTATCGTGTCGGCAACAAACTTTGTCTGAATTTCTTTAAGATTGATTTCAAGTACCTGACTCAGTGGTTCCAAATATTTAATTGAAAAGGGTCTGTCACCCCGTTCGACTTTGCTTAGGGTTGATGTATCAATATCAAGTTGTGCGGCAACCTTTCTCAATGGAAGGTTCCTTTCCATTCTTAATCGCCTGATATAATTACCAAAAGATTCATTCCCCATTTGACCAATCGATTTGGACAGTTTTGTCGAATTTACATTTTTTTTATGATATTTTTGTTTATGTACAAATTAAATAATTGGTATAAGCGCTTAAGCCGCCCATTTTTAATGATTGATTTACAGTTATTTATATATTATAGCAAACGATTTATATGGGTCTATTAGCAAATCATCTCTGTTTTACAATTAAATTTCAAATA
>Ga0265297_10007203_pt1 | contig 15556 bp, 19 predicted proteins | sample Munlanlwell13791_FD_192502 | JGI IMG/M metagenome (GOLD analysis project Ga0265297, IMG submission 192502) | Leachate microbial communities from a municipal landfill in Southern Ontario, Canada - Leachate well 137-91 | ecosystem: Engineered > Solid waste > Landfill > Unclassified | place... | reverse complement strand
CTTGCGCATTAGTCATGGTATTACTTTTATAGGCGGAATACGGCGCGCTTTGATCATATTCGATACCAAAGCCTGCGGCTTTATCCCGTAATGCTGTTCCGGGCAGCACGGCTAGGCTAAAAATCACCACTTTTGCCGGGCGCATTGAGTAAAGCCAATCCAAAGAGTTCATCAGGCTGTCATAGCTCTGATAAGGGAGCGCGTCAATAAGCTGTATTTCATAGTAGAGTTTAAATTTATTTAAACAACGGATACCCTGGGCGAATTTCTTCTTATTAAACCCGCGGTTGATCGCTTTTAGGGTTTGAGGATTTGTGCTCTGGATACCGATTTCTATGTTATAAGCATTGGCCTCGGATAGAAGACGGGCCATCTCTTTGTCAATCAGCTCTGCTTTTAACTCCACATGCAAGTTAGCGCCCTGGTTGTATTTGATAAATATTTTAAGGATCTTTTTTGCTCTTTGGGGATTAGAATTAAAGGTAGGATCCATAAGATATACTTCATGAGGTCTATGGGAAAGAATAAGTTTCAGCTCCTTCTCTACCCGGCGAAGAGGAAAAAACCTCACCTCAGGAAAATTCTTATGATAATAGCAATAGTGGCAGCGGGAAGAACATCCGCGCATGGTTTCTAAAGGCACATCTACGATATTCTTGTCTTTGAGGTTTACTAAACCGGATAGATACACAGAAGGGATACTATTGACATTGCTTAAAAGCGGCCTATCCGGATTATGGATTATCTCTACTCCTTTACGGAATGAAATCCCCTTAATGCCGGATAGGTCTATAGCGGTAGAGCGGGATATCCGGGTAACTAATTGCGCAAAACTCTCCTCACCCTCCCCTCTTACCACTGCATCAATTGATTGCTCCTTAGCCAATAAATCCTGCGCGCGCGGGGTTGCTTCCGGGCCGCCTAAAACAATCTTTAAATCGGGATTTATCTCTTTTAACCGGCGGCAGATGTTTAAAGTTTTCTTAATGTTCCAGAGATAACAGGAAAACCCGATCAGCTTAGGGTTAAGCTCAATGATATTCTTTATAACTGAGGATATCTTTTGGTTTTCGTTAAAAACCCGGATGGTTACCTTAGACGATGGCCTAACTTTTAGTAGATAGCCCTTTAAATAATAAAGGGCAAGCTGTATATCGGTCCCGGTTTCCAGGCATATCGAGGAAAGCAATATTCTCATTTTTGCTCGAAAAAAAATAGGGCCCGGAAATATTAATACCAGGCCCTATTAGTTTTTTAGGTTATAGCTTGACGACGTTGGTCGCCTGCTCGCCTTTAGGGCCCTGTTCGATATTGAACTCAACGCGGGCGCCTTCAGCTAAAGACTTATAGCCTTCACCCTGAATAGCGGAATGATGTACAAAAACATCCTTTCCGTTTTCCGGAGTGATAAAACCATAGCCTTTTTGGTCGCTAAACCATTTGACTGTTCCTTGTGCCATTGCTTGTTACCTCCTTCTTCGAAATTAGTAAACCGCTAGAAATCCGCATTATCTTCACCTGCTTAGAATCTTGGGATTCCCAGCGTGACAAACAATGACAAACAAAAAACCGTAAGGTCAGATATCCTTCCTTACGGCTAAGACTTCTAAACTTTTACTTTAAAAAGTATACCACAATAATGCCGTTTGTCAATGTTTATTATCCCGGGTAATTTTAGAAGCTAAAATTAATTCTTATTCTCAACCGCAAGGCCGGTAAGGAGTTTATTAAGGTTATCTTTAAACTTATTATTGTTAATGAACTTATTCGCGATCACGCTTGCCCCGTTTGAAAGCCTTTTTCTTAAACGGCGATTACTTATCAAAACATCGTATTTTTCGGAAAAATCCCCGCTACCCGCGTCAAAAAATAACGCGGCGTCCTTAAATTTTCCCAAAACAGGAAGCCGGTTTAAAAGCAAGGCGTTGTTGCAGAGCGCGCTTTCGTGGGTACTCAAAGAAAACGATTCGCTCAAAGAGCTGTTAATATAGATATCACTTAAATAATAATACTGGAATAATTCGCTTTTATCCAAAAACTTTTTATAAAAGAATTGCCCGGGAAACCGCGCGCATAAGCGTAATAATCTTTTATACAGGTCTTTCTCCAAGGACCTACCTACAAAAAAGAGCTTAAGATGCCGATGCTTTCTAAGGATCCTTGGCGCTTCCTTGAGCAAAATATGGGCCCCTTTAATTCTTTCGAGCCTGCCCACGTAAAGAGAAACTATATTATTCTTTTTGATCTTATGCCTGGCCCTTATCTTTTCTATTCTCTTTCTATCCGCGCTAAAGGTTTCAATAGTATTCTCGATGACAACCACTTTGTCTATAAAAGAAGGGAAATACCTGATAAAATTATCGTATTCATAGGAAGAAGGGCAAACAATCCTGTCTGCCAGTTCAATCATCTTCTCCTGGTTACACAAAAAATGATTTAAGGTCCTAAACCCTGATTCTTTCTCTCTTCTTAATATGCTATGGAAATGATATACAATCTTGGGCTTTTTTCTTTTTTGTGCCGCGATCTTTTTAAGCTCTTTAGTCCAATTGACAAAATGATGGATTATATAGCCAAAATTACTCCAACCATAGTCTCTCAGGAATGATCCGAGATTAGGATAGCTCTTTATGGAATCGTCCGGAAATAGCAGCTTAACGGGGTCTTTCCTGGCAAACCCGGAGCTTATAAGAACGTAAGTTTCGTAATCCAGATCCAAAAGAGCATTCCTACTCTGCCCTACAATCTGACCCACTCCCCCGCAATATGACTTGCCAGTGGGATATTCAAATGAAATAAGTAGTATTTTCTTCAAGTAAAACCTCCTAAATAGTAGAAACCATAACAACAAATTATTTTACCGCTTGGATAAACAAATAAACGGAAAGAGAGGACAACTGAGATTGCAGAAAGAAATGGGCTTATAATACCATTACTTAGCGTGCATTATTTCAAGAAACTCACTTATCCAGGGACTTAAGGTATTTATAATAATCGCTATCGGTAGTCAGGATCACCGTTGAATTCTCGTCAATAGTGCCCTTATATGTTTCCAGTGTCTTAAGAAAAGAATAAAATTCGGGATTCTGTTCATAAGAAACGGCATAAATATTTATCGCCTCAGCGTCAGCTTTTCCGACAATGGCCTGCGCCTTTCTATAAGCCTCTGAAGTTATTAATTTCAATTCTTTGCCGATCTGCCCCTCTATCTCGGCTGCTTTCCCAAAACCTTCTGAACGGTATTTCTCGGCAGCACGTTTTCTTTCGGCGATCATCCTGTCGTAGACTTTATTGCGCACCTCCTCTACATAATTTATGCGCTTTATACGCACATCCATGATCTCAATGCCATATTGAGGCGCGAGTACTTTCGCCTTTTCCAATATGGAACGGGTCAATTGCTGCCTACCTATAGCTATACGCTCAAGTGCTTCCTCGCTGACTATAGCATCTTCCCCTAAGTCCTTGCTTTCAAGTATACGGTTTGAATCTCTTACTGCCTCAACTAAAAGATTGCCGGTAACAGCATCTCTTGTAGCTGAATTAATAATATCGTTTAGCCTGCTGTTCGCGTTTAATTCGTTTCCCATAGACTGCAAAAATTTCAGCGCATCGACTATTTTCCAGCGCGCGGTCGTATCTACCCAGATATATTTTTTGTCTTTTGTGGGTATCTGATTCGGGTCGCCATCCCACTCTAATAGCCTTTTTTCAAAATAATGCGCCTGCTGAATAAACGGCGTTTTAAAATGCAGCCCGGCGGATGTAATCGGGTTTCCCACTGGTTTGCCAAACTGGGTGATCACCACTTGTTTCGTTTCATCCACTATGAACAACGCGCCACTGGCAAACGCGAAAAAAACAATTATAGCTAGAGTTAAAACTAATCCTAAGACCGTCCCTAATCTACCTTCTTTCATTGTCGCGGCGCTCCTTTCTTGCCTATATCCAATAACGGCAATATAGAAGATTGCCTTGGATCAATAATATATTTTTCTTTCGCCTTCGGCAAAACCTCGGCAAGTGTTTCAAGATAGAACCTTTTGCGGGTAATCTCCGGGGCTTTCTTGTATTCTCCTAAAGTTACCAGAAATCTTTCCGACTCACCCTTAGCCCTATTTATCTTATCAAGAGAATATCCTTCTGCCTCACGGATAGTCTTTTCGGCTTCGCCTTTAGCTCTTGGTATGGCTTTATTATATGCCTCCCAGGCCTGGTTGATCATTTTCTCTTTTTCCTGCTTTGCTTCATTAACTTCGTTAAAAGCCGGCTTTACTTTATCCGGAGGATTTACATCCAAAAGCTTCACCGTGATAACCTGAACTCCGGTCTGATAATCATCTAATATCTTCTGCATTTCTACTTGAGCTAAGTGGTCTATTTCTTCCCTCTTAATGGTCAACACCTCATCCACGGTGTAATCTCCCACAAGCCGGCGCATAACTATTTCAGAAACATCTCTTATAACATTAACCGGGTTACGCACTACGAACAATAACTTTATTGGGTCTTTTATCTTAAACTGAACTATCCACCGGACATCAAGTATATTCAAGTCTCCGGTAAGCATTAACGATTGTTCTAAATCCGAACCGTAAGAACGCTTCTGGTTGAACCCAGTGTCCGTAATGCTGACGCCAAACTCCTCCTTAAAGATCTTCTCTACTTTTATAGGAGTTACCTTATCTATGCCAAAAGGGATCTTGACATGCAGCCCCGGAGAACTTAAACCTGCATACCTGCCAAACCTCTGCATTACTCCTACCTCGTCCGGCCCAATCGAGTATATAACGCCCCTTAGGCCTATAACGACGAATAAACAAAGTATTATCAAAGGGATATATTTGCCGTAATCTCGGAATTTCTTCCTGCCTGCATCAATTATTTCATCCGGAGTTGGGGGATTTTGCCATTCCATAACAGGCTCCTTTCTTATAAATTAACCGCTAAAAAATGAAAAACCGCCACTGCAATTCCTGCGGATGGCGGCCCGACCACCTAAAAACCTTCAGGGTAATTTCCCTGAACCCATTTTTACTGTTATAAAAACCTAATTATATTTACTAGTCTACTATTATTATATTTATTGTCAAGGGTAATCGAGAAAAAGATTATATGGGATTAAATGGCCTTATCCCCGGAAATCCTAATTTGAGGTAACGGTAAACCTTCCTGCTTAAATCTGCTTATCAATTTCTCTCTTAATTCGCAGCGTAAATCCCATGCCTTAGGCGCATCTGAAGCCTTACATAGAATCCTTAGCACCATTGATTTCTCTGTAAAGTCAACAACCTGCACTACGCCTACTCTCTCTGAAGTTGAATTCTGGCTTACCGCTATAATTTCTTTGACCCAACCTTTAATTTTATCAACATCGCATGTATAGTCTACATACATCATAACCACTCCCAACAAGGAAGGGTCTTTAATAGTCCAATTTTCAATTACTTCATTGACTAGTATATTATTGGGTACGACTATTCTTCTGTTATCCCAAGTGCGTATAATGGTATGCATAAGGGCTATTTCTTCTATCCAGCCAAATTCTTTCTTAAATATAACCGCGTCATCCAAACGAACCGGCTGCGAGAAAGAAACGCAGATTCCGCCGATAATATTAGAAAGAGTGCTTTGGGCTGCCATGCCTATAACTATCCCCGCGATTCCTGCGGAAGCCAAAAGCGCTGTTCCGATATGGCGCATCGCCTGGAACTGCTGGAGAAAAACAATAAAAGCAAATAAATAGATACCGGTTTCGACAATCCTGCGGATTATTGTGATCCTGGTCTCGATTGCAGGCGCACCGGGCATACCTGCTTTTTTAAGCTTTGTTATAATTCTTTTCTGAAGATGGTATAACGATACCGCGACTATTTTAGTCAAAACCACAGCGAACATAACGATAGCAAAGGATATCAAAATCTTAGGAAAAGCGTTATGCCTCATGATTACATCGATACTGTGTAAAATTTTATCAAACATAAATTCTCCTTTTAAATGAGCGAAAGCTTAGAATTTAATCTTTTCATTCTTAAGAATAGGGGCCATTGGCTTAGCGTCTATGCGCAATCCGCCGTCGTGCTCTATTTTTATGGTATAGATTTCTCCGGGAATAAATTTCGTCCCCGGTGCTTCGATCTGGGCATTCTTAATACCCAACTTACCTGCTCTCTCAGGATTAAGGGCGCATTCCCAAAATTTCTTCCAGAGTTTTTTCTCAAAGGCACTCTTAACACCCGCTACCTTATATCCCGAGGGGACTTCATTCATTTTTGTGATCTCAAACGTTTCGGCTCCGCTATCTGTCAACATAAATGCCTTCATAAAAAGATACGCGCTTTTGCCTTTCAGGGGATGCCCATTTTTAACGTAGAAATCGTCAAACCTTATCACCATTGACTGAAACTGGATAATATTGCCGGAAAAGGTGAAATATTTCGGCTCAAGCGGGTTCATCTTTGTATCGTATTCCAGGAATTTTATAGTTGCATATTTCTTCCCGGTTTTTAGGTCGCTTTTAACATCAGTTACAATTACTTCGGCAACCCGCGAGTCAGCTGTCAAACGTTCAATGACTTTCTTAAGCAGGTAATTTTCTATCTGGCTTTTAACCACATAAATAATACCAACAAGTATGACTGTTACCGCAATAGTTGTATATAATCTTGGCATTCTAAATTTCATGGGCTATTTAATCCCTCGTTAATCCCCTTCTTTAGTTAGATACAGTTTCTGCGTAGGGTAGGCAAACTCTATGCCCCGCTTTTCAAGCTCATCTTTGAGCGCGAAATTAATTTCCTGCTGGATATCCATATATTTGTTGTAATCCGGGCTTAAAACGAAATAAACTACCTCAAATATAAGGCTAAAGTCTCCGTAACTAAAAAAATGGGCGCGGTCAAAAGCCGCGTCTTTGACGCCTTTGATTATATTTTCGATAATCTTGGGGATTTCTTTTAACTGCTTAAGCGGAGTCTGGTATGTCACTCCTATGCGGAATAAAACTCGCCTTTTCTCCATAAGCCTGTAATTACGGACCCGGGAGTCCGTAAGATCGGTGTTTGAGAATATTACGAGCTCGCCGCCCAGGCTGCGAATGCGCGTGGTTTTTATCCCTATATACTCAACAGTGCCCATGAAATCACCGATGATTATAAAATCCCCTATTCTAAACGGGTGGTCGAACACTATTGAAAAATAACTGAAAAAGTCTTTTAAGAGCGCCTGCGCGGCTATGGCAACCGCTATGCCGCCGATCCCTAGCCCGGCGATTAACGTAGATACTTTATAGCCAAGGTTATCTAAGAGGATTATAACCGCCAGGGCCCAAATCAAGAATTTAACGGCCCATAGCATACCGTCAAGGCTGCGCATCACCGTAAGGTCATGCTTCTTTTTGGCAAGATATGTATTAATACCCCATCCGGCAAGCATAACCACTATGCGCGCGGCGAAAAAAGTAATAATAATCATCTCCAGCGCGTTAATTATGGCGCCGGCGCCGGAAGGTAATTGTAATGTTTTTAAGCTCACATAAAAACAGCTGATGTATAATGCCGGCAGGCCGATCTTTTCCAAAGCTTCTACCAAGAAATCATCGAATTGCAAAGCCGACCTTTGCGCTATTTTCTTAAGGCGCCTGATAAACAAACGGACCACCACTTTAACAAAAAGCAGGGCCAGTATTAATAAAGCAATGATGTAATCCAAAACGCGATTACCAAGAAATACCTGCTCTAAAAATTTTAAATCCATCTTACCCTCCATAAAAAACCGCCATCTTGCATGCGAATGCAGGATGGCGGCCCGACCATCAGAAATCCTCTGGGAATACGCGTATATTCACAGACCACTTACATATTAATTGTTGTATTTAGGTTTATTATAGCACGCGCGATAGCTTATGCAATGGGTTTATGTTTATCTTCTTTTTAATGGCAGCCGTGCTGCGCGCAGGCATTTTGAACAGTTATTTCTTCAAGCCCTCCCTTGTTGAATTGGCTGACGATATCCGCAACCGTTCCCGGGATAGCCCGATAAGCCTTGATCCCTCCTTCATTAAGCTTTTGAACCGCCCGAGCACCCATTCCACCGGAAACTACAGCATCAATTTTCTTACCCATCAACGCATTCATTGGCTGGCACATCCCATGCGAATGATGCTGGTTAGCATTATCGATAATCTCTACGGAATCTTTCTCGGTATCAACAATGGTAAAATACGGCGCGCTGCCGAAATGTCCGTAAACCTCTGCGCTCTTGCCTTCATTTGTTTCTGTGGGAATACATAACTTCATTTTATTTCTCCTTTCTTTAGACTCTCTTGACTACCCCGCCTTCGATTTTGAGCGCTTTGGCGTGAAGCAAAACATCCGCTATCTTCTTATGCGCTCTCTCGATGATATTGCCGAAGGTTTGCCGGGAAATATTCATCGCCTTAGCTGCATCTTCCTGATATAACCCATCGAAATCGGCAAGCCTGATTGCTTCTAGTTCGTCCAGTGTAAGATTTACCTCCTCCAGCAAATCCACAGGAATGCCCCTGGGCTTAAAGTAGCTTGTGTCGGGCTTGCATCGTATTCTTCTGCAACGGCACGGCCTAGGCATATTTATCTCCATTTGTTATTGGCATATGCTAATAATATAGGACAAAAAATACCCGCTGTCAACAATAAACAACGGGATACGCTTTCCATCATGGGTTGGGGATGTTTATCCCTTTTTATCCATGGCTAACCCCAATCTTAAACCAATTTTGTGTTTTTAGGCAAACCCTGACCAGCATAAGCATCACCGGTACTTCAATAAGAACACCTACGACCGTAGCCAGCGACGCTCCGGATGAAAGCCCAAAAAGAATTGTCGAAGTCGCGATTGCCACCTCAAAATGATTGCTTGCCCCCACCAATGCCGAAGGTGCCGCATCCCTGTAAGATAATTTCAACCACCTCGCCAGGCCGTACGTTATAGCGAAGATAAGACACGTCTGAATAAAAAGAGGAATCGCGATCAACAGGATGATCTGCGGCTGGTTAATAATCAGTTCGCCTTTAAAAGAAAATAGAAGAATCAGCGTAAGTAATAATGCGCCAATTGATACCGGCGTCAGGTAATGCAAAAATTTCTCCTCAAACCATTTGAACCCTTTCTTTGCAATCAGCCATTTTCTTGAATAATATCCCAACAATAACGGCAGCCCGACATAAATCACCACAGACAATACAATCGTCTGCCACGGAATCGGCATTTTATTCACACCCAGAAGCCACCCGCCGAGCGGCGCATACAGAAACAGCATAGTTAAGGAATTTATGGCGACCATAACCAGCGTGTGGCCATCGTTGCCCTTCGATAAATGTCCCCAAATGAGGACCATCGCCGTACACGGCGCTATACCCAAAAGAATACATCCGGCAATATACGAACGAAAAAGCTCAACCTGCGCACCGCCCTTCACTATCTCCATGCCCGGAAGCCACCCTTTAAACAATACGCCGAGAAAAAGCCATGCGATCGCAAGCATGGTAAATGGCTTGACGCACCAATTCACAAACAGAGTCAGAATAACCGGCTTTGGTGTTTTGCCTGCCTTGATGACCTCGGCAAAGTCAATCTTGACCATAATCGGATACATCATGAAGAATAAGCAAATAGCTATAGGAATGGATACTTGATAAATCGAGATTTGATCAAGGGTGATAGCGACCTGCGGGAATAATTTGCCAAGCGCTATACCAATTCCGATGCAGAGCATGACCCAACCGGTAAGATACTTCTCGAAAAAGCTTAATTTCCGTTCTTCGTGAACAATGTGTTCCATCCGGCTCTCCCTCAAAATAGTTTAAGAATATAAATTCCCAAATAATACAACCCAACAAGAATAAAAATCACTCCGGTGATCCTGCGGGTATAAAATTCCAGCTTCGTGATCTTATGAAACCAATGGCTCATTGAAGTAACGCCTAATGCGATTGCGATCGCAAATAAAAACACAGGGAGCCCTGTTCCCACACCATAAATAAATGGCAATATTGTTCCCGCTTTACTGTTAAGCGCCAAGGGAATAAGGCTTCCGAAAAACAACGCCGCTGAAACCGGACAAAACGCCAAAGCGAATATAAAACCCAGAAGAAAAGCACCCAAAGCGCCGGACTCAACGAGCTTATTGTGATGCTTTTGAGACAACGCCACGCCAGGCAATCTTATCGTAAGCACCTCCAGTAAGAATAATCCGGTGATTATCAAAAGAGGCCCTAAAGCCCTGACCATGTATTTCTGCAAAAACTGAGCTACCTGCGGAACGCTTAAAAGAGAAGTAATAATAATCCAGCCGAGAACCGCATAAGCAACCATCCTGCCTAGCGTATAGGCGAGCCCGGAAATAAACACCATAGCGGGGTGCGCAATCTTCTTTGACAGAAACGACACTGCCGCGATATTTGTAGCTAACGGGCACGGGCTGATCGAGGTCAATATCCCCAGCCATAATGCCGAACCAAAAGCGATTAATAACTCCATTATTGAGCGTCCTTCATAAACGCATTCACCTCGCCGGCCACATACTCGATAAATTTCTGCTTATTGCGGGTGAGCGCCCAGATCTTATCAAGGTTTTTTGACTTAACTTCCTTGCCATTTTTAATCATTGAGAGGATAAGCGTTTTGGTGTACAGCTTATAGTCATTCACGAAATGCTCGTTGCCCCGCTCCTCTACATTAACGACCTTGAACTCAAGATTACCTGAAGCAAGAGCGTCTTTGAAATTTGAATCGATCGCCTCTCTTGAATACTTCTCCATGCTCATACACGTGGGGCAACGAAATGACCCATGGAAATAATACGCAATGACTTTCGCTGAACTGTTATCTGCCGCAAAGGCTATTGAGGCACTAATTACCGCAACAGCCGCAAGAACCTGAATTATTCTTCTCACATCCGCCTCCTGAAATGATTGCTTTGATTTCATTCTTATTAAGAACTTTTCCAGATGAAACCACCTTGCCGTCAATGGCTAGAGCCGGGGTCATCATTACGCCGTATTCGGTGATCTTGGCAATATCGGTCACCTTGGCAATCTCGGCTTGAATATTTAATTCTTTTACAGCCGCTTCAGCGTTCGCCGTAAGCTGTTTACACTTCGGGCAACCGACACCTAATATCTCAATTTTCATTTCGAGCCTCCTGTTATTTTTTAACCGCCGCGACTTTGATACTTACTATCGCGTCCTGAGCAGCCTCAAGATCATCAAACATGGCATCAACTGGATAGCTGGACTCACTTATGATTCTGATAACTTGAAATCCTGCCTGCTCAATAAAACGCAGATATTCATCTTTTTTAATTGCTCCGGCAAGGCATCCCACATACGCCTCAACAGAATCCTTGATTTCTTGTGGCAGATCTTTTGCCAACACCAAATCTGAGACCATCAGTCGGCCTCCTGACTTCAAAACCCGATGCGCCTCTTTAAATACCGTTTCCTTATCAGGCGACAGGTTAATAACGCAATTGGATATGATCACATCAACGGAGCTATTCTCAACGGGTAGTTTCTCAATCTCGCCAAGGCGAAATTCCACATTACCATAGCCGATCTTTTTAGCGTTCGCCCTTGCTCTTTCCAGCATCTCCGGCGTCATATCCACGCCGATAACACGGCCGGTTTTGCCGACTTTTTTCACCGCAAGAAAAGCGTCAAACCCCGCACCGCTCCCAAGATCAAGCACGACATCCCCCTCTTTTAATGAAGCAATAGCCACGGGATTGCCGCAACCCAGGCCGAGATTGGATCCCTCCGGAACAGCGTTCATTTCATCATCGCTGTAACCAACGGTCTTACTGATATCCCGGGCAGTATTTGACGATGAACAGCATGAGCCGGAAAAACAGCAAGACGATCCCTGCTTAGCTACTTTGGCATAGCCTTCTTTTACAATTTTTTTTATGTCATTTTCTGTTTTCATCTTTCTCCCTCTTACGTTCATTTTACTATCGCGCCATAAATCAATCCCGAAATGGTCGTGAAAATTATGATCAAGCCTACGTATACAAGGGTTCGTTTAGTCCCGATATACTTCCTCACGACAAGAATGCTCGCCAATGAGATAACAGGATCTGCAAGCAGATACGCTAAGAGCGGGCCTTTGGCCATTCCAAGCCCAAGGAACATCTTTGCCATCGGAACTTCTACCAAAGTTGGAAAATACATAAACACCCCGAACAAAACGGCGATCAGATTGGCAGATAATGTATTCTTACCCATGAATGTTGCCAGAAAATCCTGCGGCAAAAGAGCCGTCAGAACTCCGGCAACAAAAATACCGCCTAATAGAAGAGGGAATATCTTCTTGGTAAAGATCCATGTTTCGGAAAGCCATGCCATGGTTTCATCTTTTGTGAAAAATAATTTAGTCAATATCACTAAGATTATTGCCAGGCCTGATATGATAATATATCTTAAATAACCGCTTATCCTTGTTCCTACGATAAGAATGGCTAGAAGCGTAATAAAAAACAGGAGTAGCCTGCGCCTCTGGAAAAAAGATGGCTTTTCCGTATCCTTGACTTCAGCACATGCGCAAGCCACATCAGGAACAGCATTTTTCTCCTCTTCCATATCTTCATTCTTAAAAATTGTAGATATAATTATGCCGATCAGGCTCGCAAAAGCGACAGACAGGATTATTCTGGCAAAGGCAAGGTTCCACCCTAAAACACTACCTGTAAAAAGAATTGCCATTATATTAGTTGCGGGAGCAGTATACAAGAAAGCCAGGGCAGGACCAATGCCCGCGCCTTTCTTCTTTATCCCTGCGAACAGAGGTAAGACAGTGCAAGAGCATACTGCCAAAAGCAGGCCCGCAACAATTGACAGAGGATATGCCTTATATTTTGGGACCTTCTGGCCTAGGTATTGAATAATTTTACCTTTCGGGAGTAACGCCGACATGGCGCCTGCGATAAAAAAAGCCGGGACAAGGCACGTTAATACATGGGCAGAGGTATACTCTATTATGGCTTTAAAACCCGCAAGAAATAAATCAGTTATCATTTATTCTCTCCGATCCTTCCGCTTTTTTCGCTGTTTTATAACCTCACAACATCCGCCTTCGATGCGGATTGCCTTAATATTGACTAAACCATCGGCTATTTTTCTATGCGCTGAGCTGACGATCCTAGAAAAAGTCGGCCGAGAGATCCTCATTAACTTTGCGGCATCTACCTGTTTTAATCCCTCAAGGCAAGCCAAACGCACTGCCTCAAACTCATCCAGAGACAAATAAACGCCTTCGCATTTATTTAACGGCTTGCACTGCGGCTTGAAACAGCGCTCTCTGGGGGCGCATTTTACCCATCTTGTCTTTTTAGGCCTCATAAAACCTCTCCATGGTTATGAACATGTGTTCATAACAAGTTTAGCACAATTCCCTGTGCTGTCAATAAAATATTTGTATTATGATTGGTGTGCGGCGGGAGAAAGCTCAAGAAACAGCTCTCTAACGATAATTGCAAAAACTAAGCGGTATAGGAAAATCTAATCCTCTCAGATGGACGATTACCGCCTGCAGCTCATCCTTCTTCGCTGAGGACACCTTTATCTTCTCTCCCTCAATCTGAGTTTGTACTTTAACTTTAAGCCCCTTTATGATCCCTGTCAGTTCCTTTGCTTTCTCCTTATCAATGCCCATGCAAATCTCCACTGCCTGGCGAAGGCAGCCGCCAAATGCCTTTTCAGGGTCATTAAATTTAAGGGATTTAAGAGAAATACCTCTTTTTGCTATCCGGGTAGTTAAAATATCGGTAAGAGCGCGCAATTTAAAGTTGTCATCAGCAACCAAAGTAATTTTCTTCTCTTTACGGTCGTAGGCTATAGAAGACTGGCTATTCTTAAAGTCGTATCGCTGAGCCAATTCTTTATTCGCCTGGTTAACCGCATTATCCATTTCCTGCAGGTCTACTTCAGAAACAATATCAAAAGAAAAATTTGCCATATTGAGGAGACCTCCCATCCAGATACATCAAGACTTCTTTTTCCGAAGCTGGGACACCTTTATACAATAAACAACACGTTGCGCAGAGTGGAACTTCATTGAGATTTCCGTTGATGTGCGCCAATCTCAGATCTCTCATTCTCTGGCCTGAATAAATCTCAGATAAACTGCTATTTTTACAATTGCCTATTTTTAATTGAAAATCCACATCGATACAGCAGGGAGAAATAAGTCCCTTTGCCGATAAGTTCACCCCATACCAAAGCATGCTGCAAACACGGTCAAATCTTCCCTCATGCCCCTGGTCTTTGCCATCTTTCTCCGCTTTATCCTCGCCAGCCGCAAAACCAGCTTCTTTCAAAGCGATATTTTGCAACTCGCAATACTTTTTTTGAATCAGGGCTTCGGAATCCCGAAGTTTAAACCAGATAAAACAATCCGTGGAAGCAAAGTATTTGGTGTAAGTAGAGTCGCTCACCAACCTCCAGGACAATTTTCGTTCTTCCGATTCCCTAGACCAAAAGGATAAAAACTCTTTTGCCTCGGAATGATTTTCTTCCAGAATGATCATCTGGAATACGGGGTGGATATTCCGTAAATTACGCTTCGCTTTCATGTCAAGCAGCCAACGAAGATCCGAAATCACCCTGTCGATATTTTCTAATTTTTTAATCTTATACTGGGTTATGCTCCTCAGGGTATCCAGGCTAAAAACCAACTCGACAAGCTTGTCCGGATTTAACGCTGCTATTTCCAAAAACTCTTCGCAAAAATCCCTGTTCCATCCCGAACCATTGCTTAAGACCGCCAGGATCTTCACTTTCGGGAAAGATATAGCCTCTTTGAACATCCTGATAAAATCGGGGTGCAATGTCGGTTCGCCAACTCCGCAATAACGCAGGTAAATATCCGTGTCAATTACCGGCATGCAAGAGAAATCATTCATCAAGCCGCCTAATTCAGAAAAAAACTTTTGATGAATAGCAAGCGGAAGAAAAGGATCTTCTGTCGGGATATTCGACGAATTTTGGCTTTGCATGCAATAAGAACAACGGGCATTGCAGCGGCTAGTCGGTTCTATGTTTATAGTAATCAAATCATAATTCCTTTTGAACAAAAAACCAAGCGTTTTCCACCAAAAGGTACACTTTCCATTTACTTAGCTCTGTCAGCCTGGCCTATTTTAACGTCTGTTTCTCTTTTTATCTTTTCACAATAATAGACGTCTTCTGAAACGTCAATATTTTTATTGTTCCCCGCCTCTTTTAACTTAAAAATAGCGTCTGAGACATAAGATTCTGCGGTCCTATAAGATTTCTCAGCTTCGGCAGGTACCGAAGAACACTCTGCCTTATCCAGCCAATCTATGGCTTTTTTGTAGCTCTCATTCGCCTCTCTTAAGTCGGAATTGCTAGATAGCTCTTTGCGGTATGCCATCCCGCGATCACCCAATCTCCACTTCCACTAAATGATCTACCCGATTATCAATGAGTAGTATCGCCATTTCCTCCTGCGCTACACCATCCACCTTAATAGAAGTCACACGATCTGATGATCCTGAGC
>Ga0265297_10007202_pt1 | contig 15558 bp, 8 predicted proteins | sample Munlanlwell13791_FD_192502 | JGI IMG/M metagenome (GOLD analysis project Ga0265297, IMG submission 192502) | Leachate microbial communities from a municipal landfill in Southern Ontario, Canada - Leachate well 137-91 | ecosystem: Engineered > Solid waste > Landfill > Unclassified | place... | reverse complement strand
ACCATCAGTACATGAATTAATAGACAAGGGGGATTGCTGCCCCGGGAAATAATCTGCGTGCGGGAGAATGGGAAATTTGCAGACAAGCTCAAACTCTCCATTTCCATAAACGGGGATCCTGCTGACAAAAGCTTCTAAAACTCTGCGTTTCTGCGATATGGTAAGCTTCTTATCCGACTGATAGATAAACTTAGCGTAACGCAAAATAGCTTCTTCATTTATACCCTCAGATGCTACGCGCTTTAAATATTCTATTTTTATGCCAAGTTCTCTTTTCTGTTGTTCAAGCGCGCTCTTCTCTTTTATTAATCCAACTAACTGCGTCTTAAACTCATCTTCATTTATTGTTTGTCTAATATGGAGTGAAACTAAATTATCCCTATAATTCTGGAAGTCTTCTAATTTCTTTACTACCAGCCGATATTCTTTTTGACATAAATCAAGGTTCATTAAATTAGGAACCTTCGACTTTTGCAATGCTTCCTGTATAAGCTCCGGTCTTCTTGCCAAATTCTGCAAAGCATTCCAAGCCTTATTATTATATTCATCAAGGGAGAAAGTCTTCATTGAGCAATTCGGCTTTGCCTTATCAAACCAATGCGCGAATCTTGTCTTGCAGCGGTAAATCCATTTGCGATATCCGGGCGCTCCTGTTGATCCAACCTTAAAAGTATTATGGCATGACGAGCATTCTAAAATACCGGTTAACAGTTGCAACGAATTAAAATCTACCCGGCAGTTTCTCTTCTTCTCAAGCTTATCTTGTATCAACCTAAAAGTATCATCCGAAATTAAAGCCGGATGAGCATTAGGAATCTCAGTAAATATTTTTTCATCGCGCCAGCGTTTCTTCCCTTCCTTTGTTTTATAATGCTTAAATTTCTGATGTACCAACGTGCCTTTATATGTTGGATTCCTTAAAATGTAATGAATCGCCTGCATAGCCCAACGCCTGCCCGCGTGATTCTTATATTCACGGTTATTTAATTCAGCCGCAATTCTTTTAATGCCTAACCCTTCATCCAGAAATAAACGCACAATCAATCTATAAACCTGTGATTCTTCTTCATTAATGATCAGGTGTTTATTTTTTTCCATGTCAAACGAATATCCATAAGGAGTTGTCCTTCCTCCCCATTCTCCGCGTTCTGCTTTAACTTGACGACCTCTATTCGCGCGTTCTATAAACTTTAAACGCTCAAACTGCGCAAAAGCCCCAAAGATGTTTGACATTAAATCAGAATCTATATCGTTCAATGAAATTTTATGCGAAGGCGTACAAATAAAAATATTATTTTCGCGGAAAACCTTTTTGATTAAAGTTAGGACCCCTAAATCCCCGCGGGAAAGCCTATCCTGGTCAATAACCCAGACCGCATCGAATTTCTTTTGCTGAGCATCCAGAAGCAACCGGGAAAACTCCGGTCTTGCCTCGATAGTTTCCCCTGAGATACCGGCATCAGTATAGATATCAATAAACTCATGCCCCTCTTTTGCAATACAATCTTTAAGGACATTTTCTTGCGCAGGGAGAGAATACTTATCTACTTGCAATTTAGTACTTACCCTAGTATAGATAACAGCTTTCATCATTTATTATGTTTTTCTACAAAAGATTGACTTCCTAATAATCTTTGTATTTCTTTAAAAGCAAGCTTGCTGGGATTCCAATGATAATTTTCCCAGCGATTTACAGTACAACGAGAAACACCTAATTTTTGGGCAATCTGTTCTTGCGACATTTTAAGTCTTTTCCGAATCTTTTTTATATCTAACGTTTCCCCCATCTTGAGGTAAGAGTAGCATATGTTACAGAGTTTGTCAAGTTAAACTTTATTTTTCATAATGTTTTCCATTTTAAGCTTAATTTCATTCACAGGAATCTTATTCCATTGTTTTAAAGTTGATGTTATATCCTTAATTACTTGGCTATTAAATTTAATATTTTCCTTTTCTAATATTAAACAAGCAGTTTGAATTGCTGCCTCTTCAGATAGACACATATCTTGCATGACGCTATCAATCGTTTCATAAGCCTTTTCCAAAGTATTCTTTTCCATTATTTATTGTTATGAACTTTTGAGTTTCTTAAAACAACTTGAAGATTTATTCACAGAATTCACAGCCTCATTTATTTACTACTATTTCTTTATTTATTTTCTTTAATTATTAGCAGAGGGTAAATTCACCCTCTTTTTAGGGGTAACCTCACCCCTTATACAGGGACATATTCACCCTCTTGCTGCCGCGAGTTTTCCACAGTTCCCAAGATGTATAAACTTGGTTTATACCTAGCATATTTTTGCGGCCTACCTTGCTCTTTATAATGACCTTGGACAGAACAAGCAGACTGACCGCTCTCCTGACATTACGCTTATCAAGATCTGCCTCTTTTGCAAGGTAACTATAGCTGATAATTTTATTCTCTTTGTTCCAGCCGTGAGTCATTCTAATTATGGCAAAGATAACCCGAATCTCAGTCGCATTAAAAGGAGCCCTGTAGATAGCCCTTAATATACTGTTGATGATTCTTGTATAGCCTTCACCAACCTGCAAATAAGTTTGCTCCATAGGAAAAAACAAATAAAAAAGGCTGGCCTTCCGAAGGTTGATTCGGAAAACCAGCCCAGTTTTACTCTGATCAATTGTTCAGACCGAGGGTACTGTGACTGCAAATGTCACTACTTTAAATTGTCAATTAAAATTAGCGCGAATTCCAAATATTGTCAAGCACTTTTTTCAATCTTAATGGTTTTCATTGGGCATATAATTCACTTTTCCCTGCTTGGCCGGAGCCATTTCCAGGTAAAATTCCGTGCCCTTTGATTGTAATACCACATGCAGATATCCCTTACGGTGCATCTTTACCATACGCCAACCATCGATTATTTCTTTTTCGTCCAGAGTAATTTCTTCCATTTTACCTCGATTCCTTTGGATTTCTCTTGAGTACTGTCAATTTGTTACAATGATAGCACTCTTCTATCCTGCCCTCATAGAAGCCGTAGAATTCCTTTAAAAGGTTTCCACAATTTTGGCAATAGGCGCGGCGCATTTTCAAATACTTATTCCCTTCAGGAAAGATTATCTTAATCCTTCTCGCTGGATGTACAAGATCTATTGCCGAAACTATCTTTTTTAGAAAGTAATCCCGCACAAATCTTATATCAGATACAACTATGTTCTCCCTCTCCTCGCATTGTCCATTCTTAAATTCAATTTTGAGAAAAATAAGTTGCGTAGCAGTGATTATCTTCCTGGATATCTCTTGGGCAACTAAGCTGATTTCACGCACATAGCTTTTACCATCTCTGCTCTCGGCTTCTACTATGCATTTTTCTTTATAAACGATTTTGCCTACTGGCATTTAAATCTCCTGACGATGTAGAAAAATAAAAAACCCATATCGGTATACGCTTCCTAAAAAGGAATCGCCCAATATGGGTTCTAGGAACCACTAAGGGCTGTTAAGCCCTATTTTTTACTAAATTGTTTTATATCATATAAATATGTTTCTCTCAAACAAATTTATTGCTTTAATGGTAGCATTTTGTTTTTTCTAAACGATCGAATGTTGGCATTGGTTTCCCTTCGACCAAGGAAAATTAAAATTCATTGGCATATTTCTCCCCTCCTTTCCTCATTCCATATTCGTCTTGTTTTCTTCTTGTTTTTTACCCTTCATTTTTCAGCTATGCAAAGGTTATTCAGGGTAAATCTCCGCTATCAACCTTGTACGAAAACAAAGAAACAAAAGATTAACCTTTGGCGCTTTGGATAATATGCTCTTTCTGCTTGATAAGTATTTTTTGCATTCTCTCTATCTCCTCAATCGACATAAATTGCGGATGAATTATGGTTCTAATTTCATACGGCAGACCTGCCGCACCTGATTAAAAACATGCTGCGCCGGATTTCATAATCATCCATGGCGACACCGCAGGTGCACACATATGTATCGCCGAATGGGGACTTGATAACCATAGCAACATAGTCAATATAAGGAAATACTTCTTTCAAGACTTCACGATTACTATCATAGATAAAACCTTATATAAGGATAAAGATTCTAATTTGTAAAAGATTCCAAGGTTTTTCTCTTGATTTTCAGGCTTTCCTTGGCTAGATTCATAATCTTGCCAAACTTCTCAAAGAAATCGTATTCATTATCGGAAAGGAATCCCAGCCGCGGTATATTGATGGTGACTACCCCGATTGAACCTGTAAATGACGATGAGCCGAATAATTCGCCTCCCTGGGGAAGCAACTACCAGCTATCTATCCTTAATTTGCCCATCCCCCCTAGAAAGGTGCTGATCAACCAATTCAACGTTGAACTTTGAAGTCATATACCAAACCCCTTTACGCTGCTGGCGATCAAGAATACAAGTTTGCCAGCTTCCTTATAAGGAGAGGCTAAAAGCACCTCTTCAACAATATCCTGAATTTCCTCAACCGTAGGAGTCTATCCAAGCTCAAACTGCCAGGCTAACTTCTTTACCTTGATAGTCAATATTTTTGCCACGTCTTCATGAAATTCTTTGACCGCCTAACCTCCTTCTTAATCTACCAAAAGCCCAGTGGATATTTCAACATCATAAACACAGCCGCCACATTAAAGAATAAAAATATTTACCCTATTGCGAACCTTATAAAAATTTTAGCAGTTTGTGCCGATACTTTTATTTTTATTCTTTCTTTTCTTCTGGAATTATATTGATATCCTTAGCGCGGGACAATTTTCTTTCTACTTCATGGCTCTCAGGATTAGACTTGTCAGCAAAGTTTTCTTCTTTCTCAAAGACAGAAAAGGTATCGGACTTTGCAATATTTTTGTTTTTCTTGTACCAGATAAAACAAAATCCGCCGCCCAAAAGTCCCAAAAGGACAATAATTAGAATAATAATACTCCAGATAGTTGTCGCCGGAAATATTCTTACTTGTGTCAAGAAACTGCGAATCAGGGCTAAATCTGCTTTAGCCGATTTCAGAATATTTAAATTCTCGCGATAATTTAAAATGATCTGTTCGGGATTAGAAGGTAAATTCTTCTGGCTTTCAATAATCTGGTTTAATTTCGATTCAATATTGTCTTTCGAAAATTCAACCCTCTCGGAGAAACGCGTATTCTTCAACAAATCTGAGAGCTTGGCTAAATCTTTTTTCACACCTTCAATCTCGCTATCCGGAATAATCCATATATCGCGTATTTCGATGCTCTTTTCCAAGGTCTCCCCGGGTTTAAGTTCAAATCTGCCGTAGGCAACGTAAGAACTCTCCTGCGCATCATAGAGGATCTCCAGGCCCCCCTTATCCACGACGTCTTCAGGCATTACTTCTTTAGGTAAGGCTGTCTTCACCGTCACTCCTTGAGCCTGTTCCTTAGAAGGGTTGATCGCAATAATCTTAAGCACAATATTTGCCCTTGCCTCGCCTGCAAATAATATAGAAAAAAGTAAAAAAAGTACAAAAAAATTCCACCTATTCATTTCTCCCTTTCCGCTAAAGATTACGCTTTTACCTCTTTATACTCATACCACGTCTGGACAACTGGTTTATTGGCGATATTATTAACCATCTTTTTGGTCAATTCCATAACCGCCCTTAATTCCTGCGTCTTATTCTTTAGATACAGAATATCATTCTTATTATCCGCGGAAACCTTATAGATTTTTTCTAAGTTGACCCCTATTTTTTCGGAAATTTGCTTTACCTGCTTGGTTAAACCAGATAATTGAATAAATATGGGGTTGTTTAAGGCCGTAGCCGAACCAACCGCTTCATTCTTTATGTCTTTGTCTTTCATCAAGAAATTCTTATCTATCTTACTCAACACATCCTTAATAACGGAGAATTGACTGTTCATCGCGTCTGCTACTTGCTTTAAATTGTTTATTTCTGTGGTTGAACCTAAGATCATAGTTACCTGGTTGTAAACATCCTCTGTGTTTGTTTTAATTACGGTGATAGTTAAAGCATCCGAGACTCCTTTAGTGGGTTCAGAACAGATTACCGAGAAATCACCTATACCCCAGGCAGTAGCGAAAGTCACGCTGTATTCATAAACACCAGTCACATCTATCTCTGTCATCGGCTTATTCGCAAGAAGCAAGGTACCTTTAGGGCTATAAACGTTTAAGACCGGAGCAAGGCCGCTAGCGGTGCGGTAACGGATGGCAATCGTCCCGCCTTGCTTAATCGTATTGTCACGGGTAAGAATGCCAGAGTTAATCTGCGGCTCAACCTTTGTAGTAATGGTATCAGTTATCGCTGTTTGTGCTGTGGTTATCTGCGCAGGTATAGTAGTGCCTGTAGCAGTTAAAATCTGTGCTGCTTGAGTACTTACTCCCGTAACCTTCGCCTGGGTATCCGTAACCGTAGACTCAATCGACGTCAGTTGTGACTTAGCAAGAGACACCGAGGCCGCAATTTGCCCGGCCAGAGTATTTAAAGTTGACATTATAGAGATAGTAAAATCATTCGCCGCGGAATACGTTATATTCGTTGATAAACCAACTCCGCCGTAGAGAATAGTCATTTTGGCAAAATAATCCCTGCCACTGACAAAACCCTTTGCTGCTACGGCATTATCAATATTAAAATAATAATTGCCGTTTGCATCGGGCGCAGCCAATGAAGCGCTATATTTAGGATTAACCGCGTTGGCACTATCGAAGATGTTCAAGGTACTGGTTTTTAGGGTATTTATGTCATCGCTGGTAATCTGCTTACCTCTTTTCTCAAGCCTCACCAAACCAGTTATCCGGTCATTAGTTTCATCGTAAACAAAGTTACTTAATACATTGTAATCCGCCAGAGATTCAGCAGTGGACATAAGAAACACGCTCCATCCAATATTGTTGTCGTATGCGCCGTCAACTGCATCCGCAGAGACATCCGCAGTCTTATCAATCGTACTCTCGACGTATGCGGTTTTATTAAAATCAAAAGTATATTTTCCGTAAGGCAAAATAAACAAAAATGGGCTGTTACCGGTTATGGGGTTGGTAAGGCCGCCGGCTAACTGTCCGGTGCTTGAATCAATAATCTTAAGCGTAACTTCGGTCAATGGGCTGCCGTTTACCGAATCATACGCATTTATCGTAATCGCATATTTCTCTGTTATGCTTACGCTATTGGAAGCGCCGCTGGCCGTAACTGCGTCGGCAGTAGCATTTAAGGTAACTGTTCCCGGGTAAGCTGCGCAATGCACCGCAAGATTATCAAATGTCGCTATACCGGATACCGATGCAACTTGAGCAGTAGCTGCTGTGCTTAATATGCCTCCGGTAGGCGCAACCGTTACGTTAATTGCGCTGGGAGCAACGTTTCCATAAGTATCAACAACACTTACCTTAAACGCAGCCCACGGGGCATTGGCCACCACGTTAGCCATCGGTTGGGTATACCAGGCAAGCTTGCTTGCAGCGCCACCGGTGACTACCACGCCTAAGGCATCTGCAGTGGTAACCTTGGAATCCGAGCTCGTTGCTTTAATTGCAGCGTTCTCAGCTTTATATAACTTCATCGTTATAGCCGAAGCGCTCTGCCCTGCGGTAAAATTCACCAGGGTAATATTGCCGAATACTATGTCTACCGCCGAATAGTTTGTGCAGGTAGGATTATAAGTGGTGCCTCCGCTTGTCGCGGAATTGGCGCCGCTAAAGATTATCTCCTTTACACCGCTGTAGTCGGCGTCTATGTTATTGTTGATATCTGCTGCTTTAATAGTTACAGTGCTGCTTACTCCGGCAGCCACAATGGTACTGTTTCCGCTAACGATAAATTTAGTAGCTGTAACATCAACAACCAAAGAACTGGTTATTGCGCTAGCAGCGACAAACGCTGAACCAGGAGAATCTACTGTAAGATTAGCAGTAGGGTTAACGCTAAAAGCAACGGTCTTTCCGTCTGCTCCGACGGGCAAAGTTTGATTAAGGTAAATGCTTAAAGTGTAAGTCTTGCTTTGCCCATCAGGCACAGAAGAAATTATACTTGTGCCGGTTCCAAAAGTTAAAGCGTCATTTGTGATTGTGCCCATTATCGAAGTGGTGCCGTCGGATATGCTGGCTCCGGCAATATAATTCTGCCAGCCGCCGGTGGTATCCGTGGCAGTATTTCTGGCAATTAAAATCTGTTTAAGTTTTGTCGCATATCCATCTGAGCCGGCATCAGTAACCTTAAAATCAAAAACCTGCAACTTCGTCGCATCAGTATAAATAAGAGAAGATATGCTGGTTGGTTTGACTAACGGGCCTGTTGCTATGGTAGTATCTGCGCCAGCCTTAAAGGTTATCTGATAAGAATAAATATCCGGCGCAAGATTTCCCCCTGAATGCGCCTTTAAATATATGCTTTCCGGATAACTATATTTTATTCCGCTAAAAGTTGCCACGCCGTTTACTATAACCACTGCCAGAGAATCACCGCTTAATGTTCCGTTGGTAACTGGAGTATAAGTTCCGCTGGTAAGCGAAGGAAGTAAGCTAACCTGGTCAGAAACTGAAGTAACCGCATTACCATACTGATCAGCTGCATTAACTTTTGGCTGCGCAGGTAAAGCGACATTAGTAAAAGGATTTGTAGAGGGTTGTTGAGAAAACCAGAGTTTGCCCATCGCCCCTGCTTGCATAGTAATTGAATTAGAAACAATATTTGCTCCCGTTAAATCAGCAGCGCCTGCCGTAATAGTAGTAGCTTGAGCACGATACAAAGTAGCGCTCAAAACCGCTGACACACCGTTAGTAAAACTAACCGGGTTAGTTGGCCAGAGATCAGTTGCGGAACCATCAGGGGCATTGGTTAAGCCGCTTAAAACATAGCTGATAGTTTTACTTCCCGTGTAGGCCGTGCCTCCATTTCCTCCGTCACATAAGTTATTATATAAATCCACAGCATTTAATGCCCCTAAACTAATCACAGTACCAACTGTAGCTCCGTTAACAGTTGCGGAAAATTTCAAGTGGTCTGCCGTATTATGATTAACCACAAACCCCAAAGCCTGAACATTAGCGGTAGTCACCGGCAGAGCGCTTGCCTTAATTAACACACTCTCTGCCTTATATAATTTTAAAGTAGTGGTAGCTACACCATTAGTAAAAGTAAGTAAAGTATCCGCGCCAAAATTTATATCATTACCAAGATTATTTGAAGAGGTTGGTGAATTACTTGAAGGCACAGGTGATGCATTAGCCCCGGAAAATACTAAACTCATATCACTATTTAAATTTGTCTTTGCGTTACCATATGCATCATAAGCAGTAATCGTAATCGTCCGGGAACTACCTGCAGTTAATGTAGTTGCTGAGCCGGTAACTGCAAAGTGGTCAAGGCCCGCAGCAAGAATATTTATAGACGCGGAAGAAGAGTTCACATTCAAATTATCACCTGCGCTGCGCGCTGCAGTAATGGTTGGAATCCCTATAGCAGTATCTTTATAATAGAAAGCTGCGCTACTTGAGCCTAAGGCAACCGTTATACTGGTAATGCTCGTGGTGCCACCACTATCGCTATAAAAACTCCCTGTAGCAGCGTTGCTGGTAAGAAGAAATGAAGTAGTAGCTACAGCATTTGCAATATTATCATAAGAATCCTTGATTATTGCGGAAAACGCCGTAGAAACTACTCCTGCGTTGCTTGAACCTGGGCCGCTTAAAACTACCTTATAAGGAGCTCCGGCTAAACCAGTAGCTGTAAAATTAACCGAGGTTAATCCAGCATAACTTACCGTCACCACATAATCACCTGTTTTATTTCCCAAAGTAAACACAGTTTGTGCCTGACCATTTGCATCAGTAGTAGCTGAAGCGACTGACAATGCCTGGCCCGTTGCTCCGGCAGGAACAGAAGAAATTGCAAAAGTTACAGTTTCATTCGGAATAACCACATTACCTGCACCAACAAGTTTAACTACCAAGGGGCTAGTTAAAGTAAGGGCAACTGTTTTAGACTGAGTATCTCCGCTGACTTTATTTAGCGTTGAAGGCGTAACTGCTGTGCTAGTAAAGGTTATTGGCGAGCCAGTAAGCCCACTAGAGGTTGCAGTTATCTGATATTGGCCTGCAGTATTACCCAAAGTAAACACAGTTTGTGCCTGGCCATTTGCATCAGTAGTAGCTGAAGCGACTGACAATGCCTGGCCCGTTGCTCCGGCAGGAACAGAAGAAATTGCAAAAGTTACGCTTGCACCGGAAACCGCGTTTCCATAAGCATCTTTGACGCTTGCTACAAAAGGATTAGCTAAAGCAACAGAAACCTTCCCACTTTGGCTATCTCCACTGGCAAGGCTCATGCTCGTAGCGTTGGCAGCAGGCGCGGTTACGGTTACTGCCAAAGGAAATACCGAATAATTCTGCCCTACTTCGGAAACGGAAAGCGAAGCGGTTTCTGCCTTATAAGCAGTCAATGTAGCTCCACCTGCCACAGATACACCGCCGGGAGAAATCGGAAAATTAACTGTTGTATTATAACCAAGAGCAATACCTTCCATTGTAGGGTTATAACCGCCTATATTACCTAACCCTGAAAATATAAACGTATGGTTATTGATGTAATCCTTATCAATATTTTTATTAGCGTCTGTTCCTCTGATGGTAAGCTCTACCGGCGAACCAGAAGCAACACTAATAGAGGAATTCCCGGTAGCTTGCTCTACAATTTGCAAGTAAGAAGCAACCACGGTGATTGTGCCGGTTACCGTAGTCACCTTACTGGTATTTGCGCTCATTTGCGTAGAAACTCCCGTATCGGTTCCTATGCCTGCTTCATTTATGCTAAAGGCATAAGTTTGCCCTTCTGTCGCAGTCAATTTTCCGGCTTTCATATAGATATAAACTGTAAACTCGATAGCCGTATTATCGGCTATCGAATACAAATCCGCAATTGAGTTACTATTAGGGGTAATGCCAAATGTAATTGTAGAATTGGTAATTGCCGAACCTGTGGCTGTAGCCACCTGAGTTGCTCCCTGATATAATCCCACCCAGGCAATATCAGTAGAGGCATTATTGCCTGTGCCCCCTACGGTTACCTGAATTCTATCAATCTGCGTCGGAACCGAATCCGTGCCTGCATCTTTAACCTTAAAGTTTAATACCTCGAATTTATTTGCCAATGCGCTGTTAGTAGGAGTAAGGTTAAAATTAGTTACCGGCAGAGTAGCTATCTCTACCGTAGAGTCGCCGGCAGTAGAAAAAGTAATCCCATTGGAAAATACAGGCTGAAGAGTTCCAGCCTGAGCATAAAGATATATTACCCCGGTAGTATTATACTTTACACCGCTGAAATTAGCCTGACCTGCTATTGCTGAAAGAGGGTTAGTGGTAGCCGCTAATATCCCTGATACAGTAACATAAGCTGAATGAGATGCTGAAGCATAAAGCGTTATCGGATCCGTATCCGTTGTCTGGTTGCCATAAACATCCTGTATAGCCACTATCGGCTGATTAGCCAAAAGATTATTTATTGTAGCGGCAGAAGGCGGCTGTTGTGTAAAAGCCAATTTTGCCTTTGTGCCGGGGTTAACTGTAATTGTTCCGGTTGCAGTAGATGGCGTCATTGTGTCTCCAGCGCTTCTAGCTGCGGTGATTGTAGGTACGCCGGTTTTAGTATCTTTATAGTAGAAGGTTATGCTGCTTGTACCTGCCCCAATGGTTACGCTGGTAATTATCGTTGCGCCTGCTGCGTCGCTATAAAAAGTGGCAGTTCCTGTTGAATTCGAAGTTAGGTTAAATGACGTGGCTAAAACCACGCTTTGAGAATTACCAAAGGCATCTGCAGAAGTTATGGTAAAGGCGTCTGAAACACTTCCGGCAATTACCGAAGCCGGGCTTGAGATACTTACCTTAGAAGCAGCTGCAACGTTAACTGCTTGAGCCTGAGTTGCCGAGGTAAGGCCGGTGCGCGAAACAGTTATCGTGGCTGTGCCTGAAACGGTATCTTTATAATAAAAGGTGCCGACTCCATTTACTGTAGTTATAGAGGTAACCGTTCCATCAAATGCCCCTCCGGCTGAGGTATCGAACTTACCCTGAGTTGAACTTGAAGAAAGCGTAAGCACCAATGCATCTGAACTCCTTAGGTTATTATTCTGGTCTTGCACTTGCACTGCATACCCACTTGAGGCGACACCTGCAGTTAAAACTTGAGCGCTGGAAGTAAAGGCAATCTTTGAAGCAGGTGCTGGGTTAACTACGATATTACCCGAAGTTCCAGTTTTACTATTGGCATCTGTTGCCGTTAAATTAACCGTCTCTGTGGTACTATCCTTAACGTAGATAGAGGCTCGACCTGAAGATAATCCATAGGTTCTCGCGCTGTTTACTGTGCTATATGTGTTATCAGTATAGAAGGCAACTGAACCAACCGGACTCATCGTAACTACGGTAGCGGAATCAGTGGTTACAGTATTATTATACGCATCCTTAGCGGTTACCGTCTCTGTCCACCCAATGCCTGCAGCCTGCGGACTTGTGGTTGTTACTGTATAAGAGACAATTGCCCCGGGACTAAAAGTTATGGGTAGGGATATGCCATTCATAGAAGTATATGTCTGATCAACGGTAGCAACCGTAACAGTTTCAGATTCAGTATCGGTTAAGGTAACCGTAGCCACGCCGTTAGTAAAATCCGCTGCTGTTAAAGAACCCTTGCTCAGAGTAGCAGAATTGGCCACGGTGCCTCCTGTTTCGGCCTTACTTACACCTGCGCTAGTGGCAGGACTATAAGTAGCAATCGTATTGCCATCTACATTTTTGGCAGTAATCGTTATTGTCTGATTCTGGCCTGGGATTGCCTGATAAGTCGGATGAGTTACTGAAAAATAGTCGGTGTTAGAGCTACTTAGAAGAATATCATAAGAGGCAAATGCAGCGTATCCATCATAACTGCCTCCAGTAAAAAGAACGCCTGCGCTTGAAATAATTGTGATTGCTTTATTATCTTTTAGATAGCTGACGCCAGTATTATAAATATCCAATCCTAAATAATCTGATGATGAGGCGGCAGTAAAATTGGTAAAAGAAAGCCCTGTGAGAGTAAAAGATTCCCCTGCTGCAAAGTCATAGATAATATTTAAAACTAATGTCTTGTTCAAGTTCTCATAAGTTACCGCAGGACTTACTTTAAAAGAGACAACGCTAGTGATAGTAGCGGTGGTCTTCGTAGTATCCCACTCCATAGCAAGGCCAGAGGGGATAGTTATCCTTAAACCATTAAGAGCGGTAATTGCTCCTCCGGTAGAATCAGTTATGATTATGCTAGAGATAACCGTAGATGCCTGGCTAACTACAAAACTCTGTGTAGCAGACGAAGAAATGGTTACATTAGGCCCCCCAAGGTTAAAATCAACAGAGACCCCTGAGCCATAGCCGTCGTAACTGCCGCCGGTGTACCCTTCGTTGGCAGCATTAACTATACCTATGCAGCCAAACATCAGCGCGCCTATTATCGCTATTTTAACCAATGCATTAAACCTCATCATCCACCCCTGCAGTTATTTGGTTAATAAATTCAGCGCCAGATAACGGATACTGCTTTTTTTCTTGAATAATCCCTTAAATATATTTCTACGTAAAGTTGCGGTGTTAGCGTATTTACTGTGCGCTACCCAGCAGCACAAAGAGTCTTTCACCGCGGTCTTTGTAGTTTTGCCATTCGCAAATAAACAGTCAAATTTATTAAGCTGCTTTTTAAAACGTTTCACGTTATCCGAAGTAAGCCGACGATACTCAGAAAACAGCCTGAAGCCCAAAAACTTTATGCCCTCAGAAATAGAATAAATCTGCGATTTATCTTTGTGCAACCGTAGCTCTAAACTATTGTCCAAAAATTTTCTTATCCTTTCTTTAACTTCAACCAGCTTTATTTTTTCATTACTAAAAATTAAAAAATCATCCATATAACGCAGATAATACCTTATTCTCAAATCGAATTTTACCAAGTAATCCAATTCGTTTAAATAAAGGTTGGCAAAAAACTGGCTGGTGAGATTACCGATGGGTAAACCTATCCTGTTGTCATTGGCTACGACTCCTTCTCCTACCTGCGGACAGACAGGCAATGACACAGCCGAATCTATAATCTCATCCAAAAGCCAGAGCGTATCCTTATCCTCAATCCTCATTCTTAAAATCCTTTTGATGATACGGTGACTGATGGAAGGGAAATATTGTTTTATGTCACCATGAAAACAAAATTTATTCGCCCGTAAAAATCCCTGAGCCCTGTCCACAGCCTTATGCGTTCCCTTGTTTTTTCTGCAAGCATAAGAATCATAAATAAAGGTCTTATCGATTATTGGCTCAATAACATCGTGCACCGCATGATGCACAACCCTGTCCTTAAAAGGTGCGGCGGCTATATTGCGTTCTTTCGGGTCATAAACTTTAAATAAACGATACTTTCCGTGGCGATAGGTTTTTGTTAACAATTCTTTATGCAGAAGATCAATATTTTCCTCAAGAAAAAAATTAAAATCCGCCGTTGAATCCCTGTATCTCCTGCCTTTTGAAGCCATATAGGCCGAATGGTAAAGGTTGTCTTTTGATATTATTTCAGGATAAATATTATTTATCTTCATCATATTCCCCTCGTCATCTCGGGCACCAGCGAAACAATCTCTAAAACCAGCAAGACTTTAACAGCGAGTAAAACTAAAGAGGTTTTGACGGCACGGCCCCCGTTATTGTTATTCCGACTCGGATTCGTGTTCGCCGCGTTGTTGCGGTCAGACGTACGAGCGTTCGTCGCATCATTGTTCCAATTGCCGCCGCGATAGCCAGTACACCACTTTTACGACGCCGAACCATTTTATTAACCATACCAGGGAGAAACTTACTTCACAGCTGGCCTCAACCTGATATTACTGCGTGTTTTCCCCTTGCCACAAAGGCTTCAAGGGATGGAAATGGCGTCTGAACCTCTCCAGTTCTAGTTCCGCTCCCGGGGTCCGTAGGCCACGGGATTCTGGAATACACCTCCTCAAAGAACAGATACCTTAAGCCAACCACCAACCATTTTTCCGATTTCAATGGCTGATTGGCAGAAAAAATCATAAGCATTGATATTAACGTACTTCATATCTTTGGCAATTCTCATCATAAAACGCAAAACATCTAATTTCAGATTAACCCTTATTAAAATCTCTCTTTTCTGCTTGGAATAATTGGCTTCAATCAGCATTTCCAATATATCAAGCAGGATTCTCTCGATCCTGTCTGCCAGTAAGAATTTCTGATCCTTGGGGAAATTTGCCATTTTGGGCAGCATCCAGAGAATCAATTTGTAATGCTTTTCCACTACCGGTGTTATTTTTTTGTTTTCCATTTTAACGTCCTCAAAAATTCAAATAACCAAAGTTCTACAAAACCTCTTATGGAGAGGTTCTGACGGCACGGCCCCCGTAATTGCTACCCCGACTCGGATTCGTGTACGCCGCGAGGTTGCGGTCAGACGTACGAGCGTACGTCGCATCATTGAACCAATTGCCGCCGCGATAGCCAGTACCGAGAGCAGTTGACGGTGGCGGCCAATCAGTAACAACAGTAAGATCAGCATCCC
>Ga0265297_10007201_pt1 | contig 15561 bp, 15 predicted proteins | sample Munlanlwell13791_FD_192502 | JGI IMG/M metagenome (GOLD analysis project Ga0265297, IMG submission 192502) | Leachate microbial communities from a municipal landfill in Southern Ontario, Canada - Leachate well 137-91 | ecosystem: Engineered > Solid waste > Landfill > Unclassified | place... | reverse complement strand
GTTGTAGTTGTCATTTTGCCTTTTACCCCTATTATACATTTACATTGTTAATATTCAAACCCGTAGAAAGGGTGTCTGAATTTTGGGGTACCTGCCAATTATAGATTTTTTAAAAAAAGTTCCAGAAAATTCAATAACTAAACCGATAATAAATCAATTAATAAGGTCTGGAACAAGCATAGGAGCTAATTATTGCGAAGCAGATGAAGCAAATTCTAAAAAGGATTTTATTAATAAAGTTTGTATTTCTAAAAAAGAAACAAAAGAAACTAAATATTGGTTGGAATTACTTGCTTATACGCTACCAGAGCTAAAAGATAAATCCAGAATTTTATGGAAAGAAGCTCAAGAGTTTAATCTTATATTTGCATCTATAATTAAAAAATGTAAATAAAACGTTTTGGGATTTAAGAGATTGGGATTTTGTTGGGCATTGGATTTTGGAGTTTGGATTTTTAAAATTAGGATTTTTAGATTTTAAAATGAATTTTAACTTTAAAACATTTTTGTTTGTTCTTTGCCCTGTTTTTTTGGGATTGTTTTTTTGCTGTGTATCTTGCGCTTTGGCAGATGGGACTATTGACTCTGTTGAAAAATATGCTTGGTCTGAAAATATGGGATGGATTGTTTTTTCAACAAGCGGAGGGGGAAGCGTGAATATTTCTAATTCCGAATTAACCGGATATGCCTGGTCTGATAATTACGGATGGATAAATTTGGCGCCTGCGGGTTCTGGAGTAAAAAATACTTCTGAGGGAGTTTTATCAGGATATGCCTGGGGAGAAAAAGCCGGCTGGATAAATTTTAGCGGAGTGACAATAAATTCTTTGGGATATTTTTCAGGAACTGCAACAGGAACAGTTTCAGGAGACATTAATTTTGATTGTAGCAATTGCAAGGTAAAAACAGATTGGATTCCTTCGGAGGCAGGAGAGGGAGGCGCTGGCGGAGGAGGCGGCGCAGAAATTTCAATAGGTTTTTCAATAAATAAAGGGGATAATATTACAAATGATTTAAATGTGGTCTTGGATTTTATAACAATGTCAAGCGTTTTAGAGATGGCTATTTCAAATTATGAAAATTTTGAAAATGCGACTTCTGAAAAATTTCAGGAAACAAAAAATTGGGTTTTATTGCCTGGAGACGGTCAAAAAACAGTCTATGTGAAATTTTTGACTAAATACGGGCAGTCTTATTATACTGCTCAAGACAGTATTATATTAGATACAACAGGCCCTGAGTTATCAATAACAAAAATTAAAGAGAGTTATGATATTCCAGAGGATATTATAATAGGAGGCGCAACTGAACCTGAAAGCAGAATTGATTTGTTGATTGATAATGCTTATTATACACAATTTTCAGCTGATAAATTGGGAAATTGGCTGATAAATTTAGGGGAATATGCTTTGGGAAGCCATAATTTAAAACTTGCGGCAAAGGATTTAGCTGGGAATTTTGGGAAAACAATAGAAGCTAATTTTTCAATAAAACAGTCAGAAATTCCAGAGCAAGAGACTAAAAAAGGAATTTCTGAGACAATAACTGAAACTTTATTGCCATTTTTGGGAGGTATAAGAGACCAATTAAATATATTGTTTCCTAATATAATAAAGCCAAAAGAAATTGAGCCAACAGAAGTTGTTGTTGTTCCCAAAGTTGCGCCTCTAAGTTTTAGCGCCAAGTGGAACCTTTTGCCCGAAAAAGAAATAAAACAGTTTGTGCTGTCTCCTTTACCCGAAGATATAAGGATTATTGCCAAAAAGTTTCCTGAACTAAACGATACTCTTTCTGATGTTGGGGTTGAAAAAATCACAGATGTTTTAAAGTTAAAATCAATTTCTTTTAAATTGCCCAATATTACACAAACAGCAAGTTTTTTGGAAGGAGATTTGGGGACAAAAGAGCTTTCTTCAACAGTGGGAATTCCTATAGCTTCTCTTACCAGTTATGCTAAAAGCCAAATTCCTTCTGAAATTATTTTTTCAAAAACGGGCGGAGGAAAAATTGATTTTAATACTCAGCTTTCAGTAAACGAAACAGGACAGACCGAACAAAGAATTTCCACAATTATAGGGAATCCGGTGCAATTTATAGTTAGGGTTGATAACCCAGTTAAAGCCATTAAAGGATACCTTGTTTTCAAGTCCAGGCAGTTTGAAAAAATTTCTTCAGGAGTGTCTTTAAATGACTTGACGGCATCTTTGATGTTTGATAATCCTGATTTTTCAGAAACCGTAGAGAAAGAAACAATAGACATTGATAAACCAGAAACAAGACTTGTTTTACAGGAATTTGATTTTTTGGATGTGGGCGACGGAGTTTATGTCGCCGATGTGGTAATGCCGGTTGTAAGAGGAGAATATGAGGTTATAGCAGTAATAGATTATAAAGACAAATCTCTTGGCATTAAGCAGTTAAATCTTATAACCGTTGTTGATCCCGAAGGTTATGTTTATGAAAAATCAGGAGATAAAGAAACGCGCATTTCAGGGGCGATAGTTTCACTCTATTGGCTTAACCCGTCAACAAAACAATACGAGCTTTGGCCTGCAGGAAATTTTCAGCAGGAAAATCCGCAAGTAACCGACATTACCGGAAACTATTCATTTTTGGTTCCAAACGGATTTTATTATATTAAAGTTTCAGCTCCCGGATATTTAATTTATGATGGAAAGCCGTTTGAAGTTAAAGAAGGTTCGGGAGTACATATAAACATTGAATTAAAAACAAAATATTGGTGGCTTAATATTATTGATTGGAAAACAGGTTTGTTGATAATAGCTGTGTTGATGGTTTTGTATAATTTTTATCGCGACAAGGCAAGAGACATTGCTTTTAAAAACCAAATAAGATAAAAAACATAAAATCTTTTATTGATTAAAAACAAAAAATAAAAAAAGATGATAATAAATTTAAAAGAAATATATTTAAGCCGAAAAAAAATAATACTGTTTTTGCTGTTGGTTTTTGCACTATTTGGGATTATTTTGCTTTCAGTTAAGCTTTTTTCTCTTAAGGCAAGGGTTGATTCTTTAGAATTTGAAAACAGCAATCAGAAAATAAACAGAGATGTTGTGTCTTTTTTGAAGCTTTTTATTGAAAAAATTTTACAAGGCGAAGAAGATGTTTCCTTTGAAGACAGGTTAAAGCTTGAAAATGCCGTAAGAGACCTTAAAGACAAAAAAGTATTATCTTTATGGGAGAGTTTTACGCAAGCTAAAAATTCAGAAGAAGCCCAGATGTTTCTTAAAAATTTATTGCAGGCATTAGTTAATAAAATAGTATATTAAATTTTTTCTGGATTTTTTTAAAATAAATTTGTATAATAAATAATAAAAAATTAAAAATAAATTTAAAATTATGGCAGAAAAATCATTTGGGTTTAAAGCATTAAATCAGATTATAAGATATAGCATTTTTGTTTTAATGTTTTTGATGCCTCTGTTTTTTTTCCCCTTTACGTCAGATGTTTTGGATTTTAACAAGCAGACATTAGCGCTTTTTCTGTCATTTATTGGGCTTTTTGCATGGATGATAAGGGCTATGATTTCTGGAAAGCTTGAAATAAATTTAAGCAAAATTCACATATTTGCAGGTTTGCTTTTTTTATCGTATCTATTGTCAACTATTTTTTCAATTAACAGATACGGCAGTTTTTGGGGTTTTTCTCAGTCAGGGGCAAGCTCTTTTATCGCGGTTTTGTCGCTATTTATAATTTATTTTTTAATAAGCAACGCTTTTACTCAAAAAGATATTTTATCTTCAGCTGTTATTCTATTAATCTCTTTCGCAATTTCTCAAATTATTGGAATATTCCAACTGTTTGGAATTTTTATTATTCCTTTTAATTTTGCCAAAACAATTTCATTCAATACAATAGGAAGCATTGGAGCATTAGGATTTTTATCTTCTATTTTATTGCCGCTTGTAATAATATTATTTATTTTTTCTAAAAAATGGCTTAAGGTTTTTTTAGGATTTCAACTTTTTCTTTCAATTTTGCTGTTTTATATGTTAAATTATCCGTCTATTTGGTGGGCAACAATATCTGGCTCCGCATTGATTATGGTTTTTATGGCATTGAAAAGAAATATGTTTGATGTCAGATGGATATCTTTGCCCGTATTTTTTCTGGCAGTTTCTTTGTTTTTTGTGCTTTTAAATCCTCAGATGGGAATTAGCCGCCAAACAAGCGAGATTTTTTTGTCGCAGGGGACGACTTTAAATATAGCAGGGAAATCTCTTAAAGAAAATCCTGTTTTTGGTTCTGGACTTGGGACATTCGGCTATAATTTTTCCAAATTTAAAGATGCTGAATTCAGTAAGAGTTCTTTGTGGAATTTTACATTTAACAAGGGAGCATCTGAATTTTTAAGCGGATTGACAACAACGGGCGCAATAGGGTCTTTGGTGTTTTTATCATTTATGATTTTTGTGATTTTCTGCTCTGTTAGGTTTTTTATATTTGAAAAGATTACAAAAATTTCAATAGAAACCAAAGATGAGAACTATTTGAACAAAGCTTTGATAATAGGCTTTGGGATAAGCTTTATTGTTGAGTGTATAGTTTATTTTTTATATAACACAAACACTGTTTTAAGTTTTGTTTTCTTTTTCTTGGCTTCAGGGTTGGTTTATTTTACAGCAAAAGAAATAAAGAAATATGAGCTAAACCAGTCTTCTTTATTGACGCTTATGGTGACTTTTGTATTTACGCTTGTTTTTATATTCGGGTTAGGAATTCTTATCTTAGATGGGCAAAAATATTTAGCTGAAATAAAATATTATAATGGCTTGGTTGCTTTTAATAAAGATGATTTAGAGGGCGGAATTAAAAATTTGGAATCTGCGGCCAGTCTTAATCCAGCTTCTGATTTATATTTTAGACAGCTTTCGCAGGCATATTTATTGAGCCTTCAGGAAAAAACAGAAAATCTAAATGCAGATGAGTTGACTGATGAGCAAAAAAGTGAAATTCAGACGCTTTTGGCAAATTCAATAAACGCAGGCAAGATTGCAACGGATTTAAATGGAAAGAGCGCTGTTAATTGGTCTTCAAGGGGATATGTATATCAAAATTTATTTGGATTTTTAACCGATGCTGACACGTGGGCTATAAATTCCTATGAAGAGGCACTAAAATTAGACCCAAACAGTCCCTATCTGTACGCACAGGAAGGGTATGTAAATTTAGTGTCTGCTTCGGGATTGGGACAAGATAACGCATCTAAAAAAGCAGAATTGCTTTCTGTTGCAAAAGAGAAACTGGAAAAATCAATTGAATTAAATCCGGTCTATGCTGATGCCTTTTATTATCTTGGGTTAGTTTATAATTCAATAGGAGATAAAACAAAAGCAATAGAGCAATTTGGAAAAATAAAAGAATTAGACCCAAACAATAAAGATATCCAAAAAATAATTGACGATTTAAAGGCTGGAAAAACAACAACAGAATCTTTTACGGAGCAAAATCCTCCTGAGGACAATACTCCTGAAAACAGTTTGAAAAATCCCCCGGAAGAAACAGAAGAAACCGAGTCTAAGTAGAAATATTTATAATAAAATTCAATAGTTATGGATAACCTTTTAAGGGCATTTATTATTTTTTCTGTTGCGTTTTTTGTGGTTTTAATTGGTTTTTATGCGATTAAAATAGATGTTTTAAGAGATGATTTTCCAGAAAGAATAGAAATAAGCAAACCTGACAGGGTTTATAGTCCTGGTGAGGATGTTATAGTAATGGGAAAAGCAAATCCGGAATGCGAAATTTTTTTGTCGTGGTCTGGAAAGGTTGGTTTGGTTGAGTCTGATAAAAACGGAAACTGGGCTGCAAACTTGGGCATAATGCCGGAAGGAAAATACGGATTTCAGGCAATTTCCAATGGACCTCATAATAGCCAAAGCATTTCATCTGTCCAGATTATTGTAGAAGATAATGCAGAATATCAGAAAAAAAATGTTTTCTTTACAAGTGCTGTCAAAAACTTATTAGCATCTTTTTATTCCGAGATAAAAAATATTCCCGATAATTTGACCGTTGTCCCGCAATCGGCTCCGCTTATTTTAAAAAGTGATTGGAATTTAATAAAATTTTAATATGAAAAAGATAATAGTGTTTTATATCGTAATTATTTTGCTTTTTGCCGCAAGTTTAGCTTGCAATATTTATTTTTATTCAGAATATAAGTCTGTTAAAAAACAATACAATGATTTTTTAGATATAAAGAAATTTAATGAAAAGGTTATTTTTTTCAATAAAATTTTTGTTGAAAAAGTTTTAATAAAAAGCGATCAGGTTTCTTATGAAGATAGGATAAAATTAGAAAACGCTGTTATTGCCACAGAAGATGAGGAGTTGATAAACCAGTGGCATTCTTTTTTGAATTCAAAAACAGAATCTGAAGCGCAAGAACAAACAAAACAATTGCTTTTTCTATTTGTTACAAAAATTATCTACTAATTTAGTTTCAATAGTTAGTTTGTGGGGTGTCGGACACCCCACAAACTAAAAAAAATCTCCCTTATTCTGATAAAAGGGAGATTTTTATTTATATGATTGCGTCTATCTGTTTGAATTTTGTCGGGGTGCCGAGATTTGAACTCGGACTAAATCCACCCCATGGACTCGTGCTACCGTTACACTACACCCCGAAATACTAAACTCGAGACATTTTTTTAATGCATTTTGCGCAAGCTAAAACTCTTTTTCCGTTTGGCAGTCTTACCCATTGCAAATTAGGTTTTTGCCTTCTTTTGGAAGTTGGGTTATATTTGCCCCTAAGTTTTACAAGAGTATTTGCCATAGCTGATTTTTTTTGGCAAATTGAACAAATTTTTTCTGACATTTTATTTTAATTTTAGTCTTGTTGTTAATAGTTTTTATTATATACTATTTCCAAAAAAATTCAAGTATGATATATTAAAGATAAATATATAACAGTATGTTCACTTCAACTGCCATTACAATTTTTTCTCTGATTGTACTTTTGTTTTCTGTGATTATCCACGAGCTAGCACATGGATATGTTGCTTATTCTTTGGGAGACCCAACGGCAAAGTATGCAGGCAGACTTACCTTAAATCCATTAAAGCATTTGGATGCATTTGGTTCTGTAATTTTGCCGCTTATGCTTTTAATTGCCAGCGCGGGGCAGGGTCCTATTTTTGGCTGGGCAAAGCCTGTGCCTATCAATCCTTATAACTTTAAAGACCAGAAATGGGGGGCCTTAAAAGTTGCAATTTCAGGGCCTGCTACAAATTTTGCGATTGCCGTAATATTTGGGTTGCTTATAAGATTTTTAAATATGCCTCTATCTGCTCCGTTTATACAACTTTTAAGTATTATTGTAATTTACAATTTTTTATGGGGAATTTTTAACTTAATTCCAATGCCTCCTTTGGACGGCTCATGGATATTGTTTAGGTTTTTCCCACCGGGATTTGAGAAAATAAAGATGTTTTTGGAGCAGTACGGCCTTTTTATTTTAATTTTCTTTATATTTTTTAACGGCCTTTCATGGCTAAATTCATTGTCAACCGCGTTGTATGTGCTGGTCACGGGCGCACAATTTTTTTAAAATGAATAATTTTATAATTTTATCTTGACTCTATTTTAATTATTTGCTAATATAATATTTATAAAAAGCGCTTAAGCGCTTGTTTTAAATCAAAAAAAATAAAAAATTAAAAACATAAACAAAAGTGCCAACAATTCACCAATTAATCAAAAAGAACAGAAAGAATAAGAAAGGAGCCAAAAAAACTGTTGCCTTGCAACGCGGTTTTAATGTTTTAAAAAATAGGCCAACACGATATTTTTCTCCGTTTAAAAGAGGGGTGTGCATAAAAGTTTTTACTCAAACTCCAAAAAAACCAAACTCAGCCTTAAGAAAAGTTGCTAGAGTAAAATTGTCAAATGGAATGGAAGTTACGGCTTATATTCCAGGAGAAGGACATAATTTACAGGAACACTCGGTTGTCTTAATAAGGGGCGGAAGGGTTAAGGATTTGCCTGGAGTAAGGTATCACGTTGTAAGAGGGGTTTTAGATACAGGCGGAGTTGAAAACAGGAAACAGGAAAGGTCTAAATATGGAACAAAAAAACCTAAATAGAATTTATTTTACATGAGAAGAGCATATAAAAAACACAAAATAGCTCCAGACAGGATTTACAATGATGTGGTCATTTCTCAGCTTATAAATAAAATAATGAGAGATGGCAAAAAGACAACAGCTCAAAAAATTGTTTATGGGGCTTTTGATATTATAAAAGAAAAAACAAAAAAAGAGCCGTTTGAAATTTTTAAGCAGGCAATTGAAAATGTTTCTCCGCTTTTGGAAGTAAAGCCAAAAAGAATTGGGGGAGCCACTTATCAAGTTCCAATGGAAGTAAGAGGAGAAAGAAAAATAGCATTGTCTTTTAAATGGATAATTGATTCAGCCAGGTCAAAAAAAGGAAAATCAATGGCTGAAAAATTAGCGGAAGAGCTGATTTTAGCATCAAAAAACGAAGGAAACGCAATAAAAAAGAAACAGGACACTCACAGAATGGCAGAAGCCAACAAGGCATTTGCCCATTTTGCCAGGTAATTTCTGCTAATGAATTTGCTATTGAGTAAATTCCGTAAATAAAATCCCCCCCCATCTTGTGTTTTAACAGGCTCTAAAAGTCAATTTTATTTTATAAACAAAAAATTCGTTCTTTTAAACAGATTTTTTGACGTGGACCTGGCGGGATTTGCACTCGCTTTGCTACTTGTCAAGGGTAGAATGTTACTGCATACACTACAGAGGCCTATCAGATCTACAACTATATTAATCACAAGCCAAAAAAAGCCCCCTAAAAGGACTCTTTTGTTTGACAAGTAGTTAAAACCTGTAGTTTATACAGATATCTACCCTAAATTAATTATAGCAAATTAAGAGTCCTTGTTAAGGTTTAATTTAAAGCACTAAAATTATAAAATTTATGGCCAGACAACATCCATTAGAAAAATTAAGAAACATTGGAATTATTGCCCATATTGACGCCGGGAAAACAACATTTTCTGAGCGCCTTTTGTTTTACACCGGAATTTCCCATAAAATAGGAGAAGTGCATGAAGGAGAGGCGGTTATGGACTGGATGGTGCAGGAAAGGGAAAGGGGAATTACAATTACTTCAGCCGCAACAACAATGTACTGGAAAGATTATCAGATAAACCTGATTGACACTCCCGGCCATATTGACTTTACAGCAGAAGTGCAGAGGTCTTTGAGGGTTTTGGATGGGGCTGTTGTTGTGTTTGACGGAGTTGCAGGAGTGGAACCCCAGTCAGAAACAGTGTGGAGGCAGGCTGACAAATATATGGTGCCAAGAATGTGTTTTATAAATAAACTAGACAGAATGGGAGCATCTTTTGAAAAAAGTTTTCAGTCAATATTAAACAAACTTACAACTAATGCGGTTGCAATTGAAATTCCAATGGGGGTTGAAGAAAAAATGTCAGGCGTGATTGATTTATTAAAGATGAAAGCATTATATTTTGAAGGAGAAAAGGGAATTGAAGTTGTAGAAAAAGAAATTCCGGATGAATGGAAGGCGGAAGCTGAAGAATGGCACAAAAAAGCCATTGAAAAAATTGCAGGAGAAGATGATGAGCTGACAAATAAATTTTTAGAAGGAAAAGAAATTTCTTTGGAAGAATTAAAAAAAGCATTAAGAAAAGCAGTTTTAGATTATAGACTGGTGCCTGTTTTGTGCGGAACCGCCTTAAAAAACAAGGGAGTCCAGCCAGTTTTGGATGCTGTTGTTGATTACATGCCAACTCCTTTGGATTTGCCCCCAGAAAAGGGAACAGACCCAAAAACAGGAGCTGTTATTGAAAGAAAAGCGGACGACAGCGAGCCGTTTTCAGCTTTGGTTTTTAAGGTTGCCACAGACCCCTTTGTTGGAACTTTAACTTATTTCAGGATTTATTCAGGAAAGCTTGAAAAGGGTTCTTATGTCTTAAATGCCAATACAGGGGAGCAGGAAAGAATTGCCAGAATTTTGAGGATGCATGCCGACGAAAGAAAAGAGCTTGATGTTTTGTATGCGGGAGAAATTGGGGCAACAGTTGGATTAAAAGCAACAAGCACGGGGCATACTTTATGCGCAAAAGAAGCTCCTATTATTTTAGAAAAAATTGTGTTTCCAGAGCCTGTTATTGGTATACGAGTTGAGCCAAAGACAAAAGCTGATCAGGAAAAACTTATTATGTCTATCAGAAAACTTACTGAAGAAGACCCAACATTTAGAATTAATGAAGATTTGGAAACAGGAGAAACAATTATTTCCGGAATGGGAGAACTTCATTTGGATATTATTGCAGACAGATTAAGAAGGGAATTTCACGTTGAAGCCAATTACGGCAAGCCTCAGGTAGCCTATAGAGAAACAATTACTGCAGATGGCCAGGGTGAAGAAAAATATGTAAGGCAGTCTGGAGGAAAGGGACAATATGGACATGTATTATTAAGAATTGCGCCAAAAGAAAGAGGAGCCGGGTTTGAATTTATTGATGAAATAAAAGGAGGGGCAATTCCAAAAGAATTTATTAAACCAGTTGAAAAAGGTATTGTTGAAGCAATGGACAAGGGAATTGTGGCTGGTTATCCTATGGTTGATGTGGAAGTTACTTTATATGATGGAAGTTATCATGATGTAGATTCTTCTGAGTTTGCCTTTAAAATTGCAGGGTCAATGGCGTTTCAACATGCAGCAAGAAACGCAAAACCTGTTATTTTAGAGCCTATTATGAAAGTTGAAATAGTCACCCCAGAAAACTTTTTTGGGCAGGTTATTTCCGATGTTTCTTCAAGAAGGGGAAAGATAGAGGAAACTTCAGAAAGGGTTGGAATGAAAGTTGTTGACGCAATGATTCCTTTGTCAGAAACATTTGGATATGCAACCTCTTTAAGGTCTTTAACCGAAGGCAGGGCATCGTTTACAATGGAATTTAATAAATATGAGCAGGTTCCGGGAAATGTTGCGCAGGAAATTGTTGACGGTAAAAGAAAATAGAAAAACCGGCATTTATAAATTAAAAATAAAAAAGTGATAGGATGTCCTATCACTTTTTAAATATGGTTTTTAAGTTTTCTTGTATCGGAGACAGGGAGAAAATACCAGGAAAATTTACCTTTTTTTACTAAGTATTGGTAATTTTAAACACAAAAATTATTCAGAGTATTTGTTTCCAAATACTTTTTAATTCTGCGGTCGCAGTTTTAAAAAGTATTCATTCTCGCTGTTTTTGCAAGGTTGGTTTTTTACATAAAAACATTACGAAGGTTGGACATTGAAAGACTTTTTAATAAAAAAGCGCCTTGTCCTAATAAGGGTCTGGCGCTTGCCTTAAAGTTTTTTTGGGAGGTCCGACCTCGCAATATTTTTAATATTCTCCGAAGTTGAGAGGCTCTTGAGATGGTTTTTTGATTGCGGGAAATTCACAGGTATCCTCAATATCATTTTTTTGCGATGCGGATGACTTTGCATTATTGGCAGAATTTTCGGTTTTAGTATCTGGGTAGCATTTAAAATACGCCCGCCGGCACAAAGGAAGCGCCACAACACTGATAAGCTCCCAGCCGAGTTCACCAAGACGATTAATAACGGCTTGCTCGTCAGATGCAGCCCTTCTTAGATCACAAACCCAATATTCCCACTTTTTCATCACGTTCTCCTTTGCGTAAGCGAATATGGAAAGAACTAATTAAAATAGTATCAAAAATAAAGAATTTGTCAAAGATTTTGGATTTTTTTTGGAAATATAAAACACCCTCTTGACTATTGAAAAAAAATAGAATAATATAAAATTATTAAAAGCAGTGCAAATGCCAAAGGGTTATTTGTACACAAATAAAATAAAAAAGTAATTAAATCTTTGCGCCTGGCAAATGGCGGAAGAAAAATAATCAATGGCAACAGAAAAATTTGAGAGGTCAAAACCTCACGTAAATATCGGTACCATTGGTCACGTTGACCATGGAAAAACCACATTGTCAGCTGCAATTATGAAAGCTTCAAAATTGCGCGGATTTAAAGCATCTGAAAAAGATGTTGACCAAATTGATGCATCTCCGGAAGAAAAAGCAAGAGGAGTGACAATTTCCATTACTCACTTGGAATGCGAAACTCCAAAAAGGCACTATGCAGTTATTGACTGTCCGGGACACGCCGACTATATTAAAAATATGATTACAGGAGCCGCTCAAATGGATGGAGGAATTTTGCTTGTATCAGCTCCGGACGGACCTATGCCTCAAACAAGAGAGCATATTTTGCTTGCCCATCAGGTTGGTTTGCCCTCATTGGTTGTATTTATGAACAAATGCGATATGGTTGATGACCCTGAAATTTTAGATTTGGTTGAATCAGAAATCAGAGAATTATTGAAAAAGAACAAATATCCGGGAGACGAGATACCTATTATAAGGGGTTCAGCCACAAAGGCATTGGCCGCAACATCTGTTGATGATGCCGCTGTAAAGCCAATTATTGAATTGTTGGACGCCTGCGACAACTATATTCCAGAACCAAAGAGAGAATTAGACAAGCCCTTTGCAATGGCGGTTGAAGATGTATTCTCAATTGAAGGAAGAGGAACAGTTGCAACAGGAAGAATTGAGAGAGGAATTATTAAGCCAAACGAAGAAATTGAAATAGTTGGTATTAGGCCAACACAAAAAACAGTTGTTGTTTCGGTAGAAATGTTCCAAAAATCTTTGGACGAAGGAAGAGCTGGAGATAATGTTGGGCTTTTATTAAGAGGATTAAAGAAAGAGGATATTGAAAGAGGGCAGGTTTTGTGCAAGCCAGGTTCAATTACTCCCCACACAGAGTTTGAATGCGAGGTTTACGTATTGTCAAAAGACGAGGGCGGAAGGCACACTCCATTTTTCTCAGGATACAAACCTCAGCTTTATATTAGGACATCTGATATAACAGGCGACGTAACATTGCCCCAGGGAACAGAAATGGTTATGCCCGGAGACACAGCAAACCTGACTGTTAAATTGATAGCCCCTGTTGCTTTGGAAGAAAAACAAGGATTTGCCATAAGGGAAGGAGGGAAAACCGTTGGCGCCGGAATTGTAACAAAGATAATAAAATAAGATATGCCAGCAAAGAAATCAACAACTCCAAAATCAAAATCTTCAACAGTTGTTAAAACGGCAAAACAAGAAAAACAAATCAAGGAAGGTTTGGCAAAACTTCGCATAAAATTGCGGGCCTATGACCATAAAATTATTGATAATTCTTGCCGACAGATTGTTGATATTGCAAACAGGTACGGAGCTGAAATAATAGGCCCGGTTCCTCTGCCAACAGAAATTCTGAAATACACCGTAAATAGGTCTTCTTTTGTCCATAAAAATGCAAGGGAGCAGTTTGAAATGAGGGTTCACAAAAGAGTTATTGATATCTTAAATCCAGACCAGGAGATTATAGAAGCATTAAGAGAGATGAATTTACCTTCAGGTGTAGATATAACAGTAAAGATTTAAAACATGTTCTATTTTATTACGAAGCTTATAAAGAAAGAGGTATAGCTCAAAGAAGAGAGAGACAATTAAAGGGTGGAAAGGCGCACATTATACTTATAAAAAGATTAAATGAGGGAGTTGAGTCTTCACCTTAAGATGAAGACTTGACATTACGGTAAAAATTTAATAGTATTAACCATATTCATATTACCTGCCTACCGGCAGGCAGGGACAATAGTTAACTTGTCGCCTTATCGGCGACTAACAACATTGCCAATACGCTTGAAACGCTGGGCAATTTGCCCAGTTTTTCGTTAAGATACAAAATCAATAAATTTAAACATGAAATTCATATTAGGCCACAAGATAGGGATGTCTCAGATGTTTGATAAAAGCGGGAAGTTAAATCCGGTAACTTTAGTTGCAGCAGGGCCATGTTATGTTTTGCAGAAAAAAACAAAAGAAAAAGACGGATACCAAGCAACACAAATAGGATTTGAAAAAATTGAAAAGAAAAACAAAATTAAGAAAACAATGAAAGGAAAGGAGTTCAAGTTTATCAGGGAAGAGAGAGGAATGGAAGATAAAAATGCGGGAGATGAAATAAATATTTCTTTATTTCAGGAAGGGGACATTATAAAGGTTGCAGGGTTTTCAAAAGGAAAAGGATTTCAGGGGGGTGTAAAAAGGCACGGGTTTCATGGAAGAAGGGCAACTCACGGAGCAAAACATGAACAAAGAACAATCGGTTCTGTTGGAACAAGATTCCCTCAGCACGTTATGAAAGGCAGAAAAATGCCAGGTCGTATGGGAAACGAGAGGGTGACGGTTAAGAATTTGAAAATATTAAAAGTTGATTTGGAAAATAATTTGTTAATTATAAAAGGAGCAGTACCGGGAAAGAACGGAGCCCTTTTGGAAATCAGAGGATAATTTTACAGTTTTATGAAAATAGATGTTTACAATCAAGAAGGCAAAATAGTTGGCAACGCTAATTTGCCAAAAGAAATATTTGAAGTGGGTTTCAATGCTGATTTGGTGCATCAAGTTTTGGTTTCAATGAATTCAAATAAAAGGCAGAACTCAGCGCATACAAAAAACAGGGGGGAAGTCCGCGGAGGAGGAAAAAAGCCATGGAGGCAGAAAGGAACAGGACGGGCAAGACACGGGTCATCAAGATCTCCTATATGGAGAGGGGGAGGAATTACTTTTGGTCCAAGAAATGAAAAAAATTATGTCAGGGATATTCCTAAAAAAATAAGAAGAAAGGCATTATTTATGCTTCTTTCCGAAAAATTGAAATCAAACCAATTGGTTCTGTTGGATGAAATTGAATCAAAATCAGGAAAGACAAAAGAAATGTTCGAGATGTTAAAAAAATTGCCATGCAAAAACCAGAACACTTTAATTGCTTTGCCAAGCTATGATAAAAAGATTGTATTGTCTGCAAGGAATATTAAGAAAACATCAATTGAAGAGACAAGAAATTTGAATGTACTGAATCTGTTAAATTATAAATATTTATTATTAACAAAAGACAGCGTTACGGTTTTAAAGGATACATTTTTGAAATAATTATTAGACCTGCCTGCCGGCAGGCAGGAATTAGAAATTGAAAATTCGCTAAAATGGCTTTATTAGATTTTTTAAAAAATAAAAATAATACCCAAAATGCAGAGAAAGCAAAAAAAGGAATTAAAAAGGCTGAGCAAAAGCCTGAGAAAATTTTGGCTGAATCTGCTCCCCAAAAAGCAGAGAAAGCAAAAGTTAGTCAGCCTGCTGTTAAGCAAAAAGCGAAAAAAACAGGGATTTTTTCTTACGAAGCTGTTAAAAAGCCGCACATTTCAGAAAAAGCTACGTATTTATCAGAAAAAAATCAATATGTATTTCAGGTTTCACCTGGATTTAATAAAACAGAAATTAAAAAATCTATAGAAGGAATTTATGGAGTGGATGTATTATCCGTGAATATGGTAAAAATTCCGGCAAAAAAAAGGAGAATAGGCAGAAGAGAAGGTTTTAAAAAAGGATATTCAAAAACAATAGTTA
>Ga0265297_10007200_pt1 | contig 15562 bp, 25 predicted proteins | sample Munlanlwell13791_FD_192502 | JGI IMG/M metagenome (GOLD analysis project Ga0265297, IMG submission 192502) | Leachate microbial communities from a municipal landfill in Southern Ontario, Canada - Leachate well 137-91 | ecosystem: Engineered > Solid waste > Landfill > Unclassified | place... | reverse complement strand
ATGAACATGATCGCTTCTTATCAGCCGTTGTTCGTCGGTTTTCCATCCCAGGCGTGGCGCTTGAATGTGGACCTTGAAAAGAAAAGCGCCGATCTGTACATGGAAGACGGCGACGGCAAGGCGGTGTTCCACCGCATTATCCGGTACACCGACTTCGACATTCCGACAATCGAATTGTGGGTGGAGGATGGCGCTTTATCCCCTGATTCTCCAACCATCCGCGTTATTCTCCTTCCATCGGAACACTAGGAAGCCCCAGGACGTGCGAGGTGGAAGTTGGCCATATCAGAATACCTAATTTTCAAAGGAGGCTCATGGATATTTCAAAAGATCAGAACCCGGTGTTTCACGGCCCGTGCAAAGACGATGCGATTGCCCGTGCGAAAACGATCAATGGCATCGTGTATTTCGCGCGGGGACCGGATCAGGACAACGGCCAGGAGTCGGATCTGTTTGGGTATTGGTCCGACGACGCCGGCGCAACTCTCCTGTCGTGGGAATTGCTTGTTTGGAAAGATGGAATAGAAACATCGTTCGAGCCTTTCAAGGGGAAAATCATTGATTACTCTTCGAATGGTTTGAAGGAATTCGTCCCGGTTCATTGGTGCATCGCCTGTAATGACGCGAAAGTCGCCGATGCTGGCAGCCTGTGCGGACAGTGCAAGGTCGATAAAGAACGTGGGTATCGTGTACGTTCCCTGGCTGGCCGATGTTCGAACGGTTTCGAGAGTGACCACGGCCATCTTTTCCATGCTGTTCGTTTCGATAATTGGAAATCGCTGTGCGGTGCGAAGCCAGGCTGTCGATCGGTCGGCTGGTCAGATTGGGGAAAAGATAAACCCGTAACCTGTCCGCGTTGTCTGAAAAAATTATCGAAAGGAGAACAGCCGTGATTAAATGGGGCGCAAGTAAATTCGAAATTCAGTTGATGGCCAAGATCGTGGACCGTGCAATTCAAGACCTTGACCTGAACCCGGAGAAGCGTGGTGTGTTTATGATGGACCTGGAAGCGTGCCATGTGTCCGGGAACCCGTTGGACCTGAATGCTCTGTTGTATGCCAATCGGTCAGACTTTGCCCATGATGTCCTTGGCATACATCATCATATCAACCGGAAGACCGGGGTGCTGAAAGATTTGTTCGTTCCCCGGATGTCGTTGAGGGAGCGTGCATAATGGAAAATCCTGGTCAGGTTCTAAGCGAAGATGAGTTGTTTGCGCTGAACCATTATTCCCGTTATGGGTCGGATGGATACCCGATCCGAAAGGGGAAAAACGGAAAATGGTGGGTGGAGGGTATCCGCGGGTGTGGCGCTTTTCCTGTTCCGTACAAAACAAAACGGGAAGCGTCCGCACAATGGGAACGGTACATCAGCATCCTGATGGATAGAAAGGCCGGCCGGCTATGACACAGAAAATCACGCCCAAGGTTGGTTGCTTGTCGTGCTTCGGTACCGGATACGTTTCGGACTTCCATCCTTACGGATCGACGGTCGCACAAGAAAAATCGTTCTGCACCTGTGTGATCGAACAGGCCAACGATATTGAGAATGACGAAATCGAAATCGTCATCGATCCGGTGCTGGCCGAACAGATGGTGCAGGAAGAACGCGCCTTCGAAGAAATGCTAGCCGTCGACAATATCCGAAACAAAACGTTCATGTGCACCGTGTGCCATGTCGTTGAGGTCTTTCCTGCCGATGGCCAGGATACGTGCCCGGAATGTGTGAAGAAAATCTGAGGTGAACCGTGGCTGAAAAAAAGGTGAAGGTGGAAATCCCGGACATTCTTATAACGATTCAGGATGGGGTCGCCGAAGTGTATCGGAAACCGAAAGGGTTATCGCACGATATTATCGACTTCGACACCCCGCCGCTACTGGAAAGGAGAAGGATGATGAAAGTATTGGTAGCTTGTGAGTTTTCTGGCATCGTCCGGGAGGCGTTCAAGAAACGCGGTCATGACGCGTGGTCTTGCGACCTATTGCCAACCGAGATTCCCGGTCAACATATTCAAGGCGATGTCCGGGAATATTTAGATACGCGGTGGGATATGATGATAGCATTTCCACCGTGTACTCACCTCGCTGTAAGTGGGGCGCGTTGGTTCAAAAATAAACATTGGGAACAGGAAAGCGCCATATCTTTCTTTATGGATTTAGTTGAAGCTCCAATAATGAAAATTTGTATCGAAAATCCCATCGGTATTATGTCCACAATTCACCACAAACCAAACCAAATCATTCAACCGTGGATGTTTGGTCACGGAGAAACAAAAGCCACGTGTTTGTGGTTGAAGAACCTTCCCCAATTGAAACCGACAAATATTGTAGCCGGGCGCGTGGCGCGTGTACATCGTGAGCCGCCTAGTCCGGATCGTTGGAAGAACCGCAGCCGAACTTATCAGGGCATAGCGGATGCTATGGCCGAACAGTGGGGGTAACCCCGCCGCTACTGGAAAGGAGAAGGACGATGAAATACCAATCAATCGCTAAAGAGGCCGCGTTGTGCCGTAAAGCCTGCAAAAATTCAAAAGTGGGGGACGTAATGGTGTTTTTACATCACGAGGTAGCCGCAGAGGTTTTGAGAGAACCCGTAGAAAATCGGATCAAGTATATTTTGTCGGTTAAGCCTAAGGTGGAACAGGCTGTCCGCCTTCATTGGCTGCGCCCATGTCCATTCAAACTGCCAGAGAAGTGGTTGAAGGCACGCGCGGAGTTGTCGAAGGCAGCCGCGGAGTGGTCGAAGGCAGACGCGGAGTGGTTGAAGGCAGACGCGGAGTGGTTGAAGGCAGACGCGGAGTTGTCGAAGGCACGCGCGGAGTGGTTGAAGGCAGCCGCGGAGTGGTCGAAGGCAGACGCGGAGTGTAAAAAAGAAATTGACACACAAATAAAATACTGTTTACCTGATTGCCCGTGGGATGGTACAACGTTATTTCCGGAGTCTCCCCATGCTAAACCATGACGCGGCCCGCCGCTACTGGAAAGGAGAAGGACGATGAAATACCAATCAATCGCTAAAGAGGCCGCGTTGTGCCGTAAAGCCTGCAAAAATTCAAAAGTGGGGGACGTATCGGAAACCGAAAGGGTTATCGCACGATATTATCGACTTCGACGATGAGGCGAACCGGGTAACGATGGAACCGTGCATGTGGAAGTGGGATTGTCCGGTCTGCAATCAGCACAATGTCGAAACGGACCTGAAAAGTCTGAAGGCCGGCAAGTGTTCGAATTGCGGATTGGAATTCAAATTCGAATATCCCGGTTGACCGGTTCCCTCTGCCAATCTCCGCCCTCGAGCGCGGAGGTTGGTAGAGTGGGTGCTGTCAGCCCAAATCTTCAACCGTGGGAGGCAAAGATGACAACGAAGACAGCAGAACTGTTTCATTGTGATGGGTGCAGTGCCGATGACGCCCCGGCTGTGGAACCCTGGGTGATCGGCGGAATGCTGGCGATGCTGTGCCCCGATTGTTCAGAAATTTCGGAACACGGCGGCGCCGGCGGTGCTGCAGGTATGTTCTCCGAGGAAGAACATGGCCATCGCTTGGAAATCTGGAAACGGTGGACCGGCCGGCCGGATCAGTTGGAGCGTGCCAAGTTGCAGACGACTTGGTTCGGCACGACTTCCGAAGAATTTATCCGGCACGTTCAGCTGGCGGGTATCGACAAGAAGACCGCGTTCGAATTGCTGATCGCCGGCGAGATTGTTCATACGCCGTGGGCGCTGTATGCAACCGGAGAATTCGTGGAAAAGGACAGGTGACAAATGAAACTCCACAACAGAGTGTGTGAGCACCGTTTTCAGTCGGAGTGCCAGGAGTGCGGAAAGCTCAAAGCGCACCCGACCCGTCGGGCTGCAGAAATATATTCGGAACATCATTATCACAACGCCCAGGTAGTGGTGTGTGACCGTATGGCTCGTTCTGGCCGTCCGCGCCGGTGGGCGTGGAATTCGACACCCCAATATTGGAGTGTCAAGGAGTGGAGAAAATGAAAAGGTATCGTAAGTTTCCACTTCCGAAAGAAGGGATGGACAAAGAGTGCGTGCAATTGTGCCTGTCCATGAACGTCGTTCCTGGAATTCAGACCATCGAAAGTTGTTGCGGCCACGGTAAAACCCCCTACCGTATTTGGTTCGTCGCCGATGATCTGGAATCGCTTCCGCGGTTGCTGTATTACTTCGATCCATGCCATTCCGGATGTCCCGGCTGGTCCGTATCGGTGAAGACGGATTGCGTCATGTCGCCGGTGACGTTCAAGGTGGAAGGCCCGACCGGGGAATTGGCCCATGCCAACAGTCTGCATATCGCTCACCTGATTATGAACGATTCGGTCGTGGCGTCGGAATTGAGAAGGAAGGGGATGAGAATAACCAAACGTACCAGGAAGTAAGTTTTCCGACGCATTGGGAAGCCCTACAACGTGCGGAAAAGGAGTAAGCCTTACCTGATTACCTTATTTTTCCCGGAAAGAAAACAGACCCGACAACCGTGGGAGACGGTGGCCACCCGGGTGATAAACCCTGGCAGCGTGTTGGGTCTGTTCGCATTTTGGATTGTATGCCAATAACGTGAAGGCGTCAATCCATTTGACCAAGGAAAGGAAAGGTGGTAATATGGTACCCATGCCAAAGACAAAAGACCCCCTCGCTTCAATCGACAAGTCGCTAACGCAGAATATAAAAATCTGGGTGGCCAGTTTGGAAAACCTGCGGGTTCTGCTGGCTCATCCGAAAATGAAAGGAGAACACCTGAATCATTACGTGGACCGCAAAATCCGCGAAGATGCTGCGGAGTTGAAACTCGAATTGCCGTATTAGTACGGCAAAATTCAAAAGCCGTGGGAGGCCAATATGTCCGATCGTCCGTTCGTTTGTTTTTCCATTCCCCATCTTTCTTCCTACGCCTATGCCCCCATCGAAAAAGACGACCTGGACCACGAATTGATCGTGGCCGTCGTCGACGGTGTTGCCTATGGGATCGTGGGCGAAAGGACCAGGGCGCATCCGCGTTTCCACAACGCCGTCGAGGATGCTTTCCGCCAGCTGAGTGAAATCTTCGGATCGGAAATAAATTTCCATCGTGATCCTCGATGGCTGTTCGTTTCCTCGCAGTGGGAACAAAAACCATGACCACCCCAATGAACGTCCGCGGGTGTTCGACCTGTCCGCCAGGTGAGGAACGGTTCGAGGAATTCTTCTCCGCCGTTCTGCAGGGTAATCGTGTTCACTACGATTATCGGACGCCTGGCGGCAGGTTGTATTCAACCATCGCCAAATCGCTCGAAGCCGCGCGTGCTTCCCGCGATCGGTGGTTAGAAGAACACGGAGAGGTGTTTGTAAAAGCATGTGGCAATCGATTGATCCTTTCCCAAGAACAGTGGGATCGAATTCATTCAACCGATGCGGGAAAATCCTGTCCGCAGTTCGAGTACTGCAACCATTGGATCAATCCGAAAAATTCCGCCGGCGCCGCCGCCGACCTGGAGGAACAGCGTGCGCGAAACGGTGGAAAGTTGTATCCGCATGAACCTGAACCGGAAAAGGAGAGTTCCGAATGACCATGCAAAATATTGTGTTTGTTCCAGCAACAAAGTCTCAGGCCCGTTTGAGGCTTGCGTTGTCCGGTCCGCCGAAATCCGGAAAGACCTGGTCTGCGCTCAGTATCGCTATGGGTCTGAAAGAAAAGACCGTTCTGCTCGATAGCGAAAGGGGAAGCGCAAGCAAGTATGCCGGCGAAGTCGACGGGTTCGGCAACGTGTTCCAATTCGAGACGTTCGTCCTGACCGATTTCAATCCGCAGAACTATATCGACGTGATCCACGCGGCGGAAGGAGCCGGGTTCGGGACGATCATCATCGACAGCCTGACCCATGCCTGGTCCGGTAAGGGTGGCGCGTTGGAAATGGTCGATGAGGCGTCGTCCCGATACCAGAATAACCGCTACGCCGCCTGGTCGGAAGTAACCCCGGTCCACATGGCGCTGTTCGATGCCATTCTTCAATCACCCTCTCACGTGATTGCCACCCTCCGCTCGAAAATGAAATATGAACCGGAATACGATGGCAACGGAAAGATAAAGAAGATCAACAAGATCGGCATGGAGCCGATTCAGCGCGAGGGCAGCGAGTACGAATTCGACGTGCTGGGCGAAATGACGATGGAACATAAAATGATAGTCGGCGGTTCCCGGTGTTCGGCCTTGGACAACAAGACCATCGACAAACCGGGCCAGCAGGTGGCCGATGTGTTGATGGCCTGGCTGTCCGATGGTGTTCCCATGCGTTTGTATGAGAACGGAAGTCTTGTTCTTCCCACCGCCTATCAGAATTTCGACTTGTACGTTTCCGAAATCGGTTCGCCGCCGGAGAGTTTGGAAGTTCTGCGTTCGTGGTACCGGGAAATGAAAAAGTTGACGACACCGGTACCGAGTGTGTAGGATCCGCCGGATGTGTGTAGGTCCGGCTAGAAGGGAACAGGATCGGCCGGTCCCTCCCGACTGCCCAACGGCGGGGGGGACCGGATCTGTTCCAAGGAGAAAAAGATGTTTGGAAAAATTCTGTGTTTTCTCGGATTGCATCGGTGGATAGTTGATAAGAAGCCGCTCATAAGTGGCCGGTTCAGTTGGAGTTTAGGCGATTGGATTTGTGAGCGGTGTGGCAAACAGGAAACGAGGATGCCATGATTGAGATGTATGATCTGGCGAATGAATACGACAAGCACCAAGACCTTTTGGAAAAATCCAGCATGGTAATGGGAGAATGTCCGTGCCCTAGGTGCGGTGGAGAATCGGAAGTGCTGCATCAGATCAATCTGGATCCGCGCCTTACCACCCATTCGATCCAGTGCAAAAAGTGCGAGTATCATTCCGCCAGGTGCGGAACCGTTGAGCTTGCCCGTCGTTCCTGGGAGAATTCTTACTACAGAAAGAAGGTGAAGGCGTGAAAAAACCGTTTCAGTTTTCCAAAGACCCGACAAAGGATGCTGCCTTGAAAGCGGCTATATCCCTCTCCCTCCATAGTTTTTTTACTGTTTCTGGAAAGATGGACGCTAAGACCATCGAAACTCTTAGCGACGGCCAACTGATCGATGCCATGCTGGGTGCGTTCTCTGCCGGCGGAGAAGATTTCGAAAACCTGAAAACGGAGAACATCATCCGTTTGACCCAGCGCCTTGCTATGCAAAACCGCGCCAATCAGATTGTCCGGGAAAAGGGGAACCAACATCCTATGTCCTATGGTGCGATGGCCATTCTCAACGCGGCCAACCGCATTCGGGGGAATAAATGATTATCTATCTGATCGTCGGTCTAATCGGTTTGGTGATCGGCCTGATCGTTGGGGGTATCATCGGGTGGTATGCAGGTTTGGATATTGCCACAACGGTTTCAGCCAAGGTCGCGGGAACCGTGTTCGCCGTGGCGTACAAAAAAGGGATGGTAGATAATCCCTTCCCGCCCAAGCCGGGTCCATCTGGAACACCGGATGATCCACGTCCGGTGTTTACCCACACTATACCGCCGGCTTCGTTGTAATAATCAGGAGGTGCTTCAATGAAAACCAGGGTGCCCGTTCTTCTGTGCATTGTTCTGGCTATGCTGCCGGCGATCGGTGAACTGTTCCTCCGCCAGGTGGAAATAGCCGGCGCCACCGTTGTGTATTTCTCAATCGATGGACACAACGAATCGGAATGGCGGATGTCGTCGGTGGAGAAGGTCGTTCTTGCTGGTGGACCGGAGAACGCGCTGGCCTGGACGACTTGGGGTGCCACGGCCGGGTGGGAATGCACCGATGGAAAGATCAGTTTTATTTCCGTTGACGTGCCGATCGCGGTTTACCTGCCCGTGCCGGAGGAAATCACGCTCTTCGAAATCTCCGCGTGGAATTCTTATTTCTCCCGCTTGGTCGAACATGAAACCCATCACGTCGAGATTGTTCGGGCTCACCTGGAAGACTTCCAAGGGATCAAAGGAACCGCGTGTGAACAAGCGCCGGCGAAGGTCGACAAGATTTATTCCTTCATCGGTTTGCTGAACCGTCAGTTTGACGGCCTGATGTGAAGAATGCGCGTCCCCATCATCGCATGGTCAAGGGCGCTGGTCTTCCTGTCTTGGGGACGGGGAAGGATCAGCGCCCCCGTTTTTATTCAGGAGGCTCTATGTGGAAAAAAGGAATTGACCGCCGGCCGAGCATATCGGCTTGCTGTAAAAACAGCTTCCCCCCTGCCTGGTCAGGGGGGAAGTTTCGAAAGGAGAAGAAAACGGGGAAAGGAGGGTCGGAAATAGCGTAGCACAAATTCGTAGGTTGTCAATGCGTGTAGTCACTAGGTGTTGTTATCAAATTCAGGAGGTTCCATGATACAGCCTGTCGGTGAATTCAAGATCGAAATTTCCCGCGACTATAAAATCCATTTGTGTGCCGCGAAAGAAGATACCCGACCGATCCTGGAAAACGTCGTGTTCGGGTACCGTGGGGGAATGTCCTACGCGGCATCTGCAAGCGGTTTTCACCTGGCCGCGGTTCCCTGCAAAATCGAAGGTTTGGATCCCGCCGATCGTATCCTGATCCATTCCCGGATCATCCGCCGCTTCATGGCGGCGCTTCCGGCGTTCGGTGGCGAAGGCAAGGTGCGGCTGCAGGTAACTATCCAGGGTAGGTTTCCAATCCATGACGGAGTTGCTTCCACAGTCAGTGGAGAAGAACCGATAAACCAGGTGAGTTGCCATGTGCGCTCCGAAAAGATGATCGCCGAAGTGGAATGGGAAATATCGGAGTACCCCGACTTCTTCCCGATCATCCCGGAAAAACCAACCGGGGCAGTTCTTGTCAACGGCATTTCCTTCAACGCCGATTACATGGCGGACTGTGCGAAGGCGTGCGGAAAGAAACCCAACCTGCCCGGTGTTTGGAATATCCAGACCGTTCCGGATACTCATCGGCCATCATGCTATTTTCTAGGTTCGCGCGGGGATGTCGGTAAGATCCCGGTCGCCGTGGTGATGGCTCTCCACTTCGATGATCGATCATTTGACAAACCGGAAAAGCCGGTGTAAAATCTGTTCGTAATTCTCAATCGAATATAAAAAAAAAGATGCTCGTCAAAAACCCCTCCGGAACCGACCGGGGGGGTTTTTGGTTTCTCCTGATCGGATGATCCCCAAACACCCCGAAAACCACCCCGGAATTGCCGTCCCCAACGCATCCAGAAGTTTTGAGACGTGCGAAAATCCACACCCCCTACCATAATCATCAGCAAAATCCGATAAATGCAAAAACGCCTCGATCGGTAATTTCCGACGCACCAGGAAGCCCTACAACGTGCGGGAAGGGAAAGGCCCATATCAAATACCCTTGAAACCAGCTCGAAAGAGTGGTAAAGTATTCCCACCGGGAAGGATCGATCCCATCCCGGAATTCAAATGCCGTGGGAGGAAATATGCCGCTGACAAGGAACCAGTACGACTTGGGCGAAGTAATCTCCGCCCTGCAGAAGGAAATCAGACGGGGGGAGGAACAGGCGGCCCTTTATTGGGCTGCGCAACTGTGCCCGGAATATGAACGATACCTTTGGAAGCGCCTGCTGGTAATAATCAACGAAGACATCGGCATCGCCAATCCCCAACTGCTTGTGTACGCCGCGGCCGAACGCCAGATCTACATGGATAGCCGGATCGACGGGAAGAACGGGTCGGCCCGTTTGGCCCTGGCCAATACCATCCTCCTGGCGTGCCGATCGCAAAAATCCCGCCTGGCCGATCACTTCCAATGTGCTGTTTTTCATGGCCAAGTCTGGAACGGTGCCCATCTGGAAATCCCTGACTATGCTTTGGATAAACACACGAAGCGCGGCCGGATCATGCGCCGGGGGTTTGACCATTGGTTGGAATATGGTACAGTGTTGAAACCGGAAGCGACCATAAACGATCCCTATCGGGACGTGGCGGTGGAACTCTGGAAGGGGAACGTCGGCAGAGAGCAGGAGTGGCCGCCGATGCGGGAAGCCAAGGGTGCCGCGAAACAAATGTCGCTTCTCGGTGGAGACCATGATGACACCGAGGAAAAAGAAGGCGACGAATGAAGAAGTAGCACGTATAAAAGATTTACAACCTGATCCCCACAACTTCCGCAAGCATACCGCAGAAAATATCGGTATGCTTGTTGATTCTCTACAGGAAACCGGAGCCGGCCGGTCCATCCTGATCGATGAGAACAAACAGATCATCGCCGGCAACGGCGTCGTAGAAGCGGCGCCGGCAGCCGGAATTGAGAAAGTCCGCATTATCCATGCCGAACCGAATGAATTGATCGCTGTTCAGCGCACCGGCCTGACCCCCCTCCAGAAAAAGCGTATGGCACTATTTGACAATCGAACCCAGGAGTTGTCGTCTTGGGAACAGCAGGCGCTTGCCGAAGAAAAAGACCCGAGCGTGTTCAAGGGAATTTTCTCCGATGAGGAAGTCGATGAGCTAAAGCAGGGATGGAAGGAAGATGCGGCCGGTGAAAGCGACAAGGACGTTCCTGGAATGGAATTAGAACCTTATGAACATTACGACTATATCGTTGTCCTTTTCCGCAACGTGCTGGATTTCCAACAGGCGATTGAAAAATTCGGGTTGGGCACACGGCAAATCGTCCGGCGTAATGCCGGTCAGAAGATCGGTTTCGGCCGCGTTGTCGAAGGGGAAAAACTTTTGGAAATAATCAACGATGTTTCACGTGAAACGCGGTAAATATGAAACTGAAAATCATTATCCCATCCCGCAAGCGTGCCGATGTTTTGAGAAATAATTCGATCAAACTTTTCCCAAAAGCGACCATCGCCGTCGACAAGTCGGAAGAAAAAGAATACCACGCCGCTTTTCCGAAGAATGAGATTGTTACTCATTCTGGATTGACCGGCCTGGTTCAGATCCGCCAGTGGGCCTTGGATAATTTCGAAGGCGTGCTGATGATGGTCGACGACGATATAAAGGGGATGTTTTCCCTGGTTGGCCAGCGGTACCGGAGAATAACCGACCCCGAAGACATCCGGCAGATTGTGGAGAATACCGCCCAATGCGCCGTCGACGCAGGCGCCGGCATCTTCGGGTTCAGCCAGACCGGGGGGGATATTCGGAAGGTGAATGTTTTCGATTTTATCCGGCTGAACGGCTGGATAGGGTGTGTGATCGGTTTCACCGATCGGTCGATCAAATATGATACCCGGTTTCGCTTGCACGGCGACATGGATGCTTCGATGCAGTCCCTTCTGCAGCATCGGATCATCTGGCAGGACAGCCGTTTCGCGTTTGCCAACGATGGAATTTTCCGCTGGCGGGGCGGCAACGCCGAGTACCGCAGTAAGGAAGTCGATGATAAGGAATTGGAATTGCTTCTGGAAAAATGGGGAAAACATCTGTCCGTCGTGAACCTGAAAGGAATAAAAAGGATCAAGTTGAGTGTTTTGCGCAGGACCAGGATTTACTGATCCTGTCTTTTTTTACGTGGTAGCATGATACGGGAGATACATACTAAAAAAGATGGCACGCGGTGTCGAGTTTCCCGATGACATGATTATTCCCGCCCTGAAAGCCGCCGGCGGGAACGTTGCTATTGCCGCGGAGAAGTTGAAGATGACGCGGCCCTCCCTGTCCCGCCGGATCCATTCCTCCAAAGTGCTGGAGGAAGTGCTGAAAGAAATCCACGAAGACAACCTGGACCTGGCCGAGTGGGTGGTTCTTTCCAGAATGAAAGAACGGAACCTGACAGCCGCGTTTTTCTATTTGCATTGTTTCGGACGGGAACGCGGCTGGGTGGAACGGACGGAGATTACCGGTCCCGGCGGCGCCGCGGTCAACGTGAGGGTTTACCTTCCGGAAAACAAACGGGATGAGAAACAGAAAAAAGCGTGAGGCCGAGGCCGAAGTTGAAGAAATCGAAATCGGTCCCCAGCCACGGCAGGAGATATTTCTGGCGTCGCCGGCCGACATCGCCATTTACGGTGGTGCAGCTGGCGGGGGGAAGACCTGGGCGCTTCTCATGGAGCCGTTGCGCCATGTTGGAAATCCTCAATTCGGATCGGTCGTGTTCCGCCGGACCCAACCGGAGATTATCCGGGAAGGCGGCATGTGGGATGAGGCCGAAGAACTGTACCCGTACCTGAACGCTGTTCCCAACCTGAGCAATCATTCCTATCGGTTCCCCAGCGGCGCCAAGGTCACGTTCAGCCATTTACAAAAAGGGAAAGACTTATATGCCTGGCGGGGTGCGCAGATCCCGCTGATTGAATTCGACCAGCTTGAAACCTTCGAGGAAGAACAGTTTTGGTACATGATGAGCCGCAACCGGTCGAAATGCGGTGTCCGGCCGTACGTTCGGGCGACGGCCAACCCGCAACCCGGCTGGCTGGCCGAATTCCTGGATTGGTGGATCGAGAAGGATGGATATGCCAACCTGGAGCGGAGCGGGAAAGTCCGCTGGATGATCCGGGAGAATGACAAACTCCATTGGTCCGATGATCCCAAGCAACTAAAATTGGAACACCCGAACAGCACGCCGAAAAGCGTGACGTTTATTGTTAGTACGATTTACGATAATCCGATCCTGTTGGAAAAAGACCCAGGGTATTTGGCCAACCTGCAAGCGCAGAGTTTTGTAGAACGGCAGCGGCTGCTTGGCGATGCCAAGCGCGGAGGAAACTGGAAGATCAAGCCGGCAGCCGGAAAGATTTTCAACCGTGCCTGGTTTGGCGTGGTCGAGGCCGCCCCGGCCGGCGGCCGCACGTTCCGGTTTACCGACTTGGCGGCGACGGAAGAAAAGATCGTCCGGGGAAAAGCATCGAATGATCCAGACTTTACAGCGTCGGTGAAAATGAAAGTAAAAGACGGTGTATACTATATTCTGGATGTGACGAATGAAAGAACCGAACCGGCTAAAACAGATTCGAACATGCTCAATCGCGCCCAGCAGGACGGTGTCGCGGTCCCCCAGCGGTTCGAACAGGAACCTGGTTCAAGCGGAAAACGGGATGCGCGGAATATTTCCAAACTTCTCAACGGTTTCGACGTTCGGTCTGTCCCTCCACGGGGAGATAAAATCCTTCGATGTAAACCCCTGGCCGCCCAAGCCGAAGTCGGAAACGTCAAGATCGTACGCGCCCCGTGGAATGAGGAGTTCTTGACCAACATGCACAATCTCGGTGAACCGGATTGGCCCCATGATGATATTCCCGATGCCGCGTCCGGTTGTTACGACGAATTGAACGGAAGTTCCGTTATCTCGGTTTCCCCCGTCGCTTCAATCAGCAACTATGCACAGTAGGAGATTTATATGGCCGACAATACTGGACTGATCGTCGATGCCCTGCTAAGGACAAATGAGGATTTGTACGACTTGATCGACGCCGGCGGGACGTGGGCGGAAGCCGTCGAACAACGCGGTGCCCGAGTGGATTTGTATCGGAGATATGAACGGGGAGACCACCGCGCGAACATGACGGAGCAGATGCGCAAAATGCTTCGTCTCCAAACCGATGAAGCCAACCTGTCCGAGTTCAACGATAATTATTGCCGTATCATCATCGATAAAATGTCCGGCCGTATCAAAGTGATGGAAATAAATTTAGGAAATGAAACCAACAACACCTGGTTGAATGACCGCCTCGAGAAAAACGACTTCGAATCCGCGCAGGGAATGTGGTGGCGCGGTGCTGTCCGGGAGGGCGACGCATACGTTTTGGTCGATCCGATTTCTCTGTTGTGGTCGAGCGAGCCGGCGTTCGACGGATTCTCAGGCCTGGTTGCCGTTTTCAATCAGTTGACGAAAAAACCGGTGTGGGCGTGCAAGATGTGGGCGGAGTCCGACGTTCAGGACACCGAAGAAGGATCATCGACCAAGACCGTAATGCACATGGTTGTTTATGAACCCGACCGTGTATCCTGGTGGAAGGGTGAGAATTGCGGTAACGAAGTGATGCCCGATGACGAATACGCCGCCAGGTACGGTGGCGGCTTGGATGAAATCATTCGGGTTGTCGAGACGGAAACCGAGGAACCTTCCACGTCGGAAGTTTTCGGTACGAAACAAAACCCTGACCAATTGACCGTGTTCGCGCAGGTAGCCGGCACGGAAGAAGAACAGACCATTCCGGATGCCAGCAACGGCCGGCTGTGGCCGTTGGGGAAAATCCCCATCGTCCATTTTGCCGATCAACAGGACAACTATACCCTTTATGGCGAGAGCGAAATCCGGCCGGCTATCCCTCTGCAGGACGTGTTGAACCGAACGTTGCATTCTATGGTGATGGCTTCGGAGTTTTCCGCTTTTCCGATCAAGTGGGCAAAGGGAATCGCGATCGATAGTACCGGTATCACGCCCGGTGCCGTGGTAAATCTTCTTCTTCGAAAAGCCGATGGTTCGCCCGTAACCGAGCTGACCGCCGAAGCTGTTCAGTTTTTGCAGTCGGTCGACGTTGGCCAATTCCCGAATGCGAACCTTTCCCAATATACCCAGCAGATCGATCAGATCGTCAGGCAAATCAGCCAGTGTACGCAGACGCCGATTTACGGTGTCACGTCGGATAACAATCTGAGCGGGGAAGCGTTGCGCCAATTGGAAATAGGATTGGTCGGCAAGGTGAAACGGTTCCAATCGCAGAATGCCGATGCGATGAAGGAACTCATCCGGCTGACCGCGGAAATTCAAACAGCGTTCAACGTGGGCGGTTCGGCGCCGGCCCTGACGACTATCGCGGTGGCGTGGGCGTCGGCCGAACTCCTGGACACGAAAGCGCAGATCGAAGCGCTGATGCTGCTTCGGGAAAAGGGAACCGGTCTCTGGTCCGATGACTTCTACCGTTCGAAGATCGGTGCCGTCCTTGGAATGTCGCAAACCGACATCACGAAGGAAGGTGCCAAGGCCGTCAAGGAACAGGATCGGAACTTCGACTTGCTGGCACGTAGGGCCGAAATCATTCAGCCGTTTGGATCCGTTGGCCAGGATCAACCCGGAAGAACTCCGCCAGGTGGGGCCAATGAGCAATAAACCGATCCGGTTTCCGCGCACAGTAATCATCGGCGGCCGGCTGTGGCATGTGAACACGGACAGCGAAACAAACGGTTCGTCTTCCCATTGTCGGCAACAGAAGATAATCATCGGAACACGGTATGGCCGTGAAGATGCCTATGAAAATTTCCTCCATGAAATAATCGAAACCGTTCTGGTGGAACGGATGCACCGTTACAACAAGCCGTATACTGTGGCGGATAACGGAAGTTATGTTTTCGTTTTCAATCATGCCGAATTCGAAGAAGCGATAAAAGATATTTACCTCGCGCTCAGGGACTTCCTCAAATGACCACGTCGCCCAAGACTGACATAATCCTCAATGAGCTGGTGAATAATGCCCTTGACGCTTCCTACACGCGCCAGGCGGGACCGATCCTGAAACAGATCATGCAAATTTCGCGGTCCCGCAATTCGCCAATCCAACAGGCGTTGAAGGAATTGGATGATGAAGCGGAACGCCTGGAGGCCGAAGGGAAACCGATGAAGATCGACAACGCTGTGCTGATGAAGGTTATGAAAATTCT